>Ga0194055_10000570_pt1 | contig 29799 bp, 26 predicted proteins | sample SepL449m_MetaG_FD_155482 | JGI IMG/M metagenome (GOLD analysis project Ga0194055, IMG submission 155482) | Anoxic zone freshwater microbial communities from boreal shield lake in IISD Experimental Lakes Area, Ontario, Canada - Sep2016-L442-9m | ecosystem: Environmental > Aquatic > Freshwater >... | reverse complement strand
ACATTATGGAGAAATATATAGACTTAAACAAATTTATAATGAAATTATTGACTGTAATTATAATTGTAATACAAGTGTATTTAATATATATAATTTAATATTATTTTGTATTTTTATAATTCTAATTTTATTTTTATTATTTTATAAATTAAAACAATAATATTATATTTTTTATTAATTAATAATATAATATGGATATTGTTCAAAAAGTTTATGGAGAAAATGGTATATTTAATAAATTAAAAACTATTAAATCGAATAATTTTGAAATAAAAGATTCTTATAATTCTGTTATCCCATTAAATATATATTTAACATGGAGTACAAAAGAATTACCTCCAAAAATGCAAGAAAATTTAGATAGAATGAGAATAGTTAATCCAGAATTTAATATACAACTTTTTGATGATAATGATTGTAGAAAATTTATACAGAATAATTTTCCTGAAAATATATTGTCTGCATTTGATACATTAAAACCTGGTGCTTATAAAGCTGATTTATGGAGATTATGTATTTTATATATTAATGGTGGTATTTATGCTGATATAAAATTAAATTGTATAAATAACTTTAAATTTATTGCATTAACAGAAAAAGAACATTTAGTTATAGATATATCAAATGCAGGAACAATTGGATTATTTAATGCACTTTTAGTTGCTAAACCAAAAAACAATTTATTTTTAAGATGTATAAATAAAATTAGTGAAAATGTAAAAAATAAATATTATGGTTTTTCAGATTTGTATCCAACAGGTCCAGGTTTATTCGGTGAAGAATATGTAAAAATGCTTAGAGAAAATGAATCAACAATGAATATCCAATCAGAATTAAATAAATTAGATTTATGTTTATATTTACCTTTACCTTTAAAAAAAGAAAAAATTATATTTAATAATGTTCCTATTTTAGAATATTATAAAGAATATAGAACTGAACAAAATTTATTTACAAAAATACAACATTATGGAGAAATATATAGACTTAAACAAATTTATAATGAAATTATTGACTGTAATTATAATTGTAATACAAGTGTATTTAATATATATTATTTTGTATTTTTATAATTCTAATTTTATTTTTATTATTTTATAAATTAAAACAATAATATTATATTATTTTATTAATTAATAATATAATATGGATATTGTTCAAAAAGTTTATGGTGAAAAAGGTATATATGATAAATTAAAAACTATTAAATCAAATAATTTTGAAATAAAAGATTCTTATAATTCAGTTATTCCATTAAATATATATTTAACATGGAGTACAAAAGAATTACCAATAAAAATGCAAGAAAATGTAGATATAATGAGAATAGTTAATCCAGAATTTAATATACAACTATTTGATGATAATGATTGTAGAGATTTTATACAAAATAATTTCCCTAAAGATATATTGATTGCATTTGATACATTAAAACCTGGTGCTTATAAAGCTGATTTATGGAGATTATGTATTTTATATATTAATGGTGGTATTTACGCTGATATAAAATTAAATTGTATAAATAATTTTAAATTTATTGCATTAACAGAAAAAGAACATTTAGTATTAGATAGACCTGGTATTTATTGGAAAGAAGGAGAAATTGGAATATATAATGCACTTTTAGTTGCTAAACCAAAAAATATTTTATTTTTAAGATGTATAAATAAAATTAGCGAAAATGTAAAAAATAAAAATTATGACTTTCACTGTTTATATCCTACGGGTCCTGGTTTAATAGGTGAAGAATATATAAAAATGCTTAGAGAAAATGAATCAACAATGAATATCCAAACAGAATTAAATTTATGTATGGATGGTAATATAATTAAGAATAATCATGCAATTATATTTAATAATGTTATTATTCTAAAAAATTATAAAGAATACAGAGATGAACAAAAAATATTTGCTAAAACAAAATCATATGTTGAAATATATAAACTTAAACAAATTTATAATGAAAATATTGATTGTAATTGTAATACAAGTATATTTAATATATATAGTTTTATATTATTTTTTGCTATTATAATAACACTTTTTATATTATATAAATTAAAATAAATTTAATTTGTTATTATTGTTCTATTTGTTCTATCTGTTCTATTTGTTCTATTTTGTCATTTTGTTCATTTTGTATATCCAGTAATACTGGCTCTACAATTTTCTTTTTTTGTTCTTCTTGAATTTGTCTTTCTATTAATTCATTTTCATATTTATTTGCTAATTCTTTATTTTTATGATATTTACCTTCAAAATGTTTTTTCATATATGCATTACAAAAAAATACAACATCACATATTTCGCAATAATATTTTTGTAATTTTCTTTCACTTAATGTTGAATGACAGCTTAATTTATGATTATTAATATTCCATTGTGATGATGATTCATAATCACATAAATCACATTTTGTAGTTTTTTTTAGTCCATCTTTTTTATGTTTTTGTGAATTTATATGCTTACACCAATCACTACAATGAATAGTTTTATAATTACATAAATAACAAAAATATTCTTTATTTGTTTTTTCCATATGTAATATATATTATGAAGAAATATTTCTTTTTTATCTGTGAATATATAAAAATATATTATTTTTATTAATTTAAACATATTATTTATTTAAATTAAATAATAATAAATTTATTTCATGACTAATAACAAAAAAATTGAATTTTAATATTATTGATAATTTAATTATTTTTAACATCATTTAAATTAAAACATGTGTGATCTTTTCGGTGGTTACGTAGAAGAAGAAACTTGAGTAAAGATTAATGAAGCATATAACAAATACGACGATGATACATATGATTTTACAGATTGTATGAAATCAATGATTAAATATGTAGATGAAAATTGCAAAACTAACACTAATCATAACATTATATTAGATCATAATAAATATATTATTTGAGTATTAGGTTGTGAAGCTTTGTATTTAACTAAAAGTACAAATAGCACTTTTGGTTATCTATTTAATATTAATGACGGTAGTGTTTATATTCTTGAATATAAAACACAAGAACTTAATATCGAATGTATTATGGACTTACCATTTGAGATTGTATTACTAATGATGTCAACTAGTATTAATAGTGTTAAACCTGTATTTTTAACTAATTAAAACAAATTTTTGTCTATAACATCACCTTCAATTATAATTATTGTATTATTTGGATGAAATAAAGTTGTACATATATAATTTATATCTTGAACACTAATATTTTTAATAATATCAAATATTTCATCAAGAGATAAAGGAATAACATTAAAAGTTAATGATTTTATAATATTATTTAATTCAAATATTGAACTATTTGAAGAATTTAATAATGATGTTTTAGTTCTATTAATACCTTTTGTAATAAATAATTTATTTATATAATATTTTTGTAATTTACATAATATTTTCAATACTTCTTTTATACATTGATTTGTATTTTTATTTAAACAATTAAAAGAAATATTAAAATACCCAGCATTTTTAAATGTAAATAAAGTACTATCAATACTATAAATTAAACCTTTTTCTATTCTTAATTTCTTTGTTAATAATGAAGATAATGAATTTGTTAAAATATTAATTAATATTCTAATTTTATAGTTCCAAATATTATTAATATTAATTGTTTTAAAATAAAAATTAACAGTTACTTGTTTATTATCTGTTTTTATATATTTAATAATAGTTTTTTGATTATTTTTAAATTGTATTAAATTTTGTATCATAGGATTAAATTTTTGTATATTATCTGTCAATTCTCCTAATTTTATTTTTAATTCATTTAAAACTTGATTATTATCAAATTTACCAAAAAATATGATAGTTGTATTTTCTGGAGTATAATATTTTTGTTTAAATTTATTTAATTTATCAAAAGTGATCTTATGAATATCATCTATTTCACCTCCTACTAATTTTTTATATCTATCATTAAACATTAATTTATGAGCTAATTTATCACTTTTAATACCAGGTGTTAAAAACTCATTTTCTAATTCTTGAATAATAATATTTTTTTCACGTTCAAATTTTTCAATAGTTGTAATACCATTAAAATAAATTTCATGTATTATATCAAATAACTCAAGTGTATATTCAGGATTACCATTAATATAAAATAATGTTTTATCATATTGTGTTTCAGCATTTATATCAGCACCATAAAAATCAATTAAATTATTAATTTCATCTTCTTTATATTTTTTAGTATTTGTAAATAACATATGTTCTAAATAATGAGCAATACCATGTTCATTGTCATTTTCAGAAGAAGCACCAATAGGAATATGAAATGTAATATGAACCGTATTTATTTTATTTGAATTAATTAAATATATTTTTATTCCTGATGATGATATGTACGATTTATAATTCATGATAATATATTAAAGATTATTAAATTAATATATTAATATTAATTTAATAATAATAATTATGGAATTTTACCGTTAATACAAACTCTATATATTATTTCTTCTCCAGCAGTAATAGATGGTCTAATAATTTTAACAATTTGTCCAGGTTCGATGTTATAATATTTAGCAATTCTATCTCCAGATAAAATACATGATAAATTTTTTCTATTTATTTTATATTCAGTTAAAATATTATTTGCTTCTTCATCAGATAATAAAATATGTTTAGGAATTAAATTATTATCAATAATATTAACCATTAAATCAACATCATTAAATACTTCTGTTTTTTTATATTCTAATATTTGTTTTTCAATTTTAGTAGAACCAGATAAAATAACAAATATTTTTTTATCATCATTACTATTTAAAAAATTTTCAATATCTTCTGTTTTTTTAATAGTATTTAATTTATATGGTATAATTATTAAATGGAAAACTTCATTATTGTATTTAATAAATGTTTTATAATTTGTAAAATTATTAATTCCAGATTTAATTAAATCATTTAAATCACTACTACCAAAATAATTTCTATTATATAACATTTTAACAAAATTTGTTATAATAATTTCATTTTTTTGTTGTTCACTATATATTAATTCAACTAATTTATTCATTTGTTATTTAATATATTATATAATTTATATTTTAAGTTTTTTAAATATCAATTTTTTTTATTATATAATTATATATATTTATGTCCGAAATATTATATTTTATTGTATTTATAATTTGCATATTAATAATCAAAATAGCATGTAATGTTTGTTTTAAGAATATGATTTTTTATATTTTAATTGTAATAACTATACTTTTTGTTGTAAATTATATTACTTATAATTGTGGAATAAAAGAAGCATTTCAAGAAAGATTTAAAGAAAGTAATTTATGTAATATTGTTAAAGATAACTTAAATAATATTATAAGTAATAATAAAATAAAATGTATTAAAGATGAAAATAAAGATTCAAAACAAGAAATAAATAATGGTATAGATTGTTATAATTATACAGGTAATGAAATAGTTACAAAAAATAATATTTCTTCATGGTGTGATTTAAATTCAATTGATATTGATATTATTGATAAAGCTATTGAAAATATTTAAATATTAAAAAAAATATTTAAATAATTAATAAAATAATTAATTAATTAAATATTTTATAATATATATATATATATATATATATTATAATGTATTACGCTGAATTTAATTGCAATGAAGAATTAGATAATAATAATAATATTTTTGATAATTATGCAAGATATAATAATTCAAATGAAAATAATAATCAATCAACTAATAATTTTAATTATCAAGATAATGCTAAATTTATAGTTAATAATAATAATAATAATGTACAACCTGTTTATGATAACTATTATAAACCACAAAGTGGATATTGTAATATGTCATTCGGCGGATTAATTAAAGATTGTACATCAAGTACAATTGTAATACCAGTAAATGCAGATTTAAATTATGATAATGATTGTAAAATGGGTTATAATACAACATTATTAATTCCTATAACTGTTCCTACAATAACAGAAAATTCACCAGTTATTATTATACCAGTTCTTACTCAACAAAATGTTGATAAAAATAATAATAATATTATTAACACTGCAACACAACAACCTATATTAGAAGCTAAACTTGAAAATTCAAAAATTCAGGTCAAGGCAATTGATAATATAGCAAATATAAATAAAAATGCACAGATTATAACATCTGTAACAAACTTAAATGAAATTGGAAATAAAATTGAAGCTACAACAATTACTTCTTTACCAATTTCTCCAGATGATAATAAAAAAGTAATGACAGAAAGTAATGTTGTTAATACTGATATTAGTGGATCAAATACAAAAACAAATACTAATATATTAATTTCACAAATGTGTTTAAATGGTTCTTTACAATGCGATGTAAAACAACAAATAAATAATATAAAATCAGATATATCTAATAATTATGCTACTTATTCAGAATCATCAAGAACAATTATTGATTTATCATCTGGAGAAATTTCTTTATTTAAAAAGAATGTTGAAGAACAAATTTCAACTACACCTACAACTTTTATTAATAAAGATATAAATATTAACAATAATGTTGATACAAGTAATAATATTATGCTAACTAATAATGATAATACTTTAAAATTATCAATTCCAACTGATACACCAACAGTTGTAAATGTTGATAAAAATAAACAAGTAATAAATACAATATCAGATGCAATTAAAATTAGTAGTAGAGATCCTTCATCTCTAATATTAATAATTGATAGATATAGAGAAAATGATATTGATGGTTATTCAGTAACACCTTATTATGAAGATATAAAAAAAGAAACTCTTCCAACAATAAGAAATTCTGTTATTACAACATATTAAAGATACAACATATTAAAGATACAACAAATAATTTATTTATTTATGATTTGATTTGAACCATTCAATTGTATATTCAAATCCTTTATCAAAATTAGTTTCTTCTTCCCATCCCAAGTTATGCAACTCATTTGATTTTATAGCATATCTATAATCATTAAAATTACGATCGGATACATACTGTATCCAGTCTTCGACTTTATCATTTGGTTTTAAATATTTAATTAATTTATCAGCTATTTCAGATACAGAATATTCATTATTAGTACCAATATTATATATATTATTAATAATACCTTTTTGTAATATTATTTCAATAGCTTTTACTACATCGACAACAAAAATAAAATTTCTTCTTGTATCACCTTTACCATGTATAGTACATTTTTCATTATTTATTAATTGATTTATAAATTTAGGTATTAATTTTTCAGGATATTGTCTCGGACCATATACATTATTTCCTCTTGTAATAATAATAGGCATATTAAAAGAATAATAATATGATCTAGCTATAAATTCTGCTCCAGCTTTAGTAGCTGCGTATGGATTTGTTGGATTTAATAAACTTTTTTCAGTACATCCTTTATGATCAATATCTACTTCTCCATATACTTCATCTGTTGAAATATGAATAAAACGTTTTATTTTATTATAAACTTTACAACATTCTAATAATGTATGAGTACCTAAAATATTATCACTTGTAAATTCTAATGAATTTCCAAATGAATTATCAACATGTGTTTGTGCTGCAAAATGAATAACTGTATCAATTTCATGATCATTTAAAATGTGTAAAACTAAATCTTTATTTTTTAAATTTCCTATAATTAATTTATCATGATTAACACCAGTCTTATCTGAACAATAATCTAATTTATCAAAATTAATAATTTTTACATATGGATTTTTTTCTTTATAATAATTTATAAAATTTGAACCTATAAAACCACAACCACCTGTTACTAATAAATTAGTAGGACTAAACATATAATATAAATTATTTAATATATTATATGTTTATTTTTAACCTTAAATTATTTTAATAAATGAATAATATTTTTAACATAATCAACGTATTTATGATTATTTACTAAATCTTGGTATCTTTTTTCAATTATTTCAGAATTATAATTTTGTAATAATTTTAAACATTCTTGTGTAAAATCTTTATTTTCAATAAAATTAATTAAATTACTATATTTTTCATCATACCATTTATCTTGTTGTATATTTTTTAGTATATTTTCTAGTATATTTTGTAGTATATTTTGTGATATATATTGTAATATATTTTGTTCTATATTTTGTGATATATTTTTTAGTATATTTTGTAGTTTATTTTGTGATATATCTTTTAGTATATTTTGTAGTCTATTTTGTGATACATATTCTAGTATATTTTTTTGTATATCTTGTAGTATATTTTGTTGTATATTTTGTAGTATATATTCTAGTCTATTTTGTGATATATATTGTTCAATATTTTGTTGTATATTTTGTTGTATATTTTGTAGTATATTTTGTAGTTTATTTTGTGATATATATTCTAGTATATTTTGTTGTATATTTTGTTGTATATTTTGTAGTCTATTTTGTGATATATATTCTAGTATATTTTGTGGTATATTTTGTGGTATATTTTGTTGTATATTTTGTTGTATATCTTGTAGTATGTTTTGTAGTGTATTTTGTTGTATATTTTGTGGTATATTTTGTTGTATATTTTGTTGTATATTTTTAAGTATTTTATATTGTATATTTTGTGGTATATTTTGTGATATATCTTGTAGTATGTTTTGTAGTGTATTTTGTGATATATCTTTTAGTATATTTTGTGATATATTTTGTAGTGTATTTTGTGATATATCTTGTAGTATGTTTTGTAGTGTATTTTGTAGTGTATTTTGTAGTGTATTTTGTAGTCTATTTTGTGATATATCTTGTAGTATGTTTTGTAGTGTATTTTGTAGTATGTTTTGTAGTGTATTTTGTGATAAACTTGAAGAACTAGTTTCTAATTTAGTTTCTAATTTAGCTTCTGATTTAACTTCTAATGTATTTTGTAATATATCTTGTTCTTTATTATTTTTAAAAAATATTGTGTATATTATATAAAATACTACTATTATTCCAAATATTACTGCAGAAATTATTGGAATAATAACTTCTGGTTTATTAAAATCTAATTCCATTATTATTTAATAAATATTAATATATTATAGATAAAAAAAATCTATAATATATTTTTATTAATCATTAATCGTACATATTATCTTCAAGAATAAAAATATATTTATTTTAATAAATGAATAATATTTTTAACATAATCAACGTATTTATGATTATTTACTAAATCTTGATATCTTTTTTCAATTATTTCAGAATTATAATTTTGTAATAATTTTAAACATTCTAGTGTACAATCTTTATTTTCAATAAAATTAATTAAATTACTATATTTTTCATCATACCATTTATCATCACTTTTATCACTAATTACTAATATTTTATTAGCAATTAATGGTAATATTCTATGAACTTCTAAAATTGTTTTACCTGAATAATAATGAATATTTAATCCTATTTTTGTTTTTTTATATAATTGTTTTAAATCATTACCCCAATAATTATTACTTATAACTAATTTATCTTTTTTTTTTCCATATATAGTTATTAATGTTTTTAATTTGTCATATCTTGAATTATTAATAGAACCTAAAAATGAAAAATCAACAGTTTTATCAACATTATCATTATTATTATCATTATCATTATTTTCCATATTTTTACTATATCCTAATGGTAAAAAATGTGCTTTAATATTATATTTTTCTAGTTCTTTAATATTTTCTAAAGAATAATCAAATACTATTTCTGCATTGGCTAAATTCTGAAAAAATATTGGTTGCCATTCTTTTGTTGTTATTAATTGTTCAAAATTATATGATATATATCTTTTTGGTAATAATGCATTTTCATGTGTTGTACAAATTAAATAAATATTATTATTATCTACTAAAGAATAACTTTTAACAACTTCATGTTTTATATCTAATTCACATAACGCTTCGTGTAATGCATTAATAATAATTTCAAAGTAACAAGAATTATTTACTAGTTTTAACATTTATATTCTATATAAAATATTTTTTTAAATATATTTATTATTAATAATTGTTTTAATATCATTAATTTCTTTAGATAAATCTTTTATAGCTTCAATAATTACAGGTATTAATCTTTCATATGAAACAGTTAAATAATTTTGTCCTGATTTAGAAATAATTTCACCATCTTTTAATTCAATATCAAAGGGTGCTAATTTAACTATCTCTGGTAATTCTTTTTGTATTTCTTGTGCATTTAATCCAATTTCAGTATTTGTACTATTTATACCAAAAGTATTTGCTAATTTATTTGGTATATAATAAAATCCATTTAAATTATTAATTATTTTTAAGGGATTGTTAATTTTTGATGTAATTGTTTTTAATCTTTCATCAGAATAACTAGCTGTTACAGTACCCGTTGCAGCAATATTACCAATTACATGTAGTTTTGTAGCTGGAGATGTTGTTCCAATACCTACATTACCTAAACTATTTATAATTATTTGATCTATTCCATTTGTTTTTATTAATAAATCATTATTAGTACTATTTTTATATATTTGGTTATTTAAATCATCACCAAAATCTAATGTTGCACCTGATCCACCTATTCTTAAAGATGAAAAAACATGTGCTGTTCTTTGTGGAGTTGTAACACCAATACCTAATCGTGCACTAACATTATTCCAACTTAAATTTGTTGATTGTATTAATGCACCTGTTCCATTTCCAATTAAAAGTTGGCCTGTTGTTAATGTTCCAGCACCAATTCCACCACGTGCTACAGTTAATGTTCCACTAGAAATATTAGTTGCATTTAATGCTGTTAAACCTGCTCCAGAACCTATAAAGTTTGTTGAAGAAAGAGTATTTGAAGTACTATTCCAAGTTAAATTTGCTGATTGTAATAATGTACCTGTTCCATTTCCAATTAAAAGTTGGCCTGTTGTTAATGTTGCAGCACCAATTCCACCACGTGCTACTGTTAATGTTCCACTAGAAATATTTGATGCATTTAATGAACTTAAACCAGATCCTGTACCAGTTATTATTCCATTTACATCTAATGTTGAATTTGGATTTGTTTTACCAATACCTAAACGTGTATTAGTATCGCTCCATACTAAATTTGCAGATTGTATTAATGTACCAGTTCCATTACCAATTAATACTGAACTAGATAATAATGTTGTTGTACCTATTCCACCACGCGAAACAGGTAATGTTCCAGTAGAAATATTTGATGCATTTAAAGAAGTTAAACCAGATCCTGTACCAGTTATTATTCCAGATAATTTTAAATTACCTGATATATCAACATTAACATCTTTTGTAATTGTTCCTATTATAACATGACCTCCATCTAATATTTTAAAACATATTTCTCCATCATCTTGAACTTCTATTATAGGTTGCGAACCAGTTTGATTTATAATTAATGCTGGACCTGTTCCATCATTTGTAATTAATACTTGTTCTGAAGTTGATACATCTGTATTTACAACAGTAGTTGTTCCATTAACAGTTAAATTACCTTGTATTCGCGTATCACCTAATACATGTAATTTATTAGTTGGTTCAGTAGTACCAATACCAATATTATTATTAATTGCATCAAAAAATATATTACCATAACCAATATTAACATTATTATTAGTATCTATCATTAATGCTCCATTAGAACATAATATTCCGGAAGATTGTATTATTCCATTTACATCTAATGTTTTTTCAGGATTTGTTTTACCTACACCTAAGAATGAATTTGTATTATCCCATATTAAATTTTCTGGTTGTATTAATGCATTTGTTCCGTTACCAATTAATACTGAACTTGTTAATAAACTTGTAGTTCCTATTCCTCCATAATTTACAGATAAAGTCCCACTATCTATATTTGATGCATTCAATGAAGTTAAACCAGATCCTATTCCAGATATTGTTCCATTTACATCTAATGTTGTTATAGGATCTGTTTTACCAATACCTAAATATGAGAATTCATTATTCCATATTAAATTTGATGGTTGTATTAATGCATTTGTTCCATTACCAATTAATATTGAACTTGTTAATAAAGATGTAGTTCCAATTCCACCATAACCTACAGATAAAGTACCACTATTTATATTTGATGCATTTAATGAAGTTAAACCGGATCCTGTACCAGTTATTATTCCATTTACATCTAATGTTGAAATAGGATTTGTTTTACCAACACCTAAACGTGTACTAGTATTATTCCATACTAAATCTGTAGGTTGTAATAATACACCTGTGCCATTTCCAACAAGTATTGATCTTGATAATAATGTTGTAGTTCCAATTCCGCCACGTGAAACAGGTAATATTCCACTTGAAATATTTGATGCATTTAAAGAAGTTAAACCAGATCCTGTACCAGTTATTATTCCAGATAATTTTAAATTACCTGATATATCAACATTTACATTTTTTGTACTTGTTCCAATACCAACATCACCACCATCTAATATATTAAAACATATTTCACCATCATCTTGAATTTCAATTATAGGTTGTGGACCAGTTTGATTAACAATAAATGCTGGACCTGTCCCGCTATTAGTAATAATTAATCTTTCTGTATTAGTTACATCTGTTACAGTACTTATTGTTGTTCCACTTACAATTAAATTACCATCTATTTGTGCATTACCTGTAATATGTAATTTATTATTTGGTAATGTAGTTCCTACGCCAATAAAATTATTTGATGCTTTAATATATAAATTTCCTGAACCAATATTAATATTATTATTCGTATCTATTATTAATGCTCCACTAGAACATAATATTCCAGTTGATTTTATTATTCCATTTACATCTAATGTTGTATCAGGATTTGTTTTACCAATACCTAATCGTGTACTTGTATTATTCCAACTTAAATTTGCTGATTGTATTAATGCACCTGTTCCATTACCAATTAAAAGTTGCCCTGATGTTAATGTTGCAGCACCAATTCCACCACATGCAACAGTTAATGTTCCACTAGAAATATTAGTTGCATTTAATGCTGTTAAACCTGCTCCAGAACCTATAAAGTTTGTTGAAGAAAGAGTATTTGAAGTACTATTCCAAGTTAAATTTGCTGATTGTACTAATGTACCTGTTCCATTACCAATTAGTATTCGACCTGCAATAAGTGTTGTTGTTCCAATTCCACCACGTCCAACAATTAATGTTCCAGTAGAAATATTTGATGCATTTAATGAAGTTAAACCGGATCCTGTACCAGTTATTATTCCATCTACATCTAATGTTGAAATAGGATTTGTTGTACCTACACCTAAACGTATACTAGTATTATTCCATACTAAATCTGTAGGTTGTAATATATCATTTGTTCCATTTCCAACAAGTATTGATTTAGTTAATAATGTATTTGTCCCTGTTCCACCACGTGTAACAGGTAACGTACCACTAGAAATATTAGATGCATTTAAAGAAGTTAAATCAGATCCTGTACCACTTATTATTCCGGATAATTGTAAATTACCAAAAATATTAACATTAACATCTTTTGTAATTGTTCCTATTTCTACATGCCCTCCATCTAATATTTTTAAACATGTTTCACCATCATCTTGAACTTCTATTATAGGTTCAGCACCTGTTTGATTTACAATTAATGCTGGACCTGTTCCATCATTTGTAATTATTATTTGTTCTGTAGTTGATAATTCAGTATTAACAATTGTAGTTGTTCCATTTACAGTTAAATTACCTTCTATTCGCGCATCACCTAATACATGTAATTTATTTGTTGGTAGTATAGTACCAATACCAATATTATTATTAATTGCATCAAAAAATAAATTACCATAACCAATATTAACATTATTATTACTATCTATCATTAATGGTCCGTCAGAACATAATATTCCTGTAGATTGAATTATTCCATTGACATCTAATGTAGATTCAGGTTCTATTTTTCCTATACCTAATCTATTATTTGTATTATCCCAAATTAAATTAGAAGATTGAAGAATTGGATCATATCCATTACCAATTAATAATAAATTAGGATCTAAATAAGTTTTACCAGTTCCTCCATAACTTATAGTTAAAGTTCCATTATCAATATTAGATGCATTTAATGAAGACAAAAATAAATTTCCATTTTTATATACATCTCCTGTTAAATTAATATCACCATTAATATTTATCTTATAATTATATAACTCATTTGTATAAGAATTATAACCAATTGCTACATTACCACTTATATCATCAATCATTAGACTTGACGATGGTTCATAGATAGTCGAAGCACTAGTAAATTTTAAAATTCCATCTTTATTATTAATTTTCCAGTCACTATCATATGTTCCTCCAAAAGCAATTGAATTACCCCGCATTAATAAAATTGAAGGTTCTCTATTTGCCATAGATCTATATTATAAATATAATAAAGATAATTATTTTATAATTTACTATAGTTTAATCTATTACAAATTATATATTTTTATTAATAAGAATATTTAATTAAATATAATATTGTTTATAATTAACTCATAAACAATTTATTGATACAACTATTAAAACTTTGAAAAAATATGGATAAAATAGTTTAGCAGCTAAATTACAAATAAATTAAAAATAATTGAAAAATTAATATATTGTATATTATTTGTATAAATATAAATATAAATACAAAAATCAATAATGAAATACGTGTATCATTATCCTCAAGAAAACGATGATATAAAATATTCAGCATTTTTTGAATTTAACAAGTCTGAAAAAATAATAGATTTTAATAAATATTTAATATTTATTAAATTTGACAATAAGATGTATATTGATATTAAAGGATTAAGATGGATTATTATGCCTTATGATCAATTTATTGATAATAAAAATGAGGATTTAAAAAAATATTATGAATTATCATTAAAATTATCAGAAAATAATAATTATATTATAGAAAAAAATTGCAATGGAAAAGATGATTGGTTTTTTAATTGTGCATATATAGTAAATGATTCTGAAACTAATATTCAAAGAGTTGAAAAAGGTAATTATTACTGTTATTGTAATATTAATCCTTTTATTTTAAAAAAAATAAATGTTTCTTCTGAAAAAAATATTAAAAAATATTTTAATAAACTTTCAATATTATTTTTATCTGAAGACAATAATAATATTGAAAGTTCATCTTGTATTGAAAGTTCATATTGTGTTGATAATATTATTTACATGATACCATATGTAGATAATATTATTGCCGTATTTAAAAAATATTTACGTACAAGTTATTATGACAAAATAGAAAAACTAATTACTAAATATTTAACAGATTTAGATATAGATGCAAATTCTGACTAATTATTTTTAACAAACATTTTTTTATAAAATTATTTTCTATTCTAAAAATATATAATGATAAATAATTATTCAATTTTACAATTAATAAATGAAATACAAATAGATCAATCACGACGACAACAACAAAAAGTATCAGTAGTTGAACCAGTACAAATACTTGAACCAGTACTAGCACCAATACTTGAACCAGTACTAGCACCAATACTTGAACCAGTACTAGCACTAGCACCAATAGTTGAACCAGTACCAGTACCTGTACCAGAATAAAAAGAATAATTTATTTAAGAAATATAATTATATTAATATTAATATAATTATTAATTAATTTAGTTTTTTCTTTTATATTTTTTTGTACTATTTAATTGTACAAATGATACATAACTATTCTGAAAAGTCTTCTGAACTTGTACTTGATAGTCTTGATCCACCCAAATAATCCTCAAAATCAGTTTCTCTTAATTGTTTTACAGAACGAATTGATCTATCTTGTGGTCTTGATTGTACATAACTAATTGTTCCATTTGGTCCCAAATGTTGTCTATATCCTGCTGGTGGTACTGAATCACTTATTACCCTTCCACTTTGCCCATTCACTGACCCATATCCTGCTGGTAGTGGTTGTAGCATCATTTGTGGCATTACTGATCTTACTTCTTGTTGTTGTTGCATCATTGATGGCTGTTGTAGCATCATTGATGGTCGTAGCATCATTTGTGGCATTACTGGTCCTACTTGTCTATATCCTGCTTGTACATATTCTGATGCTGGTGATATGTGTGATGCTGTTAGTGATGGCATTAACTGTTGTCCTTGTGCTTGTCCAAGTGGTTGTGGTGACATTATTCTTAATCCTTGTTGTACTATTCCTGATGTACCATTTTGTGCAATATTTGGTTGTGCTCTCATTGTTTGTGCTCTTATTGTTTGTGCTTCTGATGGTTGTGCAATTGAAGTAACTTGTCTATTAGACTGACTATAAGTTGGTGACATAGATGACATTGATGACATTGATGATTGTGATACTGCTTGTACTGTTGGTGCTGCTGGTGCTGTTGATCTTTTTGTTACTGATGGTGATTGTACATGTATTATTTGTTGTTTTTCTCCTGATATTAATTCTAGTGCTTCTTCAAATGTTATTCTATTTAATATATTTTTTGTTAGTTTTTTACCATTATCAAAACTTATATCTGGAATGATTCCATCCCAATGCTGTAATAATCTTTCATCTAGATATAACTTAAACATTTCAATTGCTTCACCGTTTATATTAATTATAACATATAAATTTAAATGTTGAATATTATCAGTTGTAGGATTTACTAGTAAATAAACTATTTGTGTTTGACTTACTAGTTTCGTTTTCCATACATTACCTATTCTATCATATACATTTGTATAACCGTGTTCATCAGTGTTTTTCCATCCGTTGGATTTGTCATCATAAGTAGGAGTATAAAAAAATTGTCTATTACTAATACCATTATTAATATTATTAATACAATCGTTAGTATGGTGTCTTAAAAAGTTATTTTTCATACTCTTATATTTTTGTTCTGTATAAACACCTCCTTCTAATTCTTTTAATTTTAAATATTTATATTTGTATTTATTAGCTTTTTGTTCATAAAAATCATTCATATTTATATATATATATATATATATATATAATTTTTTCTAAATTAAATATTTTAATAAATGTTTAATAAATTTATTTGATTGCATTAACTCAAGAATAATTAATTTAAGAAATAGATAAATATAAATATAAATATAATGAGTAAAAATAAAGAAGATTTTAAACAATATGGAGGTTCCACACCTGAATTATCTTTTAATGGATTTAAAAGCTATGGAAGATTAATAGATATTTATGATGGTGATACAATTAAAGTAATATTACCTACATTTGATTCTTATTATAAATTTACAATACGTTTAAATGGTATTGATACATGTGAAATTAGAAGTAAAGATAAAGTATTACAAGATAATGCTCTAAAAGCACGAGATAGATTATTTGAATTATTAACAAATAACAAAATAAATACTAAAAATGATATTAAAAATATATTAGAATCTGATGTTTATTTAGTATGGGTTGAATGTTGTAATAAAGATAAATATGGTAGAATTTTAGCAAATATTTATAAAAATAAAGATACAGAAAAAAGTGTTTCTGAAATATTATTAGAAGAAAAGTTAGCTTATAAATATGAAGGAAAAACAAAACTTTCCGAAGATAATATTAAACAAGAATTAAATATTTAAATAAAAGTTTTCATTTTATAGTCTTAATCAATTATTTATAAAAGTTTTTATATTACTTGTAGCAACTTAGTATTAAATTATATATTATAATTAATTTAAATATAATTAATTATAATATATAATTAATTATATTTAAATTAACAAAATGTTTTATACAAATACAGATACAAATACAAAAACAGATACAGATAATAATATAACTAATATAGAAGATCCTATAACATTTGAACCAATACATAAAGATAGAGTAATAACAATACATAAACAACAATACGATGCAAATAGTTTATCTAAATATATTGAATCAAATATAAATGCAACAATTCCTCATAACAGAGAACCTTTTACAAAAGAAATGCTCCAAAATATTTATGATAAATCCAGTTGTTCAAAATCAGAAATTATAATTGAATTAATAAAATTATTAAAATTTAATTGTTCTAAAGAAATACAAAATATTTTATTATCATTAAAATCAAATCAACGAAAAATATTATTAGGCTTTCCTGATTATAAAATTAAAAAATTAATGAAATTATCATTAATAAATATTAATTATTTATTAACAAAATATAATTATTTATTGAATACTAATATTACTGAAGAAATTATTAAAGAAGCTGTAAAAAAAAATTACAGATCATTATTATTAATACCTGAAATTAAAATAACAGAAGAAATTATTATAGAAGCTATTAAATATAATGACTTGGCATTTGAATTTGTACCTAAATATAAAAAAACAGATAAAATAATTAAGATAGCTATTCAAAATTATGGATGTTCATTACAATATGTTCCTAAAAATAAAATGACAGATGAAATTATTAAACTAGCTATCAAAAATAATGCATATGAATTACAATATGTTAGAATGTACAAAGAAAAAATAACAAATGAAATTTGTAAGCTAGCTGTTCAAAAAAACGGTTACATATTACAATATATTCCTAAAGATAAAAAGACATATGAAATTTGTAAACTAGCTGTTCAAAATTATGGCTATGCATTAAAATTTATATCTAATGATAAAATGTCAGATGAAATTATAAAACTAGCTGTACAAAGAGATGGTTGTGTATTACAATATGTTCCAAAGGATAAAATAACATATGAAATTTGTAAGCTAGCTGTTAAAAGTGAAAGTTACGCATTACAATTTGTACCAGAAGATAAACAAACAGAAGAAATTATAAAACTAGCTGTACAAAATGATGGTTGTGCATTAAGATATGTTCCTAATGACAAAATATCAGATGAAATTATTAAGCTAGCTGTTGAAAAAAAAAGTCACGCATTACAATTTGTACCCAAAGATAAAATTTCGGATGAAATAATTAAACTTTCTATGCAAAATAATATATATACATCATGATATGTTAAATTGTCAAAATAAAAATTTATTAAATTTAATATTCATTAATAACTTAAAAATTGAATAATATTATTTAAAAATGTCTTTAAATTTAAATACAATATCACCAAATAATTATATTATAAATAAAAAATACAAGAGCTTAGTAAGAGAAATATTATTATATTATGAATTACCATCATATTTTCTTTCAATTGATTTTATAATTTACTTAGGAAAATTTAATAATCAACTTATAAAACTTAATTTGCATCCAACAGAATACAATTATTTTGAAACTTATAAAAGTCTATTTTTTGAAAAAGATCCAATAACAAAAAAAGTAGTAAATATACCTCTTACACCTATTGTAGAAATTTCAAATAAAATTTTAGATCTTTTATTTGAATTAGTAGAATTATTAAAAATTGATATAAATATGTTATTATCTTTAATTCCTAATAATTGTGAAATATTATTTAATATATTATCTAATCTTGATGTTATTGACAATTTAGATATTAATTTTTTATTTGATAATTATAGTTATTTATTGAATAATAATATTGAATTAATTCAAAATAAATTTTTATTAAATAATGATATTATAATTGAAATTAATAAAGAATTATTCAAACAAGTTGTTAAAGAAGATATTAGAACTTTACTATTTATACCTGATCATAAGTTGTCTTATGATATAATAGAAATAGCTGTTAAAAATAATGGATTAGCATTAAAATATATAAGACCAATCTTATTTTTTAAAAAATATATATACAGTAAACAAATTATAATAAATATTATAGAATTAGCTGTAAAAAATAATGGTTTAGCATTACAATATATAAGATCAATATTTTTATTATTTTCTGATAAATATGAATACAGTAAAGAAATTATTATGAATATTATAGAGTTAGCTGTACAAAATAATGGTATTGTATTAGAATTTGTAAAAAGAGAATATTTATATTTGACAGAAGATATTATTAAACTTGCTGTGCAAAATAATGGTTTTGCATTAGAATTTGTAGATGAAAAATATTTAACAGATAAAATTATAGAGTTAGCTGTAAAACAAAATGGATTAGCATTACAATTTATTAATAAAGATGAAGATGAAGATATATTAACATATAAAAATTGTATTTTTGCTATTAAAAATAATCCACTAGCATTACAATATGTACCAGATTATAATTTAACAGAAGAAATTTGTATTCTTGCTATTCAAAGTAACGGACTAGCATTACAATATGTACCTCGTGATATAAAAACATATGAAATTTGTAAATTAGCTGTTCAAAATAATTCTTGTGCATTAGAATATGTACCTTATCCAAATAAAACAAAAGAAATTATTAATATAGCTTTACAAAGTAATAAATATATTATTAAAATAAAATTGAAATAATTTTATTTTAATAATATATTTATTTATTATTAACAAAATGAATGAAATTAATTACAAACTTATTAGCGAAATTATATTTACAAATGATACAACTTTTACAGATATTGATATAAAAAATGCTAAGATTATTGTACGTACTTGTAAATTTGCAAGATTTAATAAAAATATACAACAAAGTTTTGACAATTTTAAAATAGATAAATATTATAAGCAAGTTAAATATTTATCTGAAAAAAAAACAGAGAAAGTAATTGAAAATTATGACATTCCAATAGATGTACAACTAGGTGCAATGGATTTAGATATTAATATAAAATACAAAGCAAAGATTTATAATATAATCATAAATTTATTAAAAGAGAATAATTATATAATTGAAGGTGTAAAAGAAAAAATTGTTATTGAACAAAAAAACAATATTAAATTATTTAAATTAAAAATTAAAATAATTTATGATATTATACGCGAAGAAGTAATTGATATCAATAATATTACAGTCGATGAACATGATTCGATTGAAGATGATATTCAGCATTTTGAAGAAAAAATGAATATAGCAAAAATTATAACAATATTTAGATATAACTCATTTTTTATTAACATGTTAAGCATTGATCTTGTTAATGAAAAAGTTATAATAGATTTTATTAGTAGTGAATATTTTGCTAAAAATTGGTTCAAAATTCCAATAATATTTCCTAAATCTTTAATAAATTTTTTATATTAATAGTATTAGTAGTATCGAGTTACAATCTGAGACTGAATATAAGTATAAATATAAGTATGTTAATTTATCTTGAAAAAATTGAATAATAATTTATTAAATATTAAATTATATTTAATATATTAACTAAATTAAATGTCTTATACACAAAATATACAAAATATACAAAATACACAAAATATACAAAATACAGAAGGTTATATTATAAATAAAAAATATAAGAGCTTAGTAAAAGATATATTATCACATTCTAAATTACCATCATATTTTCTTTCTCATGATTTTATATTATATTTAATGAAATTTAGTACTCTACTTTTAGAACTTAATTTGTGTCCAACAGAATATAATTTTCTAGATACTGTAAATACTTTATTTTTTGTATTTAATCCTACAACTAAAGAAATAATGGATGTACCTCTCACACCTATTGCAGAAATTTCAAATAAAATTTTAGATGTTTTATTTGAATTAGTAGAATTATTAAAAATTGATATAAATATGTTATTATCTTTAGTACCAAATAATTGTGAAATATTATTTAAAATATTATCTAATCTTGATGTTATTGATTCCTTAGATATTCATTTTTTGTTCAATAATTATAATTATTTATTAAATAATAATGTTAAATTAATTCAAAGTAAATTTTTATTAAGTGATGATATTATAGAAGAAATTAATAAACAAATATTTAAACAAGCTGTTAAAGAAGATATTAGAACATTACTATTCATACCCGATAATAATTTTATATATGAAATTATTAAATACGCTGTACAAAATAATGGTTTTGCATTAAAATATATAAAACCAATCTTTATTTGTTTTTCTAAAAAAATTATTATGAATATTATAAAGTTAGCAATGCAAAATAACGGTCTAGCATTACAATATGTAACTGATGATAAAATAACAAATAATATTATAGAGATAGCTGTACAACAAAATGGCCTTGCATTAGAATTTGTAGATGAGAAATATTTAACAGATAAAATTATAGAGTCTGCTGTACAACAAAATGGATTAGCATTACAATTTATTAATATATATGAAGAGGAAACATATATATTAACATATAAAATTTGCGAATTAGCTGTTCGAAATAATGCACAAGCTATAGAATATATACCTGATTATAATTTAACAGAAGAACTTTGCATGATTGCTATTCAAAGTAATGGACTAACATTACTATATGTACCTAATGGTATAAGAACAAAAGAACTTTGCACAATTGCAGTACAAAATAATGCACTAGCATTGCAATATGTTTATGGTCGTTTAATAACAAAAAAACTTTGTATGATTGCTGTCCAAAGTAATTATTGTGCATTACAATATGTACCAGTCAAATTTCAAACAAAAGAAATTATTAATATAGCTTTACAGAATAATTATAGAGCATTAAAATATATAGATAAATGTATTATGACAGATGAAATTATTGACCTAGCTTTTAAATATAAAACAAAACAAAATTTATAATATTATTGTAGCATACTAAATATTTAGTATTAAGTCATTACTTAACACTTTTATATAAAAAAATTGAGATTATCTTATTTTACAATATATTTATTTATAATTTACAAAATGAGTGAAATTAATTACAAACTTCTTACTGATATTATATTTATGAATGATGTGATATTTACAAATATTGATATAAAAAATGCTAAGATTATAGCACGCACATGTAAATTAGCAAAATTTAATAAAAATATACAACTAAGTTTTGACAATTTTAAAATAAATAAATATTATAAGCAAGTAATATATTTATCTAAAAAAAAAACAGAAAAAGACGTTGAAAAATATGAAATTTCAATTGATGAAAGACTAGGTCAAACGGACTTACATATTAATATAAAATACAAAACAAAGATTTATAATATAATCATAAATTTATTGAAAGAGAATGATTATATAATTGAAGGTGTAAAAAATAAAATGTTTATTGAACAGATAAACAATATTGAAAAATTTAACTCAATAATTAAAACAATGTTTATAATTGTGTACAAAATAGTTATTGATATTAATAATATTACATATGATGAAAGAAATTTGATTGATATGGATAATGATTACTTAAATGAAAAATTCAATACAGCGGATATTATGACAATTTTTAGATATAACTCATATTTTATTAATATGCTAAGTATTGATCTTGTTAATGAAAAAGTTGTAATAGATTTTATTAGTAGTGAATATTTTGCTAAAAATTGGTTCAAAATTCCAATAATATTTCCTAAATCTTTAAATTTATTACAGCAGTAATAAAATACTTAATATAGAATTACTTTATGATGATTATAATCCTGAAAAAATTGAATAATAATCTATTTATTCTGTAAAAAAAATATTTAAAGAATAAATGTTTGATTGTCAAAATGTTAATCATATAATTAATTTTTTTAAATCTTTAGAACATATTTATAAACTACCTGTAAAAAAACGAACAGATCAAATTATTAAATTAAATGGTAATTCATTACTTGAAAAACAAACATATAAAATTTGTAAGCTAGCTGTAAAAAACTATGGTAATTCATTACAATATATGCCTATTGAAAAACAAACAGAAGAAATTATTAAATTAGCTGTTCAAAATTATGGCGATGAATTACAATATGTACAGTCTCATACTGAGACTCTAGAGTTAGCCTACAGGCTAACTGTACCTATTGAAAAACAAACAGAAGAAATTATTAAATTAGCGATTAAAAATAATGGATGTGCTATACGTTATACATATAATAGGACTTATGAAATTTGTAAGCTAGCAGTACAAAATAATAGTGAAGCATTACGATATGTACATCCAGTTATACTGGCTTTAGAGTCATCAATGGTGACTGTACAGTCTCAATATGAGACTCTAGAGTTAGCCTACAGGCTAACTATACCAATTAATATAATGAGTGATGAAATTATTAAATTAGCTATTAGAAAAAATGATGAACATATTGTATTACGATATTTTAGATTATCAGAAGAACAAATATCTAGATTAAAAAATGAAATAGAAGATGAAATTTTTATGTTAGCTGTTCAAAATAATTATAAAGCATTACAATATATACCAATAGAAAAATTGAGTGATAAAATTTGTAAGTTAGCTGTTGGAAATAATAGTAAAGCATTACGATATGTGCCAATTGATAAAATGTCAATTGAAATAATTAAATTAGCTCTTAAAAATAATGGTTATGTAATAATACATGTTCCAATAGAAAAAATGTCTGAGGAAATTATTAAATTAGCTCTGGAAAATAATAGTTATATATTACTTCATATTCCAGAAAGTAAAATAACAGATGATATTATTAATTTTGTTATTGAAAAAGATGGTTATAATTATAATATATTACAATATCTACCAACAGAAAAAATGGCTTTAGATCCTATAACATTTGAATCTATACATAAAGATAGAGCAATATTAATACATAAACAATTATACGATGCAAAAAGTTTATATAAATACATTGAATCAAATATAAATGCAACTATTCCTCATAACAGGAAACCTTTTACACAAGAAATGTTACTAGATATTTATATTAAAAGTAACTATGAATAATATTTCAATTTTTTTATAATATAAATTAATGCTAATACATATTATCTGATAGAAGAATATACACTAAAGGCTGTGTATTATGTCTGTACAGTTAGCTAATTAGCTAACTCTAGAGTCTCTTTCTAAGACTGTACAGTTAGCTAATTAGCTAACTCTAGAGTCTCTTTCTAAGACTGTACAGTTAGCTAATTAGCTAACTCTAGAGTCTCTTTCTAAGACTGTACACCTGATGATGTAATGCCGAACACTGTGAATAATCTAGCACTCAAGAGCGGAGACTGTTAGTTTTTTAGTTTTAGTATCGAGATTGAGATAAGTCAGACAAATATCCACACAATATATGGTCCTCCTGGAATCGGATAACCATGCGTATAATGCACTACTGGTACAGAGCTATTTGCCTGCTCATTAAACATAGCTATTTCAGCATGATGTTGTACTAATGTTTCAAACCATTCATCAGGATCTTCCTTAATATTGGTGATGACTTTATAAAAGTCACCGCCACTGATGCGTACATTAGAACACTTTAGCTGAATCTTATCAATTTCGGTATTCTTAACAAAGTCCTTAAAAAACATAATAAAATTATTGAACTCTGACTTGTTTTTTAAGTCAAATGTTACTGTAACTGTAACATATGGATCTTCATCATACGGACGACGGGTAACAGTGACAACAAACTCGAATGACATTTTGATAATTAAACACTTAATATTGTTTAAGTAAATATATTTACTTAACAAAACCAGATAAAATTAAATAATATAATTATATATACTATTTATAAATAATATAATTATATATACTATTTATAAATAAAAAAGATGTGTTCATGTTAGTTGTTTGTGAATAAATATATAAACAAAGTAGCGAGAGATACTGATAGTGATAGTCATTGTGTATGTACAGTCTCGGAATGAGACTCAACATCCTCTTAAATAGACTCTAGAAACAGTCTTGTAAAGACTGACTTAACAGTCAGCCCTAGGGCTGACTCTAGAGTCTCTGAATGAGACTGAACAGTTTCCTATGGAAATGTCCACACAATATCCGTTCCTCCTGGAGTAGTATAAGAAAACCAAGTATCATACGCCGCTGGCTCAAAAATGTTCTGGTTATTCAACATAGCTAGACTAGCGTGATGTTGTGAGACTATTTCAAACCATTCTTCAGGTACATCATTCTCTCCTATCACTCCTAGCACTTCGGAAAGGTCATAAGTGCTGATGCGTACATTATAACACTTTAGCTCGAGCTTTGCAATCTCGTTCTTCTTAACAAACATACCGAGACTCTTCATCTTTTTCTTTGACTCTTTGTTATTATCAAAGTTGAATGTTACAGTGAGTTCTAGTTTAGGTAGCTGCATCTTTTTTATGACATCATATAGACTCATCGATGTCATCTTCAACATAAAGATCTTATTAGCAGGCAGAGACTTTCTCCAGCTCCAGTCGTCATCTTGGACGGTTGTAAGAACTGATTCAAATAGAGGCTCAGAATCGTCAGGAGCGTCAGAATCGTCAGGAGCGTCAGGAGCGTCAAGAGCGTCAGGAGCGTCAGGAGCGTCAGGAGCGTCAGGAGTGACAGGAGTGACAGGAGTGTCAGGAATTACAAAGATAGCTTTGATGGCTATCCAGGCTTTAGTGGCGGCAAAAGCGGCGACAAAGGTAGCGGCAAAAACGACAGCAAAGGCATCAAATGAATGCATCTTGAGTGTTTCAATGTAATTAAACGCTTAAGATTTGTTAAGTAAATATATTTTCAATTTTTTTTATAAAATACATCAAGTCTGACAGATAGTTGGTACCAAAATAGGCTTTCAATTCTTTTTTATTTGCTATGGCAATCTTGTTACAGATTGATTTTTTTAATACAAAGTATAAACTAAATAATAAAAATAAATTATTTGATAGAGAAATATGAACACTTAAGAGAGCACTCGAGAACAGTATAAGCACTCAAGATCAGTATAAGCACTCAAGAGCGTATATCCAATAAAGAGCTGGTATAATCCGCAATATTCTCACTCAAATACTCTCATCTTGTTATCTTGTTGTCTTCTAGATTAAGACAAGTTAGAGATGAACACTGTTTAAGTGCTCTTGTAATGCTTTCAACCCCTTCTGGTCCGATCCAATTGCAACTTAGATCAAAGTGAGCTAGTGTAACACACTCTAATAGATTTTCAGCAATATACATTGCACTTTCACAATCGATATAATTACGAGAGAGATCGAGCTCAGTCAGTGTGCTACATTGCGGTAAGTTTTCAACAATATTTATTGCTCCATTGCAGATCTCATTGTTACCAAGATTTAGGCTAGTCAACGCTTTGCATTGTCCAAGCATTCCTCCTATAACTTTTGCTCCTTCAACACCGATGTAATTGCATTTGAGATTGAGGCAAGATAACATTGGCAACTTACCTAGTTCATTTGCTAACTTCACAGCTGCATAATTGCCAATATTGCAAAATGCTAGATTGAGGGAAGTTAGTGCACAGACTGCAGAGTTAGTCTGTGCGCTAACTGAACACTGCATTAGCGCATCTACAAAACGTCCTTCGGTCAAATTATTGGCACTGAGGTCGAGCTTATTCAACTCTGGGCACTTATCTAGCACTTTTTTAAAATCTTGCATTACCCAGTCTATATTACAATGCTCAAGACTCAGTGTTGTAATCTTACAATTATCAACAAGTGAGAGGAGCTGTCTCATCAAAATTTTTTCTGGTTTTAGTTTTAGTTTTTGTATTGAATTGAAGTCATCCCAATACTTTCTACATAAGCGAACAACAGCAGGAGGACGCATCTTATCAACAACTTCTTTGACTCGTTTCGAAGTCATCCTCAACATGATGGTTCTTTCTGCAGGCCAAGTCCTACACCAGTCTTCAACAGGGACGGCTTCGAGAACTATGACGAATTGAGGGTATGGAGCTGCGACAAATTGAGGGTCAGTAAGGTGAGGATAGACCTTGATGGCAATAGCAGTCGTTAAAGTTATAAAAGTCTGAGTGGTAGAAGAATACATATTGAATGTTTCAATGTAATTAAACGCTTAAGATTTGTTAAGTAAATATATTTTCAATTTTTTTATAATATAAAATAATAGTATCAACAAATTAGTAGGTATAGTTGATACTTTTATAATAAAAAGATATATGAATAAGCATCAGTAATATTATTACTAAAACAAAACCAGAAAAAATTGAATAATAAATAATTAATATATATATTTATTATAAATTTAATAAACTCAATGTCTTTAATAACTTTATATGAAAATATAATAAAAGAATATATTGAATCAAATAAATTATCCAAAGATATTACAAAAAAAACATTATTACAAATTTACAATAATTCAAACTGTCCAAAATCAGAAATTATTCATGAGTTAATAAATTTATTAAAATTTTCAAAAAATAAACAAACATTTATATTATCTTTAAAATCAGACGAACGTAAAATATTATTAAACTTACCAGATCATAAAATTAAAATATTAATTAAATTATCATTTCATAATATTAAATATTTATTAACAAAATATAATTATTATTTGGATAATAATTTTTTATTAACTGATGAAATTATTAAAGAAGATATTGAAGAAGAAGATGGTGATATAATATCTTCTTTAATATTATTACCTGAAAATAAAATTAGTGATGATATTATTAAATTTGCTATTGAAAAAGATTTTAATGCATTTCAATATCTTCAGTATTATTTTGAACTAACAACTCATACAAATAAATATATAATATCAGATGAGATTATTAAATTTGCTATTGAACAAAATTATAAATCACTATTTTATGTACCTAATTATAGATTGACAAAAGAAATTATTAATTTTGCTGTGCAAACTAATGCTTATTCATTAATATATATACCTCAAAAAAAAATGACCAAAGAAATTATTAAAATTGCTATTGAATACGATTGTAATGTATTAATATACATTCCAATTGAAAAATTGACAGATGATATTATTATTTTTGCTGTTCAAAGTGATGGATATGCATTACAACATATTCCAGAAAATAAACAAACAGATGAAATTATTAAATTTGCTGTTCAAAAACACGGTATTGCAATCAAATATGTTTGTGATTCTAATAAAATAACAGATGAAATTTGCATGCTAGCTGTTAAGCAAAATGGTGAAGCATTAGAACATATACCTGATATTAAAAAAACAGATGATGTTATATTAGAAGCTGTTAAACAGAATGGATGCGCATTAAAATATATTCATAAAAATAAAAAAATAAGAGAATCAAGAATGAATGATATTATAATAGATGAAGCTGTTAAACAAAATGGTTGCGCATTAGAATATGTTAGATTATCTAATAATAAAAAATCAATTGATGTTATTAAAATAGCTGTTCAACAGAATGGTTTTGCATTAGAATATGTTCCCATAAAACTAATGACCAATGAAATTATTAAACTAGCTGTTCAAAATAAAGGCTGTGCATTAAAATATGCTCTTAAAGAAAAAATAACAGAAGAAATTATATTATTAGCTGTTAAAAATGATGGTTACTCTTTACTATATGTACCTAGTGCAAAAATGACAAAAGAAATTATTGAAATAGCTGTACAAAACTATAGTTCAGCATTACAATTTGTACCTAAAGAAAAACTTATTGAATTAGGTATTAATTAATTAAAAAAAATGAATGATTTAATAATTAGCATATAAATTATCACTTATATTGAAGATATTTCAAATAAAATTTTATATGTTTTCTTTTGAATTAGTAGAATTATTAAAAATTTAATATATATATATATTAAATATGGATAATTTATATAAAAAAAAAGCACAAAAATACAAATATAAATATTTAAAATTAAAAAAACAATATATTGGTGGAAGTGGTATGAATCAAAATTATCCTACCTATAATTTATGGCATTTAAGAAATCAACAACAACATATACCATACCAACTACAAATAATAACACCACAAACATACTATAATCAGTCACGACAAGTACCAGGACTAGGACCAGGACTAGGACCAGGACCAGGACTAGGACCAGGACCAGGACCAGGACCAGGACCAGGACCAGGACCAGGACCAGGACCAGGACCAGGACCAGGACTAGGGAT
>Ga0194055_10000569_pt1 | contig 29819 bp, 28 predicted proteins | sample SepL449m_MetaG_FD_155482 | JGI IMG/M metagenome (GOLD analysis project Ga0194055, IMG submission 155482) | Anoxic zone freshwater microbial communities from boreal shield lake in IISD Experimental Lakes Area, Ontario, Canada - Sep2016-L442-9m | ecosystem: Environmental > Aquatic > Freshwater >... | reverse complement strand
CTCGCCCACGCCGCCGCCTCATCGGCCCAATCAACAAACACCACATCCACACCCACAAGAACCCCAGGAACCACCACCTCCGACACCGCCGGATCAACCAACCCCACCACCCGCTCCCCCAACAATGCGGCAAGGCTGGGTCGAGGGCTCACCAGGTCGGCGAGCGGGAGCGAGATCACTGGCATTCCTGCCCCGATCGCGGCTTCGACGACGGGCTCGAGGAAAGACGACCCGGTGGTCACACACGCGACCGACGGCTTGCGCGTGGTCCACCACTTCCTGCGCCGAGGGCCTGAGGGTTGGAGTGCGAAATACAGAGCGCTGGAATGCAACGACGACAGCCACTCGTCGGGAGACTGCGCAAGCGGCGACAGGGGGTGAGAGGTGTGCAGGCTACGGTGAAAGAGCAACCGCATCGATTGCCACAGCCGGCGGGCAGCGGCCGACGCTAGTGGTCGGGCCGCATCGACGTTGATCACATCGCGCGCAGACGCGACCTGAGCTTGGGCTTTCGAAACCTCGTCGAGGGCTGCCGCCCAACGCTCATCGGCTCGAGCGATGAGGGCGTTCGCCGTATCGTGCAGATCGTCGGGAACCCGTCCCTCGTCGAGAATCGCGACCGCGCGAACACACCGAAGATCGAGAATCACATCGAGTCCGGTAGCGAGGGAGAGTGCCTCATCAGCGACGGCAATGGCACCGGCAAGGTCGTGCGAACGAACTAGCGACTCGGCTAGGGACGCCGCGCGTCGAAGGCTGACCGTGGTGGTCGCGGGGTGGGCGAGTTCGGCGCGCCACCGACTTAACGCGTCAACGGTCTCACCCCCTGATGCGACCTCATCCATGGTGGAAACCTACTGGAGGTCCTCGGCAGCAAGTCGTGCAAGTTCAGGAAGACCCAATACAGCAAGCGCGGAACGGTGTCGTCGAGCAAGCGACCACACCGCGAGAGCGGAATCGGGGTCAAGGGCGACGAGCACGTCAGCCTCACTCGCTGCTCGGTTGAGCGCCGAGTCGAGCACAGTGAGCCCGAGAGTGCGCTGGCGAATATTTCCCCGCACGGCCAACTTCGCAGCCACACTTCGTGCCTTACCACCAACGCGCGTGCGGCCGCGGGCGCGCAACCGCTCGACCTTGATTCTCGGATCTAACGTGGCGGGCCGTTTGGCGTCGCCGGTGACAAAAAGCACGAGCGAAAATCCGAGGTCGAGGGCTTGACCACCAAAGTCGTTGAGCGCAGTCACGGGAAGCGGGCGCCCGGTGACAAGAACCGCGCGGCGCCCCACCTTGTCAGCCTCGGCCATAGCGGGCATCCAATTCGTCGATAACAGGCGCGAGAATCGTCTGCCGATCAAACTGTTCCGCTGTGGCAATGGCCCGTGCTCTCGCGTCAGGCGTGAGCGACACGGCCATCTGCGCCGCACGGTCGAACTGCGCAGCCAACGCGACCGGGTCAAACGTGGCGCTGCCCGCGCTGAGTGGATAGTCGCGGAGAATCTCCGTGGCACCGTGATCATCAGGGGCGGCAAACACGATGGGCAAACCGGTCGACATGTATTCGTACACCTTGCCCGATGTCGCAAAACGTCGTCCGTGATGCATGAAAAGCAAGATGTCGAGCGAGGCGTACGTGTCGGCCAGATCGGCACGCGACAACGGCCCGTGATACGTCACAGCATTGCGCGCATTGTTCTCGACAATGCGCGACCGACCTTCAGCTCCGCGGGCATGCGCCGAGCCCATGTGACCCCACAGATGTAACTCGCCACCTGCAAGTGCCGGCACGGAGTCGCGCGCCTGCTTCCAACCCGCAAGTACGGCGGTGAAATCAGCCGGAGTCAGCGCATTACTTCCGATATACCCCACACGCAAAGGCGGCGACGATGTGCGCGCATTGTCAATTCCGACCATGTCATCGCGGTCGAAACCATTGCGCACCACACGATACTTCTCAGCCATGCCGAATCGGTCTGCATAGAAATCGAGGATGGCCTCGTTGACGAACCAACACTGATCGGCCGACGCGAAGGCCTCCTGTTCAATGCGACCCGCGGGTGTGTCGATATCGAATTCGACCTCACCCGTTCCGGTGTTGAGCGACCAGCCATCGCGATAGTCAATGACATACGGAACGCCGAATTCTCGATGCAATTCCATCGCAGGACTCAACAACACGTACGGATTGGGCGAGGCCATGACCAGATCGGCCGGATACTCCAATTGCACCGCGCGAGCGGTGGCGACGTAGGCCTCGCGCCACGGGCCGAACACCGGCTCAGGAAAGGTGTCCTGGTCGCGGGCGCTCTGTTTGTCACGCCAGCCGCGTGGATTCCATGCGCGCTTGAATGTCCATTGCCGCAGATCGGGGTTGAAGTCCTCACGCCGCACGGGCGCCTCAACAACCCGGATGCCCGGTTCGGTGTTGTCGAGCAGGCTCGGATCAAGGCCGCTTTCCCACGCGAACGAACGCAGTTCGGGACTGATGACAGTGACGTCCCAGCCCCGACGCCGGAACGCGTTGGCGACCGCACGAAGTCGATACGTTCCACTCTTTGAAGCCGGCGGAAAGCCGTAAGCCAAATAGATCAGGTGAGCCACGGAGCTGCCTCGCGATAGGTCGCCAGCAACGTCTCGGCCTGCTGCTCCCAAGTCCAGCCCTGCAGTAATTCAGCGGTGTATCCCTCGGCGTAACGTGCCCGGTTGTCGTAGGCATCGCGCAGTGCTCGAGCCGCGGCCGGTGCGTCACCTGCCGGAAAGACTGTGCCAATGTGATTGTCTTCAACCGCTTCAGACATCGCCTTCACATCGCTGACCACGATGGGCAGTCCGGCGAGCGCGTAGTCAAAGAACTTGGTGATGAGCGCGATTTCGTGGTTGACGTCGTGTTCAATCGGAATGACACCGACATCAGCTGATCGCAGGAAGTCGACCACTTGGTCGTGTGGCACATACGGCAGGAAGTGCACTCGATCGCGCACACCCACTTCATCGATGGCGTCATTGAGATACAACGCACTCTCAGCAGCCTGCGGTAGAACAAACACCGCGTGGTACCCGGGAAGGTCGGCGAGGGCTCTGACCACCGTTTCGAGGCCGCGTTGTTTGGCCGGGCTGCCGTGATACACCACCAACGGAATGTCGTCGGCGAGTTCAAGAACCGCACGAATCCCTTGACCCTCAACAGCAATCACCGATTCGGCTTCGGGCGCGTTGAGCACCACGTTCGGCGTGAGGGCCAGTGAGTGGGTGGTCTGCAGCAAGTCAGCCAACTGCGCGCTGACTGTGACCACGCGATCGGCGCGAATGATGTACGTGTGTTCGTGTGCCCTATTCGCACGGCGCCACACGTCACTCTTGGCCCGCACGCCGGGCATGAACTCGTGAGCGTCGTAGACAACAGCGCATGACCGGCCGGCCGCAAGCGCCCGCTCTGCTGCTCGCACACCAACCCCGGACATTCGAAAATCGTGAGCGTGAATGAGGTCGGGCTCGAGGGCATCAATGACTGGGCCGTACTCAAGCTCGTAGTCAGTCAGTAGCGGATCGAGGGATCGCCAACCGTAGGCCGGGTTGAGTGCGATCTTCGCCCGCGCTACCAAGCCGTGGATGCGCCCGTGATCGCCTGAACGCATCCGGGTGAGCTTCTTGAACTGGCTGTCACGTAAGCGAAACCACACCCGATTCACAGTGAGTCGAGCCTTGCTCAGCGCCAACCTCGGCGTCGATACCCCTCGATCGATCGCCCGTCTCGACCACAGTTCACTGTGCATCGCCTTGCGGGCGTCGAGGCGAGAAGCCCGCACCGTTCGTACTTCAAAGGTCGGGTAAGCAAGGGGGTGCAGAATCGATCGCCGGGGGGTGCGCTTGAGACTGCGCAGCAACGTCAGCGAGGTCGGAACAAGCTGCACTCGCGCGCCGCCGCGCAAGGTGAATTCGGTGGGCAGCGAGTTATCAAGGACGCGACCAATCACGATCGCCTCGTGACCCGCGAGTCCCACACTCTGCGCCGTCTTGATGACACGGGAATCGCCGCGTACACCGTTGTCGACGATCATGACGATGCGTGACACGCCGTTAATCTCCCAGTTCGACCGTGGTGCCTGTCACCGACGACTCTAATGCCGCCTCCGCCACCCGGACCGTTGCCGCGCCCTGTTCAAAGGTGACGACGTCGGCGGGTAGACCCAGTACAGCGTCGCGGAAACTTTCGTGTTCGGACCGAAGCGGCTCAGGCTTGGCGAATGCAAAGCGGACCATATCGCCCTCGGTCACTCCTCGGAAGTGCGAACGCTCGTCCCATTCGCTTGCAACAGTTCCGTTGGCATGGAAGGTCAGGTCAGCAGTGAGAGTGTCAGCCACGAAAGTTCCTCGTTCACCGGTAATGACCGTGACTCGCTCCTTCATAGGTGACAGCCAGTTCACGAGGTGATTGGCCACGATGCCGCCCTCGAGCAAGCCTGTGGCGGCGACGAGGTCTTCGTGCTCACGCCCGCTGCGATGTGCTGTCTCCGCACTAATACGCAGGTAACGGCGCTGAGTGACCCACGCCGTGAGGTCGATGTCGTGAGTTCCGAGATCTTTCACCACACCCACATCGGCGATGCGCGCCGGGAAGGGGCCCTGACGACGCGTAGCCACCTGGAAAACCAAGCCGAGGTCACCTGCTTCGATGCGCTTGCGCGCTTGCTGCAGCGCCGGGTTGTAACGCTCGATATGTCCTACCGCACCGACGAGTCCGCGCGAGGTGAACGCGGCATTGAGTTCGGCCGCCGCTTCGGCAGTGTGTGCGAGGGGCTTTTCAACCAGAGCGTGAACGCCAGCATTGGCGAGTGCGAGTCCGACCTCGAGATGGAATGCCGTGGGAACGGCGACGACGCAGTAGTCGACGCCCGTCGCGATGACTTCATCGATGGAAGCCAGTACCGCACGCCCACCGGACACTCCGTGAGGATCGCCGCCCGGGTCAGCGACAGCGACGAGTTCAACACCAGGCAACGAACCGAGAATGCGCGCGTGGTGGCGCCCCATCATTCCTAGGCCAATGAGTCCCGCCCGCAGATCAGCCATTACGCACCCGCCGATGCGACCTTGGTGACCGCGGCCGCAATGCGCTCGAGGTCACCCTGCGACAGCGAGGGGTGAACAGGCAAGCTCAGACACTCGCGCGCCACCTGCTCGGTGACGGGCATAACCTCGCATGCCCCTGCCGCACAGCATCCCTGTGTGCCGCACTGACGGCCGTCACCTGGACGCGGCGAGAAATGAATGAGCGATGGCAGGCGGTGATTCGGAATTGGGTAGTACACGCCGTTGCCTACACCTTCGGCTGCGAGTGCCTCTGAGAACGCGTCGCGATCGTGACCCACCGTGCGAATCGTGTACTGGTGATAGACGTGGGTTGCGCCCGGCGCGACCGGCGGCGTGATGACGCCACTGATGTTGGCGTCGAGGAAGGCAGCGTTGTCTTGTCGTTGCTTGGTCCAGCCGGCGAGCTTGGCAAGCTGTACACGACCGATGGCTGCGTGGATGTCGGTCATGCGAGTGTTGAATCCGATGACTTCGTTCTCATAGCGACGTTCCATGCCCTGGTTGCGCAACAACTTCACGCGACGCGCAATATCGGCGTCGCCGGTAGTGACCATGCCACCTTCGCCGGACGTCATGTTCTTGGTGGGGTAGAACGAGAACGACGCGGCTGTTCCGAAGGCACCAACAGGAGTGCCGTCGAGTGCGGCGGCGTGCGCCTGTGCTGCGTCTTCGAAGATCAGCAGGTCGTGTGTGGCCGCGATCTCAGCGAAGCGATGCATCGCCGCGGGGTGGCCGTAGAGGTGCACCGGCATGATCGCGCGCGTGCGCGGGGTGATGGCGGCTTCAACGGCGGCCGGGTCGAGGCAGAAATAGTCAGCTTCGATATCGGCGAAGACTGGCGTGGCGCCCGCGAGCGCCACCGAGTTGGCAGTTGCGGCGAAGGTGAACGACGGAACGATGACTTCATCGCCGGAGCCGATACCCGCGGCCACGAATGCCATGTGCAGAGCCGACGTTCCGGAATTGACGGCAATGCTGTGTCGACCAGCAACGATGGCGCTGAACTCCTCTTCAAACGCTGCAACCTCCGGGCCACCGGCGATCATGCCGGAACGAAGAACACGATCGACCGCCGCCCGCTCGTCGTCACCGATGATGGGTCGCGCTGCCGGAATCATGTCGGCCATCTAGAGCTCCTCGAGGGTGTTGTCATCGATCTGCTTGTAGCGGGCGCCAGTGGAGGGGCAGCGAAACTCGTCGGGACCATCGGCTTCGAGCGGAACACCGGCACGACCAACCCAGCGAAGACGCCGAGCCGGAACACCGGCCATCAGCGCGAAGTCAGGAACATCGGCGACGACGACCGATCCGGCGGCGATGAGTGCCCAGCGGCCAATGACCACGGGCGCAACACACACCGAACGGGCGCCAATTGACGCGCCCTCACGAATTGTGACACCCACCGGTTCCCAATCGTGGCCAGTCTTGAGGGTGCCATCGGGGTTCACCGAACGCGGGTAGTGGTCGTTGGTGAGCACCACCGCGGGGCCGATGAAGACGCCACTTTCGAGTACAGCCGGCTCGTAGACGAGTGCGTAGTTCTGGATCTTGACGTTGTCACCGATACGAACTCCAGTGCCCACATAGGCACCTCGTCCAACGATGCAGTTCTCGCCGAGAACAGCATCTTCACGCACCTGTGCTAGGTGCCACACTGAGGATCCGTCGCCGATTGTGGCCCGCGGATCAACCTCTGCACTGTCAACGATGCGCGTCGCCACAGGCCTGACACCCTCCATCGGTGCCGTGTGCACCCGTAGAGGTCAAGGATAGCGGTCATTCCGGGCACTTCCCCGCACTGAAGGTCGTGCCCGACGTGGTGCCCACCACACTTTCGGACGTGAATTGCGACCAGAGTGGAATCGGGGCCACTTCTCGGGTTAGGCTAAGTTACGGTACCGTAAGTTACGCAACCGTACCTTGGGAGTGAGATGAGTACCGAGAGCCAGCCACGACCGCAGCAGCGCATCGCGCCGCTGCACGGTCGTCAGGTCTCCTACCGTGAATTCGCGGGAACCGGAGCTCCGATCCTGCTGCTTCATGGCATGGGATCCAGTGAGCGCACCTGGGTCGATATTCCTGAGCGCCTTGCCGCTCGTGGAGCCGCAGTCATCGTGGTCGATCTGCCAGGTCACGGCGAGTCGTCTCGCGGTTCAGGCGATTACAGCCTCGGCGCCATGGCCAATTCACTACGCGATCTTCTCGATCACCTCGGCCACACGCGAGCGCACTTCGTCGGCCACTCACTCGGTGGCGGCATTTCCATGCAGTTCCACTACCAGTTTCCAGAGCGCGTCGAGTCGATGACCTTGGTGTCGAGCGGTGGGCTAGGCGAAGAAGTCTTCCCCGTACTACGCGCGGCGTCGCTACCCGGCGCCGACTTGGCGATTCGGGTTGCCATCAATGAGCGCACGTTGCGAGCCGCTCGCTGGATCGGGGAGCAACTCGGACGAGTGGGTCTGGAACCGCACCTCCTCACTCCGCACGCTCTCGAGACTGCCAGCTGGCTCGCTGAGGAAGACCGTCGAGCGGCTTTTCTTTCGACCGTGCGCAGCGTGATCGGTCCGAGCGGTCAGCGAGTAAGCGCCGTCGACATTCTGTATTTGTTACACGACAAGCGCGTGCTCATCGTGTGGGGTGACCGCGATCCGATGATTCCGATCATGCACGGCGAGCGCGCGCACGAGTTACTTCCGGGAAGTCGCCTCGTCGTGTTCCCAGGCGCCGGGCACGAACCCCACGCGTTCGACGCGCAGCGCTTTGTCGATCTCCTGCTCGACCACACTGGCACCAGCACCACTTCCGCCTGACCCCCTCCTTCACCACCACCACCAACCCCCAATCCGCATGGGGGGACATTGAGCACGCATAGGCGCAGTTTTTCTACCCCACCAAAGCTCAATTTCTAGCTGAGGAAGGCTCCGAGCGAGTCGAAGTAACTTTCCATTCCGGTCTGCGCCTGCTCGGCCTGACCTTCTGGCAACTCACCGAACTGACTGAAGCGCACCCACGCGGATTCACCGCGCGATTCGAAGTCGACGACCACATCGTGATGCGGGCCGGTGAGATCGCGCGCGGCGAACTCTCGGGTCGACTGGGTGTAGTGCATGGTGTGCTCGAGGGCGGTCATCGGCTCGATGCGCGTGTAGCGGCCGTAGAAGCAGGCTGCGAATCCGTGCTCGGGTACGTCGACGGCCACGGTCCACCAGCCGCCCACCTCGGCCTCGGAGACGACCGAGCCGGGGACGTTTGCAAAGCCCACTGCGTGGTACCAGGCCTCGAGCGCCGTGGCGTCGGTCCAGGCATGCCATAGGCGATCGATCGAGTGCGAATACTCGCGTTCAACGGAATACAGCAGTTCGGCCATCGTCCCTACAGTCCATTCTCTTGGCGGTAAACGTGAACAAGCGCGTTGGCATGGCCGCGCCCGATGCCGTGTTCGTCTTTAAGGTAGGCGACTTGTTCCATGTGCTTGGCATCACGCACGGAATCAAGCGCCGTCATCCAGTACGAGATGGGTTGACCGTACTTCTTCTCGATCGACGGAAAGTACGAGGCGGGTCCGGTGACTTGTTCACTCATCGGGTCATTTTAACTCGGCCCTGCATCTTCTTGGGTGCGCCTTACGCGCTAGGTGCGCGCTTGGGTGCCCCCGATGCAGGAGGAGGGGTTAGACGTTGAAGCGGAACTCCACCACGTCGCCGTCAGTCATCACGTAGTCCTTGCCCTCAATGCGCGCCTTACCCTTCGACCGCGCTTCGGCCACGGAGCCACACTCAACAAGGTCACCGAACGAAATCACCTCGGCCTTGATGAATCCCTTTTGGAAGTCGGTGTGAATCACACCGGCGGCTTCCGGAGCCGTCGCACCCTTGGAAATGGTCCATGCGCGCGATTCCTTCGGCCCCGCCGTGAGGTACGTCTGTAGGCCGAGCGTGGTGAACGCCACGCGCGCCAGCGTCGACAACCCGCTCTCTTCCATACCGATCGACTGCAGCAGTTCGAGTGCCTCGGCATCGTCGAGCTCAACGAGATCGGCCTCGGTCTTCGCGTCGAGGAACACGGCCTCAGCCGGCGCAACCAACGCACGCAATTCATCCAGTAGCGCGGTGTTCGATAACTCATCGGCGTCGACGTTGAACACGTAGAGGAAGGGCTTGGCCGTCAGCAGCCACAATTCGCGCAAGGGCACCGGATCGAGTCCTGCCTCAAAGGCCGTGCGCCCCTCACCCAACACCACGTTCGCCTCTTCAGCGGCCGCCAGAACCGCCGCGCGTTCCTTGTTCAGCCGTGCCTCTTTCTGCAAACGGGGCAGTGCCTTCTCCAGTGTCTGCAGATCAGCCAAGATCAACTCGGTATTGATGGTCTCGATGTCGTCCTTGGGTGACACTCGGCCGTCAACGTGCACCACATCAGGATCTGTGAAGACACGAATGACCTGGCAAATCGCATCGCTCTCGCGAATGGTGGCGAGGAACTTGTTTCCAAGCCCTGCACCCTCGCTCGCACCCTTGACGATTCCGGCAATGTCGACGAAGGAAACTGTCGCCGGCAGGATGCGCTCAGAACCGAAGATTCCGGCGAGCACCTTCAACCGAGGATCAGGAACCCCGACGACGCCCACATTGGGCTCAATCGTCGCAAAGGGGTAGTTGGCCGCGAGCACATCGTTCTTGGTGAGCGCGTTGAACAGGGTGGACTTACCGACGTTGGGCAGTCCGACGATTCCGATAGTGAGGGCCACGGTGGTTGAGTCTAGGAGAGTCCACAACCGGCTTAGGCCGGGGACGGCTGTTACTCCGGCCGCCGCTGCCGTAAGTTGTGCACTGTGAGTGGATCTGAGCCCTTCGATCCGCCCGGTGACAAGGCGGTGCCGTCGCACGGCACCATGTTCGACGAGCCGGGCGATTCGCCGTCCGTCGTCCCTCAGCGTGCCGCTGTCGTCGACCGCGGCCGGCTCTACCGTTCGGCTGGTGCCGAGGGTGGGCTGGCAGGTGTGGCCATCCCGGCCCTAGTTCGCGCTCCCGCGATCGATCCTTCGCTCCCGCAGTCTCCGGAAGCCGTGGCACGCGAATCGGTGGCGATCGAGGTCGCTCCCCCCGAGGCCGTCACACCCGACGCTCCTGAACCTGCCGTCGAGGCAGCCGCTGTCATGGCGATCGCCGAAGAACACGCTCCCCTGCCCGCGCCCCTCGACGTCGCAACCGAAGGCGAGGCCGAGCCGGCTCCGGTCATCGCGGCCGTCCTGCCCGTGGTGACCCAGACCGTGAACGACGTCCCGCCCGAGATCGTCGACTCACCCGAGACCGTTTCCCCAGCCGAGATTGCCATGCCGCTCCTACCACCTCCAGGTGCGCCGCCCATTGAGGTGACCCCCCAGCCTGTGCAGCCCATCGCTCCTGCCTCGGGTACACCCCTGTTCCCCGTTCCGGTTGAAATCGTCACGAGCGGAAGCCCACTCGAGCCCGCAGCAGGTGCACCCAGCCTTCAGACCAATGCTCCACGCGCGGCCACCGTGCTGCCCGGAACTCCCGCACCCGGAACTGGCCTGTCGTGGACACGCGGTTCACTGATCATCATTGGCGTCACCGTTGTCGCCGCCTTCATTGATGCGTTCCTCCGACATGGCCTCGGTACCATCACCGGACTCGCACTCATTGGCTCCAGCGCCTTCGTGGCCATGCGACTCAAGCGCGCTGACATCTGGGCCGCAGTCATCATGCCTCCGCTCGCATTCCTCGCGGCCATCGCCACCGCGGGTCAGTTAAGCGTGGCATCGACAGGCTCGCTGATTAGCCGGCAGGCGCTGAACATCGTCACGGGGCTTTCACTTAATGCACCGTGGATTCTTGCGGCCACACTGATCGCGTTACTCATCGTGTTGATACGACGTCACCGGGAGAAGCTGGTCGAACCGGTTCCGGTCGTCATCGTTGACGACCTCACCTACGCCCCCTAAAGCGCCTCAGCCTTGCGCTGCTTTGATATCGCGGCGCAGTTCTGGCGGGAGCGAGAAGGTCAGGTGTTCCTCGGCCGAATGCACCTCAACGACGTCGGCAAAACCATGCTCAGCCAACAACGCCAGTACTCCATCGACGAGATTTTCCGGAACTGACGCGCCGCTGGTAACACCGATGGTGCCTACACCGACAAACCACGCCGTATCGATTTCAGCTGCGCTATCTACGCGATACGAGGTTCGCGCACCGTTGTCGAGGGCAACTTCGACGAGCCGCACTGAGTTCGACGAGTTACCGCTGCCGACGACGATCAGCAGATCGCACTGGGGGGCGATTTCCTTGACCGCTATTTGTCGATTTTGAGTGGCGTAGCAAATATCGTCGCTCGGCGGATCGATGAGTAGCGGCAGTTTCTTGCGCAGCATCTCAACGGTGATCAGTGTCTCGTCGACCGACAGCGTTGTCTGAGACAGCCACGCGACCTTCTGATCATTACGAAGGTGCACATCAGTGACGTGCTCAGGCCCGTCAACGATGGTGATGTTGTTGGGTGCCTGGCCGTAGGTGCCTTCAACCTCTTCGTGGCCCTCGTGGCCGATCAGCAGAATCTGGTAGCCCTCGGCGGCAAATCTGCGGGCCTCGCCGTGCACCTTCGTCACTAGGGGGCAGGTCGCGTCAATGGTCTTGAGGCTGCGCTCGGCTGCTTCACTGTGAACCGCCGGCGAGACGCCGTGTGCCGAAAAGACCACGGTGCTGCCCTCGGGCACCTCCTCGAGTTCATCGACGAAGATCGCACCGGCTTCCTCCAGAGTGCTCACGACGTACTTGTTATGCACGATCTGCTTGCGCACGTAGACCGGCGCTCCGTAGAGCTCGAGCGCCTTTTCGACGGTGTGCACTGCGCGATCAACGCCCGCGCAGTAGCCGCGTGGTGCCGCGAGCAGGACGCGGCCGGTCGGAGCAGAAGATGACATACCGCCATTCTAGGCAGCCCGCGAGTAACCGCCTGCCGGAGCGGAGGTCCATCATGGGGCGATGAGCCAGACATCCGACGAGCAGTCGCACCCCCGCGGCGGCTCAGCCGACGCCCCGTGGCAGGTCCGCGAGGTCTCCCGCCGCATCGGCGACTGGATCGGCCGGCTCGGCCGGGTCTGGATTGAGGGCCAGGTCGCCGAGATCACGATTCGTCCCGGCCAAGGGCTCAGCTTCCTGACTCTGCGCGACAGTACAGCCGAAGTATCACTGCAGATTGCCGCACCTCGGGCCGTCATTGAAGCAGCGGGTGCACCGCTCACCGACGGGACTCAGGTGGTGGTGAATGCCGGTATTGAGTGGTGGGAACGGCGCGGCGAGATACGACTGAAGGCGTTCCACATACGCCCCGTCGGCCTAGGCGAACTGCTCGTCGTCATCGAGACGCGTCGGCGACTTCTCGCTGCCGAGGGGCTCTTCGATGAAGAGCGCAAACGACCACTGCCATTCCTGCCTCGACGCGTTGGCCTGATCTGCGGTCGATCCAGCGCCGCCATGACCGATGTCATCGAGAACGCTCGACGGCGTTGGCCAGCCGTCGAATTCGAGGTGCGTGAGGTTCCGGTGCAAGGCCCCGACTCGGCTGTCGCCGTTCGTGCGGCCGTCACAGAACTCGACCGCATTCCCGAAGTTGACGTCATCGTCATCACGCGCGGCGGTGGTTCTTTCGAAGACCTGCTGCCGTTCTCCGATGAGTCACTGCTGCGCGCGGTTGCCGCAGCGTTCACACCCGTCGTGTCGGCAATCGGACACGAGGAAGACTCTCCCCTACTCGATCTAGTCGCCGATGTGCGAGCAAGTACACCCACCGACGCGGCCCGACGCATCGTGCCCGATGTACGCGAACAACGTGCTGGTGTCCGCGATGCCCGCGATCGCATTCGAGCGCGCGTCGTTGGCCGCCTCGCCGCCGACGAACGCTCACTAGCGGTTGTTCGCACACATCCAGCACTGCGTAACCCCCAGGCGTTGCTTTCTGAGCGAGTGCGCATCATCAGCGACCTGCGCCAGCGCGGCCGCTCGGCAGTTTCGGTACGAATCCGACACGAGTTCGTTGCTGCCGCGGGACGTCGCGCCGAACTCATGGCGCTCTCGCCGCAGGGCACCCTCGATCGCGGCTTTGCCGTAGTCAGGCGACTCGATGGCGCTCGCGTGATTTCGCGATCTGATCAACTCATCGAAAACGAGCGCGTCACCGTGCGACTAGCGTCAGGTTCGTTCCTAGCCGACGTCACCCACATCGAGCACGACGAGCCATCACCCACCACGACCGAGGACAACTGATGACCGCAACGAACAACCCCGACGAACTCAACTACGAGCAGGCACGCACCGAACTCGAACGCGTCGTTCGCGCACTCGATGATCCAGAACTTCCCCTCGATGAAATGATGGCGCTGTGGGAAAAGGGCGAGAAACTGGCCAGCCTGTGCGAACAACGCCTTGAAGGCGCACGCGCACGTTTCGACGAAGTCACCCGCGCAACAGAGTCAGACGAGAACTAGGAATTCTCAAGCCGCCGACCTAGTTCGTACTGACCGGCGAATTTTGTAGCGCTGCGGCGAGTGCTGTGAGTTCAGCGGAATCGGCACTGCCGGTGACGATGACGGTTGACCCACCCTCGGTGCGCACGAGCGATCGGAAACCGTTGGCACCAGGTGCGTACGACTGCCACGCACGACCACCGATGACCACCTCACCGTCAGGTCGTCCACCATCAACGGTGCGACTGATGAAAATTGCCGGATCAGCATCACTCTGCTCGACTCCCGCATAGGCGTTGTTCGGGGTCACGTACCCCACATGCCACACCGGCCGGCCCGCGCTCTGTGGCTCCGACTCGAATCGGGCACTGGTGGCGCGCCACTGATCCGACAGTCCCACCGGCGTCACCAGGGGGTACTGGGAAGCCGATTGCGCCGCGGTGGCCGCTGGCTTCCAGTCGATAACGCGCACCTGCGCCTCGGGCTTGGGTCGCCACGTCACCAGCATCAATGCTGCAATTCCGAGCCCCACGACAGCCATCGAGATGACCATGTCGCGCACCGTCTCGCGGCCTCGCCTCCGGGTCTTTGCGGCCTGAAACGTCTGCCCTCCATAGGTGACAGTCGCCATCTCCGCAGGCGCCACGGCGGCATCGTCAACCACCGCAGGCGTCGGCTCCGATGACGCCGGTGGCTCGTCGCCCAGTGTGGTCATGTACCCATTCTGACGCCTTCTGTGACTTTGCGCGGCTTGGGGCAAAGCGCCCCCACTACTCTTGGTGCATGTCCACGCAGAGTCAGCAGCCGTCACGGGGAGAGGCTCCCGACCGCAACCTCGCACTTGAACTGGTGCGTGTCACTGAGGCCGCAGCCATGGCAGCGGCTCGCTGGGTCGGCAGAGGCGACAAGAACGGGGCCGACGCGGTTGCGGTCAACGCCATGCGCGCTCTGGTCACCTCCGTGTCGATGGATGGCACGGTTGTCATCGGTGAAGGCGAGAAGGATGACGCACCGATGCTGTTCAACGGTGAGCGCATCGGCGATCGCACCGGACCCAAGGTCGACGTCGCCGTCGATCCCATCGACGGAACCACACTCGCGGCCAAGGGCATGAACAACGCGATTTCGGTGATCGCCGTCGCCGACCGCGGTTCGATGTATGACCCAAGCGCGGTGTTCTACATGGAGAAGTTGGTGACCGGGCCGGAGGCAGCCGACGTCGTCGACATCACTGCGCCCGTGGCCGAAAACCTACGCCGAGTGGCGAAGGCCAAGGGCGAACGGGTCGAAGACCTCACCGTCGTGATTCTCGATCGTCCACGCCACGACGGCATCGTCGCCGAAGTGCGCGCCGCCGGAGGTCGCATCAAGTTCATTTCCGATGGTGACGTTGCCGGTGCCATCATGGCGGCGCGTGAAGGCACCGGCGTCGACCTCTTGCTCGGAATCGGCGGAACTCCCGAAGGAATCATCAGCGCATGCGCGATGGCCTGTATGGGCGGAGTGATTCAGGGGCGCCTCTGGCCACGCGATGACGCCGAACGTCAACGTGCCATTGATGCCGGCCACGATCTAGATCGCGTGCTGCTGACCAACGACCTCGTCACCGGTGAGAACGTCTTCTTCTGCGCAACCGGTATCACCGACGGTGAGCTGATGCGCGGTGTGCGCTACTCGGCCGGCGGTGCTAGTACGCACTCCATCGTGATGCGCTCAAAGAGTGGCACGATTCGCGAAGTCATCAGCGAGCACCGATTCAGCAAACTAGGCACTTACGCGTCAGTCGACTTTGAGTCAGGTCACTAGACCCGCTACTCCTGAGCGCGGGCCTGCAACTGCTCAAGCAGCGCGTAGTGCTCGCTACCGAACGCGTCACGCAAGGCCACGTCGAGCACTGCCGGAATTTGCTGGTCTGCCGGGCGGATATGCGAGTGGGCGGCGACGTTCACCGTTCCAGACGCGAGCCCCAGTTGTTGCTCAAGCCGCACTAATCCGTGTTCCATCTGGTGCATATCAATGTACGTGCTGCGTTCGGGCGGGAAGAGCAATTGCTCGGTGGCCGCGCGCAGCCAGTAATCAGAAGCGAGTGCCGCAAAGTCCTGACCGACATCGTCGGCTTGCGCTTCGGAATCGACGCTCATCCACAGTCGTAGCGCCACTAACGCAAAATCTGCCCTTAGGGACTCATCGCTCGACGTTGAGAAACGAATAAACTGAAGCGCCAGCGACCGTGACCACGACTCGGGTTCGCGAAACGACATCGCAAAGTGCGCCTCCGGAAAGGCTTCGACCACTGCTTCACGCCACATCCACAGTGAGGTGATCGCATCAACTTCAGCGTCAACTTCGGCGTCGCGCGCCATCATCAGAGCCACTTGTCTTCCGCGGGACATCTCGCCTCGCAGATGTTCGCCCTGATAAGCCAGCAAACGACGTATCCCCGCTTCGTGCGCGGTTCGATATGTCGGGCTGAAGGAATCAGCCAACGTCATCGACCCGGCCTTCGGCATGCAGGCACCGATGACGTGCAGTCGACGCGGCTCTCGGGTCACTGCCTCAGTGTGACAGTTCTAGTCGACCTTGAGGCCGGTGATGGTGCCTAGCAGACTCTCGGCATCAAACTCCGACGTCGGAGCATCCTTGACGACCTTGCCCAGTCGCAACACCACGACGCGATCAGTCACCTGAAGGACGTGCGGCAAGGTGTGCGAAATGAAGATGACGCCGAGTCCCTTGGCTTTCGCCTCCAGCATGACGTTGAGCACTTCACCGGCCTGACGGGCACCGAGGTGGTTGGTGGGCTCATCGAGGATGATCACCTTGCTCGCCCACGCCACGGCACGACCGATGGCCACCGCCTGACGCTGACCACCGGAGAGCTGTGACACCGAGCGTCCCGAAGCGGGAACCGCGATGCCGACCTCTTCGAGATCGTGGTGGGCCTGTACATCCATTTGCTTCTGGGACAGGAACCCCATCTTGCCCAGGATTCCCGGCTTCACCAGTTCACGACCAAGGAACACGTTGGCGCTGACGCTCAAGTGCGGGGCAAGACCCGAGTCCTGATAGAGCGTCTCGACCCCGGCCTGAATCGCATCATGCGGTGAGTGCCAGTTGCGCTCCATGCCATCAAGCAAGATCTCGCCGCTCGTCGGTAGATGTGCGCCCGAAAGGCACTTCACCAGCGTCGACTTGCCGGCACCGTTGTCACCAACCAGACCGATGATTTCGCCTGCGTGCAACTTCATGCTGGCATCGTCGAGAGCAACCACCGCGCCATAGCGCTTGGTCAGATTGCGAACTTCGTACAGAACTTCGCCGCTCATGAGGCACCGCCTTCCGTCTTGCGCAGAGCTTGCAAGGTGGCAGCGATAGCGATGAGCGCCGCGACAACGACGCGCTTCCACTGGGGGTCGACACCCGAGATGATCAAGCCGCTTGTCACGGTTGTGAGAATAAGTGCGCCCAGGACAGTTCCCGACACTCGTCCCACGCCGCCAGTAAGCGCTGCGCCCCCGATTACGACAGCAGCGATGGCATCGAGTTCGTTGCCTAGACCCGACGTCGGGGCACCTGAACCGAGTCGAAGGTAGAAGAAGAATCCCGCCAGACCGGCCATCAATCCCGACAGCATGTAGACCTTGGTGACGTGACGCTTGACGTTGATACCAGCGGCACGAGCGGCGAAGGAGTTCGAACCGATCGCGAAGGTGTAGCGACCGAATCGTGCCTTGTGCACGAACGCCCACAGGATCAAAACGATCACCACAACGATGAGGACCGGCCTCGAGAAGGGGCCAATCCACGCAGGCGAGAGCGCGATGGCTTCACGTGGACCACCCATCACGGGCGCACCCTTGGTGAACACCAACGCCATTCCCGAGCAGGCGCCCAGGGTCACAAGGGTTGCAATGAACGGAACGAGCTTGGCGTAGTTGATGAGCAAAGAGTTGATCAGGCCCACAAGTAGGCCAACGATGACGCAGACGAGAACGCCAATCGCGAGCACGAGGTAAGGCAGTTCGGCCAAGCTGCCTTCGTACAAGCTGCGCATGGCGAAGGCGGAGATCACGCCAGTGAAACCCACGATGGCGCCGACGGACAAGTCAATACCACCGCTGATGATGACGATGAGTTCACCGACTGCAATGAGCACCAGCGGTGCCCAGTCGAGCAGGATGTTTTCAGCGACACCCACGCTAAAGAAGATGTGGTTGATCAGGCTGAACCCGATCACCATCAGGATCCAGACAATCAGCAAGATGAATTGCTGATTGGACATCAGGGTCTTGAATCGACTGGGGGCAACCACTACTTGGGTGCCAGCCGAATTCGGACTATGAGTCTGCGTTGTTGCCACGTGCCCTCCTCAGCGGGGCGCTTGCCGCAGGTTCTGCGGGGCGAAACCATCGAACCACCGGAATGGGCCGGCATCAACCTTTCGTCAATGCCGGCCCATCGCCGATTACCTACATGACTTAGGCGACGTAGGTGTACTGCTTGAGGTCAGCCTCAGTGGTGTTCTTGTCAATCGTGAAGTTGGGGATAACAACTTCCTTCTGGATACCAGCAGTGTTTCCACAGAGCGCGTCAGCGACAGCGTCGATGGCCTGCTTGGCCTCATCGGCGGGCACCTGAGCGATCAGTGAGGTAATGACGCCGTCCTTGACGAGCTTGACGTTGTCGGGGTAGGCGTCGTAACCAACGAGAGCAACCTTGCCCGTCAAACCCTTCGCCTGAAGCGCGGCAGCCGCACCCTGAGCGTTGGTGCCGTCAATGGCGAAGATGCCATTGAGGTCGGGGTACTTGGTCAGCCAGTTGTTGATGTTGGTGTTGGCAACCTCAGGCTTGCTCTGCGAGTAGGCAACGTCAACGATCTCGATGCCGGGGTACTTGTCAGCGATGGCCTTCTTGAAGCCTTCAAGGCGAGCAACGTTGGTCGTGGCGGTCTCCGAGGAGAGTCCAACAACAACCTTGTACTTGGTGCCGTCCTTGTAACCAATCGCGCCTGCGAGTGACTCGGCGGCCTTGGCACCACCATCGGCGTTGTCACCGGTGATGAAGGTGAGCACGTCGTCGAGGTTCTCGACGCGGGTGTCGACGTTGGCCACAATGACGCCGGCAGCCTTGGCCTTGGCAACCGAGGGCTGCAGTGCCTTGGGGTCGGTGGGGATGAGCACGAGTGCGTCGGGCTTCTGTGCCAGCACCTGGTCAACCACGGGAATCTGCGTGGCGGGTGAGTACTCCTTGGCGTCGCCCTGCCAGATCAGTTCCATACCCTTGGCCTGGGCCTCAGCCGTGGCGCCGACCTTCATGGCCTGGAAGAACGGGTCGGACTCGGCGCCCATCACGAAGGCGACCTTCTTGCCGGTGACGTCGCACGCGGCTGAACCGCTGGCCGAGGCTGACGCCGAGGTTGCTGCTGCGCTTGAGGCGGCAGCCGAGCTGGTGGTCGACGAGCTCGATGAGTTCGAGCATGCGGCGAGCAGGAGCGTAGCTGCTCCGGCCGCCACGATCAGGCCCCGCGAGGCCTTCGAGGTTGCGAACATTCGATGCGTCCTTTCGACTGTCTCCCCGTGGATCCGCAGGAGGGTCTGTGGGCGTTGACAAGTGAATCTTGACAACGTTGTCAATTAGTTGTAATCCGAAGTAGTATGTTTTGTCAATAGGAAATTTACGCCTAGACATCGTCGAGATGACAACGTTACCTTTTCCAGACGCACCGCGACGGCTAACCACACATCGACAAGGGAGGGCAGATGACGAACAACCAGAAGACGGCGGTTCCTCGGCCGCGGCCCACGATGCGCGACGTGGCCGCTCTTTCGGGTGTCAGCCTCAAAACAGTGTCACGAGTGGTCAATCTCGAACCCGGCGTCTCTGACGATCTCACCGCTAGGGTTCGGCAGGCAGCCGAACAACTTGACTACCATCCCAATCTCACCGCGAGCAGTCTGCGCCGCAGTGATGGCAAGACCCAGACCATTGGGCTCATCCTCGAAGACGTCTCCAACCCCTTCGAAGCGGCACTCCATCGGCGCATCGAAGAAGTCGCTCGCGAACGCGGAGTTGTCGTCATTGCAGGCAGTGTCGATGAAGATGAAGTACGCGAACGTGACCTCGCCACTGCACTGGCGGCCCGCCGCGTCGATGGTCTCATCGTGATGCCTACCGGACACGACCAGTCATACCTCGCCAAGGAGCAACGCTCCGGAACCCCCATGGTGTTCGTCGACCGCCCACCGACATTCCTTGATGCCGATGCTGTGCTGACTGCCAACGCCACCGGCGCCCGAATTGCCATCGAACATTTGCTGGCCCACGGCCACCGGCGCATCGGATTTCTCGGCGACCTACCGAGCATCAGCACCGCCATTGAACGCCTGACCGGTTACCACGACGCCCTTGATCGCGCCGGTATCTCCGTTGATTCCGCACTCATTCGGCAAGCGCTCACGGCAAGCGATCAAGCAGAGGTCGCTGTGGCCGAATTACTCGCGGCACCCGACGCACCCACCGCTATATTCGCGAGTCAGAACTTGCTGACGATCGGCGTGGTGCGCGCACTGCACCACATGGGGCGCCAGCACGAAATCGCACTGGTCGGCTTCGACGACCTGCCTCTGGTCGACCTACTCAATCCCGGAGTCACGCTGGTGCTCCAAGACGTCGCCGGACTAGGCACCGCAGCCGCAGAAATCTTGTTCCGTCGCCTTGATGGCGACACCGGGCCAAGTGAACGCATGATTCTGCCAACAACGTTGGTACCTAAGGGTTCTGGCGAGATCCTCGGCCCCTATGCCACGAGCTCGACAGGAACAGCCTCGTGAGCGTACTTGTGGTCGGAGAAGCGCTCGTCGACCTCATTGTTTCCCCCGACGGCTCGACCACTGCCGTTCCCGGAGGTGGTCCGTTCAACACGGCGCGAACCATCGCCCGACTCGGCGTTCCTGTCGCTTTCGGCGGCCGACTATCGACAGATGCATTCGGGCGACGTCTTGGCTCGATGCTCACCAACGACGGCGCCACCGTGGCACTTCCCGCTCGCGACGATTTGCTCACCACCCTCGCACTCGCCGAACTCGATGACAGTGGCGCTGCAACCTACCGCTTCTACACGCTGGGCACTGCCGGCCCAGCCGTCTCGCCCGGTGACCTCACACTGGCACCAGACACGACATTGGTGTCAGTGGGCACACTCGGTCTCATTCTTGAACCCATTGCCACAGCGGCCGAAGAGTTGGTCTCAACACTGCCCGACGACGTGCTGCTCGTACTCGATCCGAATTGTCGCCCGCTCGTCACTCCAAACGCCGACGAGTACCGCGCCCGCATTCGGCGTATCGTGCCGCGCGCCGACGTGGTCAAGGTTTCAGGCGACGACCTTGAGTATCTCTACCCCGGCCTCCCTCCCATTGACAGTGCGCGAGCCCTGCTGAACGAAGGCGCCCGGCTTGTACTGTTCACCGATGGCGCAGCGTCTGTGCGGGGACTCACCCGTGATTGGGAGCTCGAATTTCTCGTGCCCCCTATTGAGGTCGTCGACACGGTCGGCGCTGGTGATGCCTTCGGTGGTGCATTCATCGCATTCTGGAAACGCAAAGAATTCGGCCGAAGTGACCTGACCGACCAGACTCAGGTTCGTTGCGCCATTGAGCACGCCATCACTGTGTCCGGCATTACCTGCCAGCGCGCCGGCGCCAACCCGCCCTACTTTCACGAACTCTGACCCGCGCGCGCACCCGCACGCACCGAATGGAGCCCCCAGTGAGTCCCCTGTACCTAGTCGCGACGATTCGACCACGTCCCGACCGAATCGCTGAAGCCCGCGCTGCGTTGCGCACACTGATAGCGGCATCGCTTGCCGAGGAGGGCTGCGAGATGTACGACTTGGTGCAGACAGACGAAGCGCCTGACACGTGGTTGATGCTTGAAAAGTGGTCGTCACGCGAGCAGTGGGAATCGCACATGCTGACCGATCACAACGCAGCGTTTGGAAAAATCGCCCCGGGCTTAGTCAGCGAACCGATCACCCTCGCGTTCTACGACGCGGTGTAGTCACCCACACGCTGACGGCGCTCGCTTCGATGTGCGCCTTCCCCCGAAACCATCCTGTAATCGGTCTCCCTCCCGCATGGGGGGTCCATAAGCACGCATAGACGCAGTTTTTCATCCCCAGTGGCGGCCAACGAGTCCGATTTCCGGAAGCGTAGGCTGTGCGACGTGGCGAACTTCGACTACACCGACCTGCTGCCTCTCGGACCCGACACGACCCCATATCGGTTGATTACCGATCAGGGGGTGGAGCTCATTGAGGCGGGCGGACGTCAGTTCCTGTCAGTTGCACCCGAGGCCATCACCGCCCTAACGCACGCGGCAATGCGCGACATTCAGCACCTACTTCGCCCCGGCCACCTCGGCCAATTGCGCGCCATTCTTGACGATCCCGAGGCCTCACCCAACGATCGCTTCGTCGCCCTTGACCTACTCAAGAACGCCAACATCGCAGCTGGCGGAGTGCTTCCGATGTGCCAAGACACCGGCACCATCATCGTGAGTGGCAAGCGCGGTAAGCACGTGCTGACTGACTTCGACGACAACGAGAAAATCAGCGAGGGCATCTTCGACGCATTCCAGCAGCTGAACCTGCGCTACTCGCAACTTGCTCCCTTGGGAATGTGGGATGAGCGCAACACCGCCACCAACTTGCCCGCTCAGATTGAGATCGCTGCCGACCCGCGTCCTGACCACGCACTCGAGTACCACCTCTTCTTCATGGCCAAGGGTGGCGGTTCGGCCAACAAGAGCTTGCTCTTCCAAGAGACAAAGGCAGTGCTCAACCCCACCGCGTTCCGCAACTTCATGGACGAGAAACTGCGTTCACTCGGAACGGCCGCGTGCCCGCCCTACCACCTAGCCATCGTGGTTGGCGGCACGAGTGCGGAGTTCGCGCTCAAGACTGCCAAGTACGCGAGCGCTCGCTACTACGACTCACTGCCCGTGCACGGATCTCCAACGGGACATGGTTTCCGCGACCTCGACATGGAGGCCGAGATCCTGCAGATGACGCGTGATTTCGGAATCGGGGCGCAGTTCGGTGGCAAGTACTTCTGCCACGACGTACGCGTGATCCGACTTCCACGCCACGGTGCGTCAGTTCCCATCGCCATCGCTGTGTCGTGCTCGGCCGATCGACAGGCCCTCGCTAAAATCACGCCCGAGGGCGTCTTCCTCGAGCAATTCGAGACCGAGCCCGCGCTCTATCTGCCTGAAGTCACCGACGATCATCTTGACACCGATGTCGTGAGCGTCGATCTCAATCAGCCGATGGACGTCATCCGGGCCGAACTGTCCAAGTATCCGGTTAAGACGCGAGTGTCACTCAACGGTCCGTTGGTAGTTGCCCGCGATATCGCTCACGCACGCATTCAGGAAATGCTCGAAAACGGCCAGCCGATGCCTGCATACCTGCGCGACCATGCGGTGTATTACGCCGGTCCGGCCAAGACCCCGGAAGGCTTCGCCTCGGGCTCATTCGGCCCGACCACGGCTGGACGCATGGACAGTTACGTCGACTCATTCCAAAAAGCCGGTGGATCCTTCGTGATGCTCGCGAAAGGCAATCGCAGCGCCGCGGTCACCAACGCCTGCCGCGACAACGGCGGGTTCTATCTCGGCTCGATCGGTGGGCCAGCTGCTCGGCTGGCACAAGACTGCATCACCAAGGTCGAGGTCATTGACTTCCCTGAATTGGGCATGGAGGCCGTGTGGCGCATTGAGGTGCGCGACTTCCCCGCCTTCATCGTGGTCGACGACAAGGGCAATGACTTCTTCGCCGAAACCTTGCGCCCCATCGCCGTCAGCATTCCGATTGGGCCGCCCGCAGACTAGCGAAGCTGGGCAACGAAAACTGCCCTATGCGCGCTTACTGACAGCCAGCGAATGAGTTCCCCGCCGATTCGTCTACCCAACCGCGGATGACCTCCGCTCGAACGGGGTCGGAGCGACTCACCTGCTCGAGAACGGCCAGTTCTATAGCGCGCTGAATCTGGGTACCCTCTCTCAACATGCGGTGGTATCGCGACCCAACCAACTGGTGCAAAGTACCGCCTGCCTTCGCCCACGACAGTTCCTCGACCATCTCATCGAACTCAGCTAGCCCGCGGGGCACGACGGTGCTGAGGTAGTCGCTGTAGTGGCCGGGCGTATGAACTTCAGGCCCGGCCAGAGCCGGATCGAAGCAACAGAAAACGGAGGTGTGACCGCCTTCGATACGTACTTCGTGCATATTGCGCGGCGGAGGATCGGGTTCGTCGAGCAAGTACGTGGAATCACTGTCGATCGCTAACCACGCCGACCACTTTTGATCTGTCTCGACATGCGGCCTCAGGGCGAATCGCACAGCCGCAGTTCCACTGACGTCGTAGCAGACATTGGCCTCAGTTCTTGAGTGGTAGGCCATCTTCAGCACGCTCACGCCGTCCTGGTTGGCCGGCAGGCCAACCGTGTCAAACATCGTGGTACGACTCCAGCCCAGGGGATGTCCAGATAGGCCCAGCAGGGCCAGATCGTGGTGGAGGATGATGCGTCGGCTGAGGTACTGGGGCGTCAGCACCCAGCGCAGTTGCGTTTCGTCGACGGCACTCGCGCGAACGAACTCCTCGTCCATGACTTTCACTCGCTCACCCCTGGCACGAGGGCTGGCTGCGCGCACGACTTCAGAAGAGGGTTCGATCTGAAGTTCGACACCAGCCCCCACGGGCACGAACAGGTGGGCGCCCACGCCGATGCGCACACGTGTGCCTCGTACCTTGGTCGTGAAGCCACCACGCGTCGGAGAGACGATGTGTGCGTCCTCTACGGAAAGGGGAAGCCTCGACCCGGAACTGAATCGGGCGCGCTCGACATCGATCCCCTCGACAGACGTTTCGCGACCAAGCGCCATGTACGACGACGAGCCGTCGGCGCTGTGCTTCCAGGTGTTGGAAATCACGGACCCCATGCGCTCCTACTCCCCCGCTCGAGGGCTAGGAGAGTTGCGCACCGGATCCTTGGCGATCAGAGGGAGGGTGAGCAATCGGCCAAAACCCGGAAGGGGCTCGTCGACTCCGCTCATTCTCAGCGCCTGCCAGATTGTGGCTTGATTGGACGTCACTACCGGAATCCCCAGTTCGGCTTCAAGTTCGTCAACTGACGTCAGAGCATCGAGATTAGTGCAACTAAGAAAGACCGCTTCGGCACCCTCCCTCGACAATCGACGCCCGAAGTCGAGAGTCTCAGCCGCTGCTACCCGACCGATTTCACTGTCTACGGTGAGGCCCAAACCCTCGATGGCCGTCACGGTGAAGCCGGAGTCTGTCAGGAACCGTCTCTCAGCCTCGTTCACCGATTCAACGTACGGCGTGCCCACCGTGACACGTCGCACGCGCAAGGCTCGGAGTGCTTCGACCACTGCCGAACTCGTGGTCGTACCGCGGATTCCGGTGACGGCCGAGATGCGACGGGCAATCGTGTGGTCGTACCCCAGACCACGGATGAGGGAACCGGAAGTGCAGGCAAAGGAGATCACCGAGGGGTCCGCTGAACTCAATGCCATCGCAGCATCCTCGAGGCCGGACCCCTCGAGCATTTCGACGAGAGCTTCCGGCGTTACGACGCCCCCCGGCAAGGTAATTCTGGAACAGATGACCGAGACGCCATCAGGTACAACGCTGAATGCGTCACTGAGCAGCGTGCGAGCTGTGGACAGGTCGATGAATCCCAGGAGTGCACGTTCGCCCCTCATGGAGTTGGTTCCGAATTGGTGCGCGTGGTCTGCATCAACATCTACTCCCACTCAAGTGACTGCAACGATGACGAGTTCGAGCCTCGCCGATGCGCCATCACGAATTGGACGCTGTCGTCGTCTACTTCCATCAGCCGACCACTGAGGATGAGCCCGCGGAGGATCGCCACTCCGTCGGGGCCGAGTCGTTCAACGAGCTGCGCCTTAGACACCGACCCTTGACGAACGAGCCACGTCATCGCGGCGGCGGTATGGGGAGCTGCTTCAAGCAGATCGAACAGCGAAGGAAGTAGCGCCAGTCGCGGCACGAGAACCAACTGACCTGCCGCGAGCACGCGGGCAGTGACCCTGCTCGTTCCCGTCGCGATGTCGTTAAGGCTGCCGAGCGCCGATCCGGCACCGAGTTGGTAGGTCGCCGACCCATCGATCACCTCGAGCAGACCCGAGTTGACCAAGATAATTGAGTCCAGCAAATCACCTTGGGAGCAGACGAGCTCTCCCTTCGTGGCATCGATCATCATGCTCCGGCCAGCGAGCACCGCCGTCAATTCCGAATCAGTGGGGAAGAGCACGGGGTGCTGGCCCATCAACCGAATCACGGCTGCGGTGTCATTCGCGGCCATCCGCTTGCTCGAATCGTCCATCTGGCTCCAGATTCCAGCCGATGCGTCGAGGACCGCGGGTGAGCCTTCCTCAACCACCCGTCCTGCGTCTAACACGACGATGCGGTCGGAATCTCGCGCGAGGTCAAGGCTGTGACACACCGCGACCACCGTGATCCCCTGCTCTCTCGCGAGAGTTCGCATCGATTGCCAAATGGAAGCGGCTGTGTGCGGATCAAGAGACGACGTTGGCTCGTCGAGAAGCAGTAGCCTCGGTTCGCGCAGGAGCGCGCGCGCGAGGCTGAGCCGTTGACGTTGCCCGCCGCTGGTGGTTTGCGAGGAGACCACAGCCTCGAGTCCGCCGGGAATTTCGGCCAGCAACTCGGTGAGGTCGGCCATGCCGATAGCGTTCTCGACCTCCTCATCGGTGGCATCAAGCTTTCCAACGCGGACGTTCTCGGCAATGGAGGCATTGAAAAGTAACGGCACCTGGAAGACGATGGACACGGGCAGGGTGTGCCGTGCCTCCGAGCTACTCAGTCCCGCCACGCTTACGTTGCCGCTGGAAGGATCGACGAACCCGGCAATCAGATTCAGCGTCGTCGACTTACCGGCGCCTGAGGCGCCGACAATCGTGGTCCACTGACCGAACGGAAGTCGCAGCGACACGTCAAAGAGCACGTGCCTGCCGCCTTCCATGACCACGTTGACATCCCTGAGCACCACATCCGCGTCCGACCCCGATTGCGAGTCACTCGAGGCTGGGGCCGCATGCTCGGGCAGCATCGTGTGGGTCAGTTCTCTGAGCCGAACGACGCTGGCACCCGCTCGCTGGTACATCGGCATCGACTGCGACAGCTGGCGTAGATCGCCTACCGCGATCTGCGCGTACAGGATGCTCGCCGCCACGACTGCGACAGTGGTGATTGCACTCTGAGCGAGAGCGGCTGCACAGATGAGGATGACAAGAAGCGCAACCTGCCCCACCATGGCGCCTATCCACCACGGCCACCAGCCCACCATCATCCGTCGCCGCGTATGGCGCCGCAGTTCATCGTTGTGCACTCCGAACCGCCGCGCATCCCACTCATCGACTTCGTAGGCCCGAATCACTGCAACGGACTGCAGAGTTTCCGCCACCTTCGACGACATCAGGTCAACATTGTCTTGGCGCTGGAGGTTGGCGCGATCAACGTGCTTGGCTGCCACCCGCTGCAAGACGCCGAAGACGATCAAGCCAAAGATGAGGAGAAGCCCTAGTTGAGGTTGAATCCGAGTGAGGGCGATGCTCACGAAAATCAAGCGCCCTAAGTACGCGAGGCTACCCGTGACGAACTCGCGCAGCCCCTCCTCAATCGCGTCGACGTCACTGGTCAAGCGGGTGGTGATACCACCGGGATCACCATCATTCACCGGCGAAATGTGAACCGACCCGATAGCGAGCCGGCGAGCTTGATGGCTGTACTCAGAGAGAAGTTCGGCGGCAGCCCACGCAACCATCCATTCGGCAATCAGCCAGAACACCACGATGCCGGCCCACACCGCTGCGATCTGCATCAGCGACTCGCGCGAGCCGCCGGGGGTCGCCAACTCGATCACGCGACCAACCAGAAGCGGCACAATCACGCTGACAGTGATGAAGTAGATATTCCCCAGCAATCCCACACTGGCTGCCACTGGCCGGCGGCGTGCAACGTGCCACACCTCGCCGAGGAAGACCCACAAGGTGTGCATAGTCTTTTGAGGGTAGCGGCCAAGCCTCGGAACCTCACTCGCTTGACGCGAAAGCCTCGAGCGTCACTTGGGGAAGTCGCGGGTGATGTGAAGCCCCACTGGCAGCCGGCGGGCTCGGCGGCTTAGTACCAGCCACCCCACCACTGGTTCGGGTCAGCAGAGTCTTGCCACGCGCCCTGCGCCTTCCAGAACTCCCACGCAGCACACGGACTGCCGTAGCGCTCCTTGATATAGCGCAGACCAACCGTCACCTGAACATCTGCGCTCTCGCGGTACTGCGACTCGCTGAATCCGTAGTCGTTCACGACACCAGGAGTGGTCTGCGGAATGCCGATGTAGGGGCCGGTCTCTTCGTGAATGTCCCAGTGCGATTCACCGATCCACATCGGAACCAGGCACTTCATCTCACTGGTCTTCCAGCCGAAGTGCGCCATCTGTGCTTTGGCGTACCACCGCGCGTATTCGGGAGTATTGAGTTTCGGGGCAGGGGCTACCTTCACCCGGGCAGGCGCGGGGGCAACCATGACGCGCGTGACACCCTCATCCGGGGCTGGGCTCGCTTGCGCTGCGCCCGCTGATCCGTAGACAGCGGCGAGGGTTGCGATGACAGCTCCACCGGTGACAGCAAAGCGGCGGGTGCGAGTGCGAATGCCGAACATGTAAAACCTCCTGAACATGGCAACAGCGCCCGAGGGGACGGGCGCTGCGTGGTCGAACAGTTCTACGATGACGCGCGCCACCGACACGGGGTGGCAGGCTGAGTGTGACCCGCACCACACAGCGAGGGGCGCTCAGTCGGGGAAATAGCCTCGCGCGTGACCCCCGTCACAACCCCTGGACTTCCCCGCATTCCCACATGCTGAGGAATCTGCGGTTACAAGCCGAGCGAGGAATCCTCAAGCATCTCGGTGACGAGAGCCGCAATTGGCGATCTCTCACTGCGCGTGAGGGTGACGTGAGCGAACAGCGGATGGCCCTTGAGCCGCTCGACCACAGCGACCACACCGTCATGTCGGCCCACCCGCAGGTTGTCGCGCTGAGCGACGTCATGGGTGAGCACAACACGTGAATCGCGGCCGATGCGCGAGAGCACCGTGAGCAGCACATTGCGTTCGAGTGATTGCGCCTCGTCGACGATGACGAACGCGTCGTGAAGCGAACGACCTCGAATGTGCGTGAGCGGCAACACTTCGAGCATGCCGCGGTCAACGATTTCGTCGACCACCTCACTTGTGGCCACGGCACCAAGCGTGTCGAACACGGCCTGACCCCAGGGCGACATCTTCTCGTGCTCGCTACCGGGCAGATAGCCAAGGTCTTGGCCACCCACCGCGTAGAGCGGACGGAAGACGATGACCTTGCGGTGCTGCCGACGTTCCATGACGGCTTCGAGACCCGCACACAATGCAAGGGCGCTCTTCCCCGTGCCCGCACGTCCCCCGAGCGACACAATGCCGATCTCGGGATCGAGCAGGATGTCGAGGGCGATGCGTTGCTCAGCGCTGCGTCCGTGCAACCCAAACGCTTCACGATCACCGCGCACGTGACGCACCCGCTTGTCGGGCGTGACGCGAGCGAGCGCGTGACCGCGTTCGGAAATCAGTACGAGGCCGGTGTGGCATGGAAGGTCGCGCGCTGCGTCGAGGTCAATCACGCCTTCGGTGTAGAGCTCATCGATTTCTTCGGCCCGCGCATCAAGTTCAGTCATACCGGTCCAGCCACTTTCGACGGCCATCTCAGCGCGGTATTCGTCAGCGTCAAGCCCAACCGATGAGGCTTTGACGCGCATCGGCAAGTCTTTGCTGACCAGCGTGACTTGGAATCCGTCGGCGGCGAGGTTGCAGGCCACCGCGAGAATGCGGGTGTCGTTGTCGCCGGTTTGGAATCCGCCGGGAAGCACCGAGGGATCCGAGTGGTTGAGTTCAACCCGCACCGTGCCGCCGAAATCGCCGACGGGAACTGCCTCATCGAGTCGGCCGTGACTGACGCGCAGATCGTCAAGGTGCCGCAGTGCCGACCGGGCGAAGTACCCGAGTTCGGGGTGCGCGCGCTTGGCTTCAAGTTCGGTGATGACGACCACCGGAATGACGACTTCGTGTTCGTCAAAGCGCAGCAGCGCGGCCGGGTCTGAGAG
>Ga0194055_10000568_pt1 | contig 29820 bp, 25 predicted proteins | sample SepL449m_MetaG_FD_155482 | JGI IMG/M metagenome (GOLD analysis project Ga0194055, IMG submission 155482) | Anoxic zone freshwater microbial communities from boreal shield lake in IISD Experimental Lakes Area, Ontario, Canada - Sep2016-L442-9m | ecosystem: Environmental > Aquatic > Freshwater >... | reverse complement strand
AGACCGCGCGGGCAATCAAGACGGTCAGCATCAGGATCGCCAGCAGCACCTGCAACACCATCACGCCCTTTGCGATGCGCGAAACCACCGCCTCGGAGGTCGGACCGTACGTCGAGTTGACGTTAAAGGAAATAAAGAGGTAGTCGACGATGTGTGGCATCGGTGGGTCCTCGTCGGGCCGGTTCGGCCAGACGAACGCGCCGCCAGGCGTGCGGATGTCGATCATGATGTAGACGAGCGCGAAGACCAGCACGCTCGTGCCATAGACGGCGCCGACGTCCCAGAGCGAGCCGAGGTTATGGCCGTGCCTCCCCGCTGCACTGCCCACCATCGAGATGACGTTGGCAACGACCTGCGCCACCGAAAAGGTTAGGTAAATGGTCGCAACCCGGAACAACCACTTTGGGTAGGGCTTGTAGATCACGAGAATGAGGCCCACCGTGACCAGCACGAAGATGACGGTTCCGATCCATTCGAGGGGGCGCTCGACGGATGCCGACGAACCCGTTAGGACTTCGTTTCGTACCAGGTAGCGACCGAGCGTGGTGTTCAAGATCCAGACGACCGTCGTGGCGACGATGATCAAGAACCGTCCGTGGCCCTGATTTAGGTGCGCGTAAAGCTGCTCTGCCGGGGCCAGCTTGGTTGTTGCGTTCTGTTGCACACCTATCTCCACGTTCGGGGGGATGAGTGTACCTCAGTGCCGTCTACTTCGAACGCCGCGGCGACACCTAATCTCGCCGGCGGGCACAGTCCAGTGTTCACGACCTATGCTGCCGTCATGCCACTTCCCGTCGGCGACTCGCCCAGCGTTGCCAACACACTGCTGCCACGCAGCACACCATCCGTGAGTGGCTGGCTCGTAGGCGCGGCGTTCATGGCGGCGACGGTGCTCGCGACCTGGGCCTCGTCAACGGTTGCACTCCCGGTCACCAACATCTCGCCCGTGTTCCTGCCGCTGGCCGTCGGCGTCGCCGTGCTCGCCCGGCGCGGGCGCGCGCTGTGGCCGGCGTTCGTGGTCGGCGACATCGTCGGCCAGCTCGTGGCCGGCGAGCGGCTGCCGACGTGGATTGCGCTGTCCGTCGCCTGCCACCTTGCCACGGTGCTGATCGGCGCGACCCTGATCCAGCGGCACCGCGCGTGGGTCGACGACCTCGGGAGCACGGCGCGCTACCTGGTGATCGCCGCCGCTCTCGCCGTCGCAGCAGCGGTCGCCGGCATCATGGGCCTTGCGCTGCACGGCTTCCTCGCCGGGCCCGCGGATGCGCTCGGCACCTTCGCCTTCTGGGTGCTCGGCGACTTCGGAGGCTACGTCGTGCTCGGCGCGGCCATCCTCGTCTGGTCGAGGCCCGGCATCGGCAATGAGCTGCGACGCCCGACGGGCTACGTCGCCGTGGGTGTCGTCGCCCTCGCGGCGAGCGCGATGGTGGCATCCGGCGAACCATGGTGGGGCGTGTTCTCGCTGGTCACGGCGGGGGCCGTGTCCGCCCGACTCGGCATGCCGTGGGGCACTGCGGCGATGGTGGTGGCACTGGCCGGCGTCGTGGTCGCCTCCGTCGAGGGGCAGGCGCCATTCAGCGGCGCCACGCCCCCGTATCAGGCGTTCAACGCGATGCTGGCGGTGGCGATTTTAAGTGGCGCCTCGCTGCTCGTCGCCGGGTACCGCGTCGGCGCCGGCGGGGCAGCGCGCAGCACGGCGCTCATCGTCGGCGTCCTGTGCGCTGCTGTCGCGATCACGGGCTTGGCGGACTTCGCGCTCCTCGCGATGTCCCTCGAGGCGAGCCATCCGCTCGCCATCAGCACCTTCCTCTTCGCGGGTGCGACGTTCGGCGTTCTGCTCGTGCGCATGGCTCGACCCCCAGTGCACTCACCCGTGCTGCGCGCCCGCTGGCTGGCGGCATCGTCGGGGCTGCTCAACGGCCTCAGCTTCGCAGCCTTCTACGCGTCGGTCTCCGACGTCGGCGCCGTCGCGGCGAGTGGACTGCTGATGACGTACCCGGCAGGCGTTGTGCTGCTCATCGCGCTGCGACGCCGGTGCTTGCCGTCCGTGGCGAACGTGCTGATCGCCGCGTTGGTCGTCGGCGGTGCGCTGGTGATCGTCGCGGGAGTCGGCGCGGCGCCGATAGGCGTGCTGCTTGCCGTCGCGAGTGCGTTGCTCTTTTCGGCCGCGCTGCTGGTCGCCGACGCAGCGGTGGAGTCGAGCAACCCCGTCGAGGTGAGCCTCGTGTCGCTCAGCGTCGCCGGAGTCACGTGCGCCTTGCTTGCGCTGGGCTTCGAGGGAGTAGCGGGCTTCGCCCTGTCCCCTCAGTACGTGGGGCTGATCGCGCTGGCCGCGATCGGTGGCACGCTCGTCCCCCAGCTCTCCCGGCTCTGGGCGCTCCCGAAGCTCGGCCCCGTCACGGTTGGTGCCATCGCCTCACTTGGGCTCGTCATCACCGCGGCGCTCGGCATCGGGGTGCTGGACGACACCGCGGGGCGGTTCGGTGCGCTCGGCCTCGTGCCGATCGCTGTCGGCGGGGTGCTGGCGGCGGTCGTGGCCGGGCGGAGCGCCACCAGCGGCCCGTAATACCTGTGGCGAGCGGTCTGCATGGCTCGGGTTCACCGGCCGCAGGCTCTAGCCGGGCTGCGCCGTAGCCTTGTCGCAGATGGACCGCTCCGAACGGCTCACCGGCAATGCCGACACCGAGTTCGAGCGCTGTTGGGCATGTCCGTCTAAGCTGATGCCGCTGGTGCAGTGGCGCCGACTCGGCGAGGATCGGTGGGAGATCGATCTGCGATGCCCCGACTGCGGTGGATCAGTGACCGGTAGTCGATTGACGGGGCGTAGCGGCCGTAAATACGGCTACTACCACTGTTCCCATAAAGACTGCGGTTACAGCATCAGCCGGGAACGGGCGAGCGATCAATTCGGTGACTTTCTCGAAAAGGAGTCTGTCTCAAGTCGCCGCGGGTGAGCAACTGCTTCGTGATCTACCGACCCTCTGGGATCGTCTCGACGCTCGTCAACGGGAGGCTTTCTTGCAGGTCAAATATCCCGGGGGCACGACTTCAACCGCGGGCACAATTGCAACCGCAGTCAGGCCTTGGGATCACTTGGATTTTGGTGACTCTCCTGAAACGGACAGTCGTGAAGTACCCCCAACGGGATTCGAACCCGTGTAGCCGCCGTGAAAGGGCGGTGGCCTAGGCCGCTAGCCGATGGGGGCCCGCGGCGCAGAATACCGACCTTGGGCCGATCTGGCGCGCACACCGGGTCTGTCCGGGCAGCGACGTAGCCTTCCGACAGATGGATCGCTCCGAACGACTCACCGGAAATGCCGACACGTCGCTCGAGACCTGTCGCAAATGTCCGTCGAAGTTGGTGCAGCCGGTCCAGTGGCGCCGCCTCGGTGACGACCTCTGGGAAATCGACCTGCGCTGCCCCGACTGTGGTCGCTCGAGTCGCGAGTGTGTGCCGACCGAGGCCGTCGCAAAGTACGACCAAGTCATGCGTCGAGCCCGCGTATCACTCGAACGACACCTCGAGGCAATCGAGCGCGTCGACTCTGCGGATGCCCGCACGCCCTACGGCGACCCGGCACCCGACCTGCGGATCCTGCCCGAGGATCACGGCCTTCCGCCGGCCGCGTAGGAGCCCGCGATGACGGATCTCGGCGGCCGCTACCGCCTCGAGGCGTCGCTGGGGCGTGGCGGCACGGGTGAGGTGTTTCGGGCGCGCGACCTTCGGCTCGACCGCGTCGTGGCGATCAAGATGCTGCATCCGTGGGTCGCCACCGATCAGGGCGCACACGAGCGCTTTCGCCGCGAAGCCACGACGCTCGCTCAACTGAGGCACCCGAACATCGTGCAGGTGCTCGACTTCGACGACACGCCCCCGGCACCGTTTCTCGTGCAGGAGCATTGCGGTGGTGGAACGCTCGTCCGTCGCACGGCCGACGCGCCGCTGCCGTGGCCCGAGGTGGCCGAGGTCGGATTGGCTATCGCGCGCGGGTTGGCGCACGCACACGCCAGTGGCGTGACGCATCGCGATCTCAAACCCGGCAACGTGCTCTATGGCGACGATGGGCAGCTGCGCGTCGCCGACTTTGGTCTGGCCGACGTCTTGCGACGCAGCTCGGGGGAGGCCGACCTGACCGATGATGGTTCGCGGGTCGGTAGCCCCGAGTACTGGTCACCCGAGCAGGCGGCCGGGCTGGCCGTGACGGAGCGGGCGGACATGTACGCGCTCGGCTGCATCCTCTACGAGTTGGCGACGGGCGCGTTGCCCTTTGAGGGGTCCGATCGGATCGAGGTCGGTACGCGCCGAATGCACGAGGATCCGCCACTGCCCACGCAGTTTGTCCCCGACCTCCCACCCGAGGCCGAGGCGTTGATCATGTCGCTCCTGACGCGTGCGCCTGAGCGGCGCCCACGCGCCGAGGACGTGGCGCGCATGCTGGCTGGCGACGTGCCGATCTTGCCCGAGCACGATGCGGCCGAGACGACGCGGATCCCCGCCTACGAGATCCCCGACACGCTGATTGCTCCGCCCGACGCGACACCACGCCCTGGAGTGCGCGGCGGCGGCATTCGGGTGGGTGTCGTGCTGCTGGCGATTGGCGTCTTCCTGATGGGGATTGGGATCGCTGCGGGTGTCGGCCTTACGCGTGAAGGGATCGTGCCCGAGCATCCACTCGGTCGGATGGCTGCGGCTGCGGGCCTGAGTGTTGCCGTGGGAGCTGCCGTGATCTGTCTCGCCTTGGCCGTGACCGCGTTGTGGGCCACGCGTAACCGCGACCGCGCCGACATGCGCACTGCCCGACTGGCGCTCGGCACATTCGCGGTGATCACTGCGGCGCTGTGTTCTGGCACGATCGTCTGGACTGCAAACGCGTGGATCACCGTTGGGGTGTCGGCGTTGTGGAGGGGAGTCCAATGAGCATCACCATCGACCACGAGCTCTACCGTCGCCTGTTTGCCGGTGTCAATGAGCAGGGTTACTCGCCGGACGGCTGGACGCGCGCACCCTGGACACCCGAGTTGCGTGCGGCCGAGCAGCTCGTGATCGACGCGGCAGTGGCCGGCGGGATGGTCTGCGAACACGACCCTGCTGGCAACCTCTGGATCACCGATCCGAACGCTCCCGCAGATGGTCTGGTTGCGGTGGGTTCGCACCTCGACACGGTGCCGAAGGGTGGCGCCTTCGATGGCGTACTCGGCGTGGTCGGCGGGTTGGTGGCCGTGCTTGCACTCCGCGCAGCGGGCGTGCCGAATGTGGACCGTCTCGCCGTGATCTCTTTCGCGGATGAGGAGGGCTCGCGCTTTAACACCCCATGCTTTGGCTCGCGCACCATGGTTGGCACGTTTGGCGACGAAGTCGCGGACATGCAGGACAAGGACGGCATCAGCATTCGCGACGTTGGGCCGAAGCGACCTGCCGACGCGGCGGGTCTGCAGCGCCGCATCGCCGCCTATTTTGAGATTCACGTGGAGCAGGGTCTCGCGCTCGATCCGGCGGAGATATCCCTTGGCATTGCGACGAGCCTGTCGGCGCGTGGGCGTTGGGAGTGGCAGGTCGTGGGAGAGGCCAACCATGCTGGCACGACCCCGATGGCGGGTCGTCGCGATGCGCTCGTGCGCGCGGCCGAGTTCGTGCTCGCCGTCCAGCGCACCGCGATCGCGCATGATGGCGCTGTCGCAACGGTCGGCCGCATCACGCCGTGGCCGGGCGGCACGAACGTCATCCCAGGTCGCTGCTCGGGCACGCTCGATGTGCGCGCACTCAACAATGCGACGCGCGATGCGGTGGTCCAGGCCTTGGTCGAGGAGTTCCCGGACATTACGATCGAGCACAAATCGACTGACGACGCCGCAATTTTCGATCCCACACTGATTGCCGATCTGCATGCCGCAGCGACCGCGCTCGGCGTCTCCTCGATGGACCTGCCTTCGTACGCCGGCCACGACGCGGGCACGCTGGCCTTGGCGGGCGTCCCGAGCGTGATGCTCTTCACCCGCAGTCCGAATGGCATCAGCCATAACCCGGTCGAGCACTCCGACGAATCGGTCTGCCTCGAGTCGATTGCGGTGCTCGCGGCGGCACTCGCTAAACGCAGCTAGCGACATTTTGGGCCCGGGCCCAAAATGTCGCTTTGCTAGATATATTGAGTCCATTCGTACGCGTTTCCGATTTTTCGCCACGCTGCTGGTCCTCGCCGCCATTGCGATCACTGGGTCTGCCTGTGGCTCGGGGCATGCTGCGATGGGGCACGACGAGATGACCGCGACGCACTCTGCCGACCAGATGGGAACAGGGCAGAAAGCCGACGTGATGTTTGTACAGGAGATGCTTCCGCACCATCAGCAGGCTGTGGAGATGGCCGATCTGGCGCTTGACCCGGCGCATCAGGCGAGCCCTGCTGTCATGGACCTCGCGACGCGCATCAAGACTGCGCAGTCCGCCGAGATCATCAGCATGAACGCCTGGCTCGTTGAGTGGGGTGCCGACCCGATTGACGGCCAGATGGATCACGGCAACATGGATCACAACGGCATGGGAATGATGTCCTCCGCCGACATGACTGCCCTGGCCGCTGCCACGGGTGCCGCGTTCGACCGCCTCTGGGTCGAGGGGATGATTAGTCATCACGAAGGTGCGCTGATGATGGCCTCGCATATCGCCCACCGCGGCGCCGATGCGCGCGTGCACGACCTCTCTGGTGCGATCACAAAATCGCAGACGGCCGAGATCGCAGAGATGCGGGCGCTGCTCAACCAGTAGCGTTCCGGCGGTGTAGCGACATTTTGGGCCCGGGCCCAAAATGTCGCCTCTCCCGCTACCCTGCCGCCATGCCACGCGTCGCCAATACACCGGCTATTCCCTCCGAGGGCTGGGGAGTGCTGCACCTCGTGTTCGAGATCGCCGGCAGCCGCAACGAGCCCGTCGCACTGGCGGAGGCGCAGGCGCTCGTCGATGCGTTTCTCGAGGAGCAAGACGCGCAGCTGATCGCCTTTAGCGCCGTTGGCGCTGGCGCCGACTTTGGCCTGATCCTCGTGCACCCCGACCTCACCCGCCTGCACGCGTTACATCGCGACCTCATGCGCACGCCGTTGGGCGAAGTTCTCGTCGAGGTGCCGGACCGCAGCATCCTCTCGATCACCGAGGCCAGCGAGTACATGAACCCCGACAATCCCAACGTCGAGGAACTCCGCGAAGGCCGCCTGCACCCGCACAACCTGCCCGGCACGCGCCTTGTCTGCATCTACCCGATGAGCAAAAGCCGCGACGTTGGGGCGAACTGGTACGCGCAAGATTTCGAAGAGCGCCGTCGCCTGATGGGTGGCCATGGTCGCCTCGGTGGCACGTTCCGTGGCCGCGTCTCGCAGATGATCACCGCTGCAACCGGACTATCGGACTGGGAGTGGCAGGTCACCCTCTTTGCCGACGATCCAAAGGCGATCAAAGACATCGTCTACGAAATGCGCTACGACGAGGCTTCTGCGATCTACGGCATCTTCGGGCCGTTCACCATCGGCCTCACAGCTCCCTTCGCGGATGCCCTGCGTGAGGCCGGACTCACCATCTCCTAACCAGGCGCTTCCCGTAGTCGTGGTCGTTCGGGATAGACTGCATCGCACACGTGTTTCACACGTGCAGATTGGTCTGGGGAGATCGTGAGCAGGATGAGCACAGAGTGCTAGGACGAGTACTTCACGGTCTCGGGCAGGTCTGCGTTCGCTACCGCTGGCTCGTAATCATCCTCTGGGTTGCCGCGATCATCGGCGGCTCGCTGGTGATCGGCAAGGTCGGCGCGATTACGAATAACGACCTCTCGCTGCCCGGCACGGGAAGCCAATCGGCCACCGATCTGCTGACGAAGTACTTTCCGCCGCAACAGAACGGCAGCAGTCCCGTCGTCTTCTACTCCAAGGGCAAGGTCCAGGACGGCGGCAAGAACCAGAAGGCGATTACCGACACCTATAACTCGCTCAAGAAGGTCAAGCACGTCTACTCGGTGATGAACCCCTTCGCGAACGCTGCGGCGGGGCTCGTCAGCAAGGACGGCCACTACGCATTCATTCCCGTCGTGCTCGACGTCAGCAGCGGCACTCTCAGTCTCGCGACCGCACAACGCGTCTACGACGTGGGGGTCAAGGACGGGCGTGCAGCCGGGATGAAGGTCGATGTTGGTGGGGTCGTCGGCTCGACGCTTGGCACGCAGAGCACCGAATCGAGCGAGATCATCGGAATGATCGCGGCGATGATTATTCTTGCCTTCACGTTTACGACGATGGTCGCCATGGGGTTGCCGATTCTGTCGGCGGTCTTTGGTCTGCTCGTCGGTTCGACGCTGATCGGGCTGATGGGTCACTTCGCGAGCATTCCGTCAATTGGACCCACGCTCGCCACCATGATCGGGCTTGGCGTCGGGATCGACTACGCGCTGTTCTTGGTCACCAAGCATCGAATTCTCATGCGCGAGCACGGGTTGCACGCGCGAAAGTCGATCCCCGAAATGCTCGCGACCAGTGGCGGTGCGGTGCTGTTTGCAGGCAGCACGGTGATCGTCGCCTTGCTCGCGCTTGCAGTCGCGCAGATCCCATTCATCACGTCGCTCGGCTATGCCTGTGCCGTCGGCGTCTTCACCGCCATGTTCGCTGGCCTTACGCTCCTGCCCGCCATCCTCGCCGTGCTCGGCGACAGCATCAATCGTGGCCGTATCCCGCTGATCAGCCGACCCAAGAAGGATCCCACCAAGCTCGGCATGTGGGATCACTGGGCCAACTCGGTCATCGACCATCCGATCCGCGCGTGCGTGATCTCGCTGGCGGTGCTCGCGGTCATGATCATCCCCGTTTTCACACTCGTGCTCGGTCAAGAAGACATTGGTACGACCTCGCCAAAGACGACCGAGCGTCAAGCATTCGACATGATCTCGGACGGATTTGGTCCGGGCTATAACGGACCCCTCGTCGTCGCGTTTACGCTCGATCCCGTTGCCAAGCCAAGTGCGGAGTACACGGCGCAGTACAACCAGGCGCAGGCGATGCAGACCAGCCTCGAGCAGCAGCAGGCAACGCTGACCGCACAGGCCAATGCTCTGGAAGCCCAGCAGACGAAGCTCAAGCAACAGGCCAACGTGCTGAAGTCGCAGGCGGCAACGCTCGAAGCGCAGTCAAAGAAGCTCGCCGGACAAGCCATCAGCTTGCGTAAGACCGAAGCCGGGCTGCGATTCCAAGAGGGGCAATTGACGCGCGAGGCGCGTCGTCTCGCCGAGCGCAGCAAGGTGCTGACCAAGCAGGCCGCCAACCTGACGGCGCATTCGGCGACGCTCGAGGCGAAGCACGTTGCGCTCCTGGCCGATCTCGCTGCGATTGCAGATGCGCTCGCCAACACGCCGGGCATCAGCCCATCGGTGCAGAACGCGCTCTTGAAGGCGCAGGCGCGGTTGACCGAGTCTGAGGCCGCCTTGGAGAAGGCAATCGCCGCGGGGACGGCACAGGGCGCGAATATTCAGAAGCGTTTGGCGGTTCTCACGAAGCAAGAGCAAAACTACGCCAAGCGGGCTGCTGCAGTTGGCAAAAAGGCTGATCTCGTGGCGGCGGAGGCTGCGTCGATTGAGAAGCAGTCGGCCGCGTTGCATGCGCAGGCCACAAGTCTGCAGAAGCAGGCCGAGGTGCTCAAGAAGCAAGCCGATTCGCTCGAGAAGCAAGCTAATTCGCTCAAGCAGCAGCAGGCGGCCGCCGAAGCCGAACAGCAGCAGGCGCTCGCCCTCAAGAATCAGTTGACGGCCGAGATGACGAAGGCGGGTGGCGACGACCGCGGTACCGACCCACGCATCGTCAAACTGCAGGACGCGCTCGCAAAGCCGGCCGACGTCCAGCGTGTGGTCCAGCCGATGATTAATAAAAAGGGCAACGCGGTCATCCTCAGCGTGATTTCCAAGAGTCGGCCAGCGGCCCGAGCGACGGCAAACTTGGTCCACCAGCTGCGCGAGAAGACAATTCCGAAGGCCACCTCGCCCGGCATGGTTGTCTACGTTGGTGGCTCGACAGCAGGCAACGTCGACCTTGCAGCGTTGATCACTGCGAAGTTGCCGGAGGTCATTCTGGTCGTCCTCGCGCTCAGCTTCCTCCTGCTCCTGCTCGCCTTCCGCTCGCTGCTGATCCCCTTGCAGGCATCGATCACAAACCTTCTCTCAGCCACGGCGTCCTTCGGCATCCTGACGGCCTGCTTCCAGTGGGGCTGGGGGCTCAACCTCATCAACCTCGACTCGCCGTATGGCACGGTGCCGATCGCGAGCTATGTGCCGCTGATGATGTTTGCCGCGCTGTTCGGCCTGTCGATGGACTACGAGGTGTTCTTCATCAGCACCGTGCAGGGCTTCCACGCCAAGGGCATGAGCCACGAAGACGCCATGCGCGCCGGGCTCGCAACCAGTGCTCGCGTCGTCTTCGCTGCGGCGCTGATCATGATGAGCGTCTTCGGCAGCTTCATCCTGATCGACGATCCGATCATCAAGCAGTTCGGCGTCGGCCTGACTGTCGCCGTCGCACTCGCTGCCTTCCTTGTGTTGTTCCTCGCGCCCGCGATGCTGATGCTGTTCGGTAAGCGCACGTGGTCGCTGCCCGGCTTCCTCGACAAGATCATTCCGGACCTCGATCTCGAGGGAAACAGCCGCGTGATTCCCGACGGCGACGTGGAGCCTGCAGCGAAGGTATGAGCGTGCGTAGGTGTTTCGTGCTGCTTGGGTGCATGCTGCTGTTCGCAGTGGGTGGGTCATCCGCTGCTGCGGCGCCGGTCTACGATAGCGGCGGCGCGTTTTCTACCTGTGCCGATTCGTCGTGCAACGCGTACTTCTCGGCTGACGTACAGGGCGGTGGCCCCGATCATGCGGCGGGCTTCAGTTGGTACTCGCAGGCCTGGCCGCTGCTCGAGCACCCGATTGACGGCCTACAAATCGGGCTCAGTTCGACGTGGGTCAGTCCCGACAACGTGGATCAGCCCGCTGCCATTCAGAAGGCGTTCTGCTCGAAGTCGAAAATTGAGGATTTTCGGCGCGACAGTTGGTGGGGCTATTTCCAAACGATCGAGGGCAGCCTCGGCTGGTGGGGAAGCACGCACTTCCGCACGGTCATGCCCAAGTACGCGGCTAACGGGACGCCCGATTGCTACACGACGATGTTCTCGTCGCCGGGCTGGACGTTTGACGACGCGCGCGCTGTCAAGCGCAACGAGGCGGCACTGGTGCAGCTGAGTAACCGCCTGCTGATGCCGCCCGACGGTATGCCACTGACGCCGCGGTCGAACGGCACGTATCTCGGGTCGGCGTGGATGAGTCTCCCGCTGCCGAACGCGGGCCAGAGCGTTGGCGGCGTAGCAACCGGCCCGCAGGCCTGGACGCTGTTCCTCAACGCACGCAACTTCAACGGTCCTGTTGCTTATTGGTTGCCGCAGGCCTGGTCGGCGATCGGTGCGTCGGTCCCAAGCATTGTGGGCCTTGGCCTCGATACGAACCACGGGTACGTCGACAACTTCTCGTCGGAGTGGAACACGGTGCCGCTCTATACGGCGACCGACAACGCGGGCACGGTCTTCTCGAAGGTTCCGCCGACGCAGTTTCCGATCGACGCACAGGGCCGCACGATTTTTACGCGCGACCCGGCTGCCTACTCGGCGTCGGCCATCTCCAACCCTCTGGCGCGGTGGATCGCCGGCAGCGGTGCACTGCCACGCTCGTTCGCAACAGCCGCGACAGCACCGCTAACGCTGACGACGAGTGATTCGACGTTTTATCAACAGAAGAAAGCGCTGCCCGATCTGCTCAGCACGGTGCACCTGTCCACGTTTGAGGGTGGTGCTGCCTACGGCTTTGCCTGGCCGACGCAGCGTGGCACAGGGCATCTGCCCGAGACCTTCCGCGAACAGGGCAACGCGCGCGTCGCGGTTGAGGCCGGGCAGACGCCGGTCGACTTGCAGCGCGCCACGTTCCCCAGCACGCCCGACCCGATCTTCACGTACCGCAGCCCCGGCTGGTGGCGTGCGAGTCGCGCGGCGTCGAGTCTTCGCACCACGCGCCTGCTCGACGGCTCGACGGTGACGTACCGCTGGTACCGCTTCGTCGATCAACCCGCGTTGCAGCGCCTGAACCTGACGACGGCCGAGGCAGATCATCTGCAACAGGTCGTAACGGGTCTGCAGCGCGGCTGGGCACGCGGCGCGCACTTTATGGCCAAGCCGGCACACGGTGGACTCTCGACGCTCGATCAGGGGTTGATCGTGACACCCCCGCGCGGTCTCGAGTACGGCTACGTGCCGTACGTCGTGCAGCAGTCAAACGCATTTTGATCGCCGGCCGCCGCTAGCGGCAAAGCGGAGCGAGCGCCCGGGCTAGACTGCCGTACCTATGAGCACACCGCAGTTCATCTACACCATGTACAAAGTGGACAAGTTCCACGGCCCGGAGAAGCACATCCTCAAAGAGGTCTCGCTGTCCTTCATTCCCGGCGCCAAGATTGGTGTGCTCGGCGCGAACGGTGCCGGCAAGTCGACGCTGTTGAAGATGATGGCCGGGATCGAAGAGGCCTCGAGCGGTGAGATGAAGCTGCACCCCGGCGCATCCGTCGGCTACCTGTCTCAGGAACCCGATCTGGATGAGTCGAAGGACGTTCGCGGCAATGTCGAGGACGGACTCGGTGAGTTGCGCGACCTGCTCAAGCGCTTTGAAGAACTCTCGATGAAGTTCGCCGAGCCAATGACGGACGACGAGATGGCCGAGGTGCTCGAAGAGCAGGGCCGCGTGCAAGACAAGATCGAGAAGGCCGACGCCTGGGACATAGACCGTCGCCTCGACATTGCCATGGACGCGCTACGCCTACCGCCGGGCGATGCAGCCGTCGCGAACCTCTCTGGTGGCGAGAAGCGTCGCGTTGCGCTCTGTCGCCTGCTCTTGTCGTCGCCCGACTTGCTCCTGCTCGACGAGCCGACCAACCATCTCGACGCCGAGTCGGTCGCCTGGCTCGAACGCTTCTTGCACGACTACGAGGGCTGCGTCATCGCCGTCACCCATGATCGCTACTTCCTCGACAACGTCGCGGGCTGGATCCTCGAGATCGACCGTGGCCGCTGCCTCCCGTTTGAGGGCAACTACTCCGGCTGGCTCGAGCAGAAGCAGGCGCGACTCGCGCTTGAGGAGAAGCAGGGCTCGGCGCGACAGCGCACGCTCGCGAAAGAGCTCGAGTGGGTACGCGCCAGTCCGAAGGCGCGTCAGGCCAAGTCGAAGGCTCGCCTCGCCGCGTACGACGACATGCTCGCCGAGGAGCAGAACGTCAAGCTCGACTCGGTCGAAATCCACATTCCCGGCGGTCCACGCCTCGGCGACGTCGTTGTTCGCGCCGAAAACGTTCGCAAGGCGTTTGGTGACAAGCTGCTGGTCGAGGACCTCTCGTTCAACCTGCCGCCAAACGGCATCGTCGGTATCGTCGGCCCGAACGGTGCCGGCAAGACGACGCTGTTCCGCATGATTGCGGGGCAGGAGACCGTCGATGGTGGCGAGATCGTCATTGGCGAGACCGTCCAGATGGCGTACGTCGACCAGAGCCGCGCCGATCTCGACCCCAACAAGAACATCTGGGAAGAGATCTCCGACGGCCTCGACCTGATCAACGTCGGCAAGCGCGAGATGCCGTCGCGCCAGTACGTCGCCTCCTTCAACTTCAAGGGTGCCGATCAGCAGAAGCTCGTCGGCAAGCTCTCCGGTGGTGAGCGCAACCGCGTCCACCTCGCCAAGCTGCTCAAGAGCGGCGGCAACCTGCTGCTTCTCGACGAACCGACCAACGATCTCGACGTCGACACGCTGCGTGCCCTCGAAGTGGCGCTCAACGACTTTCCTGGTTGTGCTGTCGTGATTACCCATGATCGCTGGTTCCTCGACCGCGTCGCCACGCATATCCTCGCCTTTGAGGGCGATTCGCAGGTGACGTGGTTCGAAGGCTCGTACGGCGAGTACGAGGAGCACCGTCAGAAGCAGCTCGGTGCCGACGCCAACACGCCGCACCGGATCAAGTACAAGCCGATTACGCGCGACTAGGACGTCAAGAGTGCCGTTAGCCCGGGCAGGTGCCGGGCTGCGAGTGCGGGGAACGGCGCATGCTCAACCTCGTACGTAATCGCGCCGATTTCACGGTCGCTGCACCAGTCGCGTAGTGCTCCCGGCGTCGGGCTGCCGATGTTGGGCTGGATCTTGAGTTCTGCGGCCTCTGCCAGGCGCTGCACGATCATGGGATCCGCGGCCGGGGTGGGGGCGATCAGCTCGAGTGGGCTGTGCAGGTCGAGGATCAGCGCGGGTGCGAGTTGTTCGATCAACGCGATTAGTGCCTGTGTCTCTGGCTCGGACCCCGGACTCTCGCCTGGCGATGAGCGATTCGTGCGGTGCGCGCGCCGGCGCACCTGCGTGCCGGGCGGGTACGTAAAGGAGTGGTCGGCCTGCCACGACGCCGAGGGAAAGTTGCGATTGATGTCTACGCCCGCGGAGTTTTGACGCACGCCGTGCAATACGCCATCGGGGTTCGCACACGGCAGGATCGCCCAGTTCGTGTCGGTGCCGTCGATGCGTTCGAGCAGACGACGTGCGAGCAGCAGCGTCTCGGGCTCCTCACCATGGATACCCGCGATCAGCAGCCCGTCGATTACATCTGCGCCGGCGGGTCGATAGACCTTGAGCGGCAGCCCGCCACGCGAGCGTCCGATCTCGAGCTCAATCCAGCCGTCGGCAATTTCCATACGTGCTGGGTGATAGCACGGGTGGACATCCACGGCCGCGCTGAGGCGTCAGCACACCCCGGCGGCCTGATTGGGAGTCAGCGCAGCGAGCGACCACGAGACGGGTAGGCCGACGGTCTGCGGTGAGATGTTCAACGTCGCCGGATCTGTCGATGACGAAACGGGGTTGGAGAGGATCGAGGTAGGAACCGATCCAGACAATTGTGGCCCCGTTGTCACCTGCGCATAGCCGCCAACGAACTGATCGAGGTACGACCCGTAGGAGAACGAACCGTCTGCAGCGACTGTTGTCGACTCGCCCGGAGGGGAAAACACGTACCCGATCGTCGTGCCGTCGGCTGCGTTTACGCCGATGCTGTACCAGTTCGGATACTGGTACCCGCTGCCCCAGAAGGCGACGCAAATCAGTGCCTCATCGCCTCCTGGCACATACGTGCCACCCCCCGTCGCCAGCCAGTAGCCAGGGCCCGTGCCGTTCTGGTACTGCTGGAACCCGACCGGTGGTGCAGGTGGCGGTGTGTTGAGAATCTGGAGGAACTGGCTGCACGTTCCGGTGAAGCCATTAGCTTGAGCTTCCGCACACCGCCAGCCGCGAACCGACGCCCCGGGCTGGTCGATGCTCAGAGCGCGGGCACGGACGGTCGGAAGCTCGCGGGTCACTGTCGCCCGTACATTAAGTCCACGATCCCCAGCTAAGAGGCGAGCTGCTGAGCGAGGAATCCGAATGTCGAAGCGCACGGGCTTGCCGCTGTTGTTCCGACGCGTGAAGCGCACGGTGTCAGACGCGGTAATCGAGTGATGCGCACCCTGAAGTGTCACGACGATCATCGCGAGCGACCGCGTATCGCGGCGGCCGCCAACGGCTCCGGCCTTTCCGGTGAAGTTCGCCGTGGCGAGAATGGTCAGCGCGCCCTTGGACGGGCCGCTCGGTGTGCGGTGGATCTTCACGCTCGTCACGCTGGGCGTCGCCTTCGCCGCCATGGCGCTGAGTGGCGCGAGCAGCGCTACGACGGTGGTCACAGCGATAATGAAAGTCAGACGTTTGATCATGCGTGGAAAATAAACGAATTATCGTTCTTCGGCAACCGCGTGTGAGCAGGCCCACCGGGCGCGGTGCGAGCCAGCAACGTTGCTGGCTCGCACCCTGTGCTCAATCCAGCTGCAGCAACATCATCTTGCGGGCCGATGTCGAGCAGAAGAGCCCTGGAGTCGAGAGTCGCAGTTAGCATCGCCGGGCGGCAGTGCCACGTCGTCAGCAATACCTGTTGTTCGACTGGTACGACGCGACGATCGGGTTCGTGAAGAGACCGAACGGTGCACCCGAGTTGTATAGATAAACAGGGACTGTGTCGGCGGTGGGGGCTGCGTTCAATACGGAGGTTGGGACGGTGCCTGAAAGGGTCACCATCACGTCGCCGAGCCCGGGGTTGGAGGCGGGTTGCTCGAAACCGCCGTCTGAGAACGTCCCGTCTGTCGCGACGGCAAATGTGGAGCTGCCATTGCCAGCAAGAATGTTGTAGGCGGCATCGGTGGCCCCGATCGGATACAGCCATGGCTGAGCGTATCCGGAGCCGTTAAACCCGAGGCAAATGAAGGGGCCTGCTGAGTAGAGCGGACCGAACGCGACGGTTGGAGCTGGTGGCGGAAGGTAACTGACCATGCAGGGGGATTGGTAGCAATCAATTCCGTTCTGGCGTGTGTCTTGCGTGCTCTTCGTGGCAACTCTCGTCGTCCGCCCGCGCAATGAGACCGTGAATGCGACGTTGACCTTGCGATCGCCGAGCTTACGAGCCCTGCTGGCAGGGACACGAAAGTCAAAACGCACGGGCGCACCGGCGCGGGTCCGCGGGTGCAATCGCACAAGATCGCGGGCTGTGATGGCGGAGTTCGCGCCGGTGAGGGTCACGATTGCGTGCGAGACGGGCGGGAGCGCGCCCGCGGGGAAGTCGGCTGCCTTTGCAAAGCCTCGGTAGTCGAGCGTGGTGATCACCGTGATGGCACCCTTGTCGGGTCCAGACGGCGTGCGGTAGATCTTGAACGAGTGGAAGGTTGGTGCCTTGGCTGCGGCGAGCGCCGGGAACACCAGCACCGCGGCGACCACAAAAAAGAGGATGATTCTCCGATTCATGGCCGAAAGATATCGGGCTGTGAACGCAATGTCCACGCGCTGGGAGTGAGCCGGCTCACCCCCAGCGCGTGCGTTGACTAGTCCAGCTGAATCCAGATCAGCTTCAGGTCGGTGTACTTCTCCATCGCATGGAGCGACTTGTCGCGGCCGAAGCCGGACTGCTTAAAGCCACCGAACGGCGTGGTGATGTCACCAGCGTCGAAGGAGTTGACCCAGACGACGCCTGCCTTGATTTGGCGTGCCACCTTGTGTGCCGTCGAGACGTCTCGCGTCCAGAGGGCGCCGGCGAGGCCGTAGATCGTGTCGTTCGCGATCGCGACGGCCTCGTCAACATTCTTGAAGGTGATCGTCGAGAGGACGGGGCCGAAGATCTCTTCCTGCGCGATCTTCATGCTGTTGTCGACGTTCGAGAAGATCGTGGGCTCGATGTAGCAGCCACCCGACTCCGTCATCACGCGCTTGCCACCGAGTGCAATCGATGCGCCCTCAGAACGACCAGCCTCGATGTAGCCGAGCACGCGGTCCGTCTGTGTCTCGTCGACCATTGCGCCCATCTTGGTGCCAGCGGCGAGAGGGTCGCCGGGCTGGATGCCAGCAGCAACCTTGGCGACGCGAGCAATGAAATCGTCACGAATGTCTTCGTGAACGAGCAGGCGCGAGCCGGCATTGCAGACTTCGCCTTGGTTGAAGAAGATGCCCCAGGCGACGGCCGAGGCGGCCTTGTCGAGGTCGGGGCAGTCCGGCAGGATGATGTGCGGTGTCTTGCCACCACATTCGAGCGAGACGCGCTTGAGGTTCGACTTGCCGGAGTACTGCATGAAGTACTTGCCGACCTCGGTCGAGCCGGTAAAGGCCACCATGTCGACGTCCATGTGCATGCCGATTGCCTGGCCAGCGGTCTCGCCCATGCCGGGAACTACCTGGAGGACGCCGGCGGGCAGGCCAGCGTCGACGGCGAGCTGGGCGATCCGAATGGCTGTCAACGACGACTGCTCGGCGGGCTTAAGGACGACCGAGTTGCCGGTCGCAAGTGCGGGGCCAAGCTTCCACGAGGCCATCATCAGCGGGAAGTTCCATGGCACGACGGCACCGATCACGCCGAGGGGCTCGCGCACCACCATTGCAACGGCGGATGGGTCGGTTGGGGCGATTTCGTCGGAGATCTTGTCGACGGCTTCGGCGTAGAAGTTGATGCACTTGGCCGAGCCAGGTACGTCGATCAGTCGGCTGTCAGAGATCGGCTTGCCCATGTCGATCGTCTCGAGCAATGCGAGCTCGTCGGCGTTCTCGAGAATCAGTGCTGCAAAGCGCTGGAGGACCTTTTTGCGGCGGGCCGGCGACGCGTTGGACCACTCACCACTGTTGAAGGCGGCGCGGGCACCAGCGACGGCAATGTCGACGTCGGCGCTATCGCACGCGGCGATCTGCGCGATCACGCTGCCATCGATTGGCGAAACACAGTCGAACGTTGCGCCGCTGACAGCGGCAACGTATGCGCCGTTGATAAAGGCGCGGCCTTCGGGCTGGAGTCGCTCAGCGGCCTCGGCGACGGACGATGCGGTTGGGATTGCAGTGGCGCTCATGATCTCCCTGACGGTCGAAACGGTTTGATGCCAGAACGGTACGCGAATGCCAGTTTGCGCGTGGCGGCGATCAAGGTGTATTCGCCTCGAACCACGATGACATGCGAACGTATTGACGTGGAACTTCCCGACGCACTCAGGATCGCCGTGTCGAACACCGTTGGCTCGAGTTGGCAGCTCGACCTGACGAGTGCCGCCATCGCCGCGGATCCCGATGCGTGGACGGATCAGCCCGCCTTCGAGGCCGAACCCGGGTTAGGGGCGTTGTTGGCGATCGGATCGCTGATTGGGCCCGTCGTGCGCTACCGGCAATGGGATGACGATGGGCTCGCAGATGTCTCGATCTTTACCCCCAGCGACGAGTCGTGGAAGCGCTTCGAGCAGGCGCTCGACCGCCTCGGAGTCTGGGGATGGGAGACATCACCGAGCACCGGGAGCGTTGAGGGTGGGGCGTGGGAGGTCTCGATTCTTTGGAGGCGACGTAGAATTGAAATCAATGGAATCGGAGCCTGGCCGCCACACGGGACGACAGTCCCGGGGATGGAATGGGCAGGATTCATGAAGGCTGTTCACCGCTTCGCGGGCGGCCGCGGATTTCTCTCGTACTCGTAGACTCGTAGACCGGAGCACCATATGACTGACCGACCACTCGCACTCATCACCGGCGCCTCCGGTGGCATCGGACTTGACCTCGCTCGCTGTGCAGCAGCCGATGGCTACGACGTTGTCTTGACCGCGCGCCGCAAAGACGCGCTCGAAGCTGCGGCCGGCGAGATCGCGTCGCGCTACCGCGTCTCCGCCAGTGTCATCGCAGACGACCTGACCGACTCCGAAGCCCCCGCACGCATCGTCGCTGGCATCGACCGTCCGATTGACGTACTCGTCAACAACGCAGGCTTCGGCATCTGGGAATCATTCGTTGAGTCGGATCCGACGGAGATTGACGACATGGTGCGCGTCAACGTCGCCGCGCTCACCACGCTGACGCGGCTTGTACTCCCGGGAATGATCGAGCGCGGTCGTGGTGGCGTCCTCAACGTCGCGTCGGTCGCGGGCTTCATGTCGGGGCCACACGCAGCCACGTATTACGCCACAAAAAACTACGTTCTCGCACTCTCCGAGGCCCTTGCCCACGAGGTCGCCAGCGCCGGCGTAACGGTCAGCGCGCTCTGCCCCGGACCGGTCGCAACGGGCTTTCAGGATCGCTCGGGCCAAGGTGACAGTCTCGTCAAGGGACCGATGACGATGGACGCGGCTTCTGTGGCACGCGCTGGTTGGAGTGGCTTCCGGTCGGGTAAGCGCGTGATCGTCCCGGGCGTTGCGAACAAGATTTTTGCGCAGCTGCCGCGCGTCGCTCCGCGCCGCCTGTTGTCGCACGCAATTGGGCGCGTTCAGGATATTTAAGCCCCAATACTGCTCGTCCCCGCTATCGTTGTTGCGTCCGGCATTTGCCGGGGGGAGGTGAGTCGATGTCTGAACTGATGGCAGCACGTGCCCAGATGGGCTCCTCGCTGGCGTTCCACATCATCTTCTCCGTGCTCGGAATCGGCATGCCGCTCGTACTGTTGATCGCCGAGGGCCTTTGGCTTCGCACGGGCAAAGATGTCTACCGCCAGTTAGCGCGAACGTGGTCGAAGGCGTTTGCAGTCACGTTTGGTATCGGTGCGGTGTCCGGCACGATGCTCTCATTCGAGCTCGGATTGCTGTGGCCGCGCTTTATGCAGTTCGCCGGCGGCATCATCGGCATGCCGTTTAGCCTCGAGGGTTTCGCCTTCTTCATTGAGGCGATCTTCCTTGCGCTCTACCTCTATGGCTGGAATCGCCTGTCGCGCCGCGCGCACTTTATCTGCGGCATACCGCTTGTCTTGAGCGGCTTTGCCTCGACGTTCTTTATCGTCTCGGCGAACTCGTGGATGAACACCCCGACGGGCTTCACGCTCGACAAGGATGGGCGGATCACGGATATCGACCCGATCGCTGCGATGTTCAATCCCGCGTTCTTTACGGAGTACTTCCACATGCTGTTTGCCGCGCTCGTCTGCACCGGGTTTGCGGTGGCTGCTGTCTATGCGGCGGGCATGTTGAAGGGGCGCCGCGATGAATATCACCGCAAGGGGCTTGCGATTGGCCTGGCCGTCGCGGCGATCATCTTGCCGATTCAGCTTGTGACGGGCGACCTGATCGCTGTCCAGGTGACCAGGAATCAGCCGCTCAAGTTGGCCACGATGGAAGGGCTCTTCCACACCACGAAGAGCGCACCACTGACGGTCTTTGGCATTCCCAACGAGGAGACGCAGACGGTCGACGGGGGTATCGAAATTCCGTATCTCCTCTCGATCCTCGCCTACAACAGCCCGAGTGCGACGGTCCAGGGCATGGATGCGTTTCCGAAGGAGAACTGGCCGAACCCAGTGATGGTCCACTTCGCGTACGACGTCATGATCACGGTCGGGTCGGGGTTGATGCTGCCGGGTCTGATTGCGCTGTTTGCCTGGCGGCGACGGCCCAAGTGGTTGGAGAATCGTCTCTTCTTGTTGATGCTGCTGTTGAGCGGTCCAGCCGCGTTTGTCTGCCTCGAGGCTGGGTGGGTTACGACGGAGTCGGGTCGACAGCCGTGGGCGATCTACAACATCCTTAGGGTTGAAGATAGCGTCACGACCGCGACCGGGATCCTGCCGTGGTTCGGGGTCTTTAGTGTCGTGTATGTGCTTTTGATGGTGTTTGGTGCGATGATCCTCTTGCGGATGGCGTCTCGTCGCCGGGCGCGGCTTGCCATCGCTCAGGCCCAGGTCGTGACGGGTGACTGATTCCACCCTCGTCGGTCTTGCAGCCTTCTCGCTGATCGCGGGACTGAGCGCATACGCCGTTTTTGCGGGTGCCGATTTTGGTGGTGGCGTCTGGGAGCTCTTCTCGTTTGGGCCGCGTCGCGCTGAGCAACGTGTGGCAATCGACCGCGCGATGGGCCCGGTCTGGGAAGCCAATCACGTCTGGATCATCTTCGTCATCGTCGTGCTCTTTACGGCCTTCCCAAGCGCATTTGCTGCGATCTGCATCGGTCTGTTCGGTCCTCTAAGCCTGATCTTGCTTGGCATCGTGTTGCGTGGCGCATCGTTCGTGTTTCGTGCGCACGCCGAGGACCAGCCACGACTCCAGCACTGGTTTGGTTTTGGCTTCAGCATCTCGAGCCTTGTCACGCCGTTCGCGCTCGGTGCGTCGGCCGGTGCGATCGCCGCTGGAGCGCTCAAGCCCGACGGTAAGGGTGGCTGGCTGCCGATTCCGTGGAGTGAGTTCTTCCAACCGTTTCCCGTTATCACGGGGCTCCTCGCGGTCTGCATCTGTGCGTTCCTCGCTGCGACCTTTTTGACCGCCGAGACGGTCGACCCATTGCGCGAGGACTTCCGTCGACGCGCCATGATCGCCGGCGGCGGCGTGGCACTCTTCGGCACGCTCGGCCTGATCCTGTCGGTCGACACGGCGCCGGAGCTTTCGCATGAGTTGTTGCACGGACGAGCACTGCCGCTCGTGGTCATTGGTGGTGTCCTGGCGATTGCGAGTTTCGTGATCACCCTGACGGGCGCCTACCGTCTCGCGCGCCATGTCGCCGTCGCCTTTGTGCTGGTCGTCTTGTGGGGCTGGGGTGCAGCGCAGTGGCCGTACATCGTCACGCCGTTTCTGACGTTCCAGCAGGCCGCGTCGAGCGATGCGATGTTGGTTGTGTTCCTTAGTTGCCTCGGGGCAGGAGCCGTGATCCTCGTGCCGTCGCTCTACTACCTCTTCCGAGTCTTTAAGGGCACACGCCCAGAGATCGAGTCGGATTCGGCGTGAGGGTCGACGCGATCGTCGCAGCCGGCTGTGGCGCTGCGTATGTCGGCACCGCAAGTTGGGCATTGTTCGGCGATAGCATCGCGCCACCGTTCGATGTGATGGTCGGGGTCAAGGATGCCCTGATCGCCGGTATCTGCATCTCGTGGGCGTTGGCGGAGCATCGGGGCGGCGAGCGGCGCGCCCGCGGCATCGCCCTCGTGGCTGCGCTGATCATCTTGATTGACGCGTTTCTCGCACTGGCGGGTGGCGTTGGTCCGTGGCGCACAGAGATCGCGCCTAGCGGTTCGCTGGTTGGCTCGTTGATCGTTGGTGTCGTGCTCGTGGTCGCTGGCTTCGCACTCGTGTGGTTCGTGCGTCGCCCAGATACCGTTAGCCCATGACGGTTCCACCGACCATGCGCGCCGTGCTCTTGACGCGACACGGTGACCTCGATGCGCTCGTGCTCGACCCGGCCCGGCCAACACCTCAGCCGGGCCCTGGCGAGCTGGTGATCCGCGTTGACGCGTGTGCGATCAACAACACCGATATCAACACGCGCGTTGGCTGGTATGCCCAAGGCGACGACAACGGTGCCTGGGGTGAGCCTCTCGCGTTTCCGATTATTCAGGGCGCGGACGTCTGTGGTGTCATCGCGCAGGTGGGGGAGGGCGTGCCTCACGAGCGGGTCGGTGAGCGGGTGATTACGGACCCGTGGGTGCGCGACCCAGCGGCTCCGGATGACCTCGACCGTGCGGGCTACATTGGCTCGGAGATCAACGGCGGGTATGCCGACTTTATGGTCGTGCCGGCGATCAATGCGCACGGTGTCTCGGCGCGCCTGTCGGCTGTCCAGCTCGCCTCATTCGCCACGTCGGCTGGCACCGCTCTCGACATGCTGCGACGGGCCGAGGTTGGGTCGGGGGAGCGCGTGTTGATCACGGGCGCCTCGGGCGGCGTCGGCCTCTATGCCGTGCAGCTTGCGCGGGCGTTTGGGGCAATCCCGGTTGGCGTCTGCGACCCAGCGAAGGCAGCACTCGTGCGCGAGTTTGGAGCGGCCGAGACGATTGACCGCGCAGCAAATCCAACCGAGCTCGAGCCATTTGATGTTGTTGTCGATGTCGTTGGTGGTCCTCACTGGCCGTCGCTCCTCGAGGCGTTGCGGCGCGGTGGTCGCTACGTCGTCTCTGGTGCCATCGGAGGGCCGCTCGTCGAGCTCGACCTGCGCACGCTGTACCTCAAGGACCTCGTCTTGATCGGCGCGACGATCACGCAGCCCGCAGTCTTTGCCGAACTGGTCGAGTTGATCGAGAGCGGTGCGATCAAGCCAGCCGTCGCAGCGACGTTTTCGCTCGAGCAGATCCACGAGGCGCAGCGCATGTTCGTCGAGAAGAACTTTGTCGGCAAGATCGTGCTCGATCTCGCGGGCAGTTAGGATGCACCCGTGGACGTAGCCCTCCGAGACGAAGCGGTCGAGTTGCTGCGCGATCTTGTGCGCGTCGACTCGTCGAACCCGCCGGGGCGCGAGACGCCTGTCGCGATGGTCGTCAAGAAGTACCTCGAGGCCAATGGTCTGGAGGTCGAACTCGTCGCGCGCGATCCCGAGCGCGCCAACCTGATCACGCGTCTGCCGGGTACCGGCGACGGACCGTCGCTCGCACTGATGGGCCATACCGATGTGGTGCCGGCCGATGCTGAGGATTGGACGCACCCGCCGTTTGGCGCTCACCTTGATGACGACGGCTACATCTGGGGCCGTGGCACGTGTGACATGAAGAACGAACTCGCGACTCGGTGTGTGACGATCGCCCACCTTGCCCGCACCGGCTTTCAACCCCGTGGCGATCTGCTCTTGATCTCGCAGGCCGACGAAGAGGACGGCATGGAGGAGGTCGGCATGCCCTGGCTCCTCAAGGAGCGGCCCGATCTCAAGTGTGATTACGCAATCGATGAGGGTGGCGGCATGCGCATCGAGCTCGCCGATGGTCGCGTGGTCTACACGCTGCAGGTCGGCGAGAAGGCCACGCTGCCCGCCACGATCACCGCGCTCGGCGAGGCGGGTCATGCCTCCGTACCGACGCTCGGTCGCAACGCGGTGCCACTCCTTGCCACGCTGATCCAGCGCCTCGCCGTGCACAGGACACGCAAGCGTCTCGTACCGGCGATTCGTGAGATGGTGGCCTCGCTTGGGATCGATCCCGATCAGGATCTCGGGGTTGTGGCGGCGCAGGTGAGTGCGCTGCACCCGATGTTTGCTGCAGAGATCGACGCGCTCTTAGGTATCACGATTGCCCCAACCCTGTTGACCGGTTCGAGCGCCCGTAACGTCTTGCCAGGCCGTGCCTCCGTCGGCGTGGACTGTCGCATCCTGCCGGGCGACACCGAAGCCGACCTCGAGCGCGAACTGCGCGAGGCCCTCGGCACGGATATCCCGTACGAGTTCGTCTACGACCAGCAGATCAACGGTGGCACTGAGTCCGCCCTTGGGACGCCGCTGCACGAGGCGATCAGCGCGGCCCTCGAGGCTCACGATCCCGGCGCGATCATCGTGCCGAGTCTCTCGACCGGTTTTACGGATGCGGCCTACATTCGCCAGGCCTTCGGCACGATTGCGTACGGCTTCTGGCCGCTCACGTATACGCCGATCGACGTCTACGAGGGCGGCATGCACAACAAGGACGAGCGCATCCATCGCGACGACCTTGGTGTAGCCACGGAGCTTCAGATCGATATCGTTCGACGCCTGCTCGGCTAGTGCTGTTCGGCTGCTCGTAGGCCGGACAGTGACCAGATACCGAGCACGATGCCGCCGATGATCACTACGAGCCAGGCCGCGAGGATCGGTCCGGGAGAACCGGCCAGGAGGGCGCGTCCGCCTTCGAGCAAGAACGTAGCCGGGTTGACGTTGGCCACGTGGCGGATCCAGCCACTCAACAGCTGCAGCGGCATGTAGACCGGCGCGAGGAAAAGCAGGATGAAGAGCGGGATCTGCATGAAGGGTGTGACGCTGAGCGACTGGAACCGGAAGGCCACGCCGAGTGCCCAGAGCGAGCCGAGGATGTTCGACGACAACGCCAGCAGGTAGAGCAGAACGATCTGTGCCGGTGAGCCCATGATGTCGAGTCCGCAGATGAGCGCAACGACGGTAACAAAGAGGATCGTGAACGCTGCGCGGATCATCGCCGCTGATGCGTAACCGCAGAGGATCGCGGAGCGGTGTGGTGCGCCGAGCATCAGTCGGCGCGCGAACCCATTCTCGAAGTCGCGTGCGACTGCGAAGCCGACGAAGATCCCGCCGAACATCGACGATTGGAACAAGACGAAGACGTACTGGAACGACGTGTAGCCGGGTGCGTAGTCGAACCCGGGAATGCGACTGAGGTCCGAGAGGCCGCCGGCGAAGGCCGCGAAAAACAGCATCGGGAAGAGCAGGCCGGGGATGATCAGCGCGGGGTTCGTAAAGAACGCGCGCGTCTGACGTGCGGCGATGCCACTCACGCCACCCCACCAGATTGCAAAGCCGGTCATGTGCGCTGCAGCCTTCCGCGCAGTGCCGCCGCCGAGAGCACCGTGCCGAGCGCCGCGATCGCGAGGGCCACACCAAAGCCCACCGCCAGCGTTGGCCAATCCCAGCCGGTGATGATCAGGCTACGGACAGCATTCACGAGGTACGTGATCGGGTTGACGGTCGCGACCCAGCGAAACCACGTGATTGGGATGAGAGCGAGCGGAAGGTTGATCGTGCTGAGAAACAGCAGGACGAAAAGCACGGGGAAGAGGCCCTGTACGGCCTCGCCATTCCCGGTTCGCAGCGCAGCGGCCACGCCGAGTGCACCGAAGCCAACGGCCATCAAGATCACGAGCAGGTAGAGCACGAGCACGCCCCCAATGCCTGAGGCGATCGTGGCACCACCGATGAAGCCCGCGGCGAGGTAACAGGTCGCCTGGAAGACGCCGAGCACGATTGCCCCGCCGAGCTGGCCGATGACGAGCGCCGCGCCACTCATGGGGGTAAGTGCCAGGCGATTCAGAAAGCCGGTATCAATGTCGGTAGCAAGGTCGGTGCCCGCACCGCCCGTCGCGAAGATCGCACCCTGCATAAACGTCACGGCGAGTGCGAAGTCGAAGTACGAGACGTTCGGAAAGCCTGGCAGGTTCTCGGCCGCGTGGAGCCCGCCCGACGAGACGAACAGCAGCATGATCGGAAAGACGATTGCGGGGATGATCGCGGCCGGCTGGCGCAGTGTGCGACGCACAGAGCGCTCCGAGATCACCCGCACTTGCAGGGCGAGGGTGCTCACTGCTCGGCGTCGTCCTCGTTGTCGCCCGAGCCTTCGAGCGAGCGGCCAGTCTGCTCGAGGAAGACGTCGTCGAGCGTGGGCTCGCGCAGGCGCAGCTGATGGATGCCGATGCCCTCAGCGTCGAGTGCCCGGACGATTGCGGCGACATCGCCGACGCCCTCGTTGAGACGGATCGATGCACTCCCGCCGCGCATTGCGAGCGGGGTACCGAACGGGGCAAGCGTGCGCTCGAGATCAGCAAGGCGGGCGATGTCGTGCGGCTCGATCTCCACGCTGGAGCGACCAACGGAGGCCTTCAGTTCATCGGGTGTGCCCTCGATCACGATCTTGCCGTGGTCGATGATGCCGACGCGATTGGCGAGCGCGTCAGCCTCTTCGAGGTACTGCGTGGTCAGAAAGACCGTGACGCCATCCTCGCGGGCAAGGCGCGCGACCTCGTCCCAGAGCGCGGTGCGGCTCTGCGGGTCGAGGCCGGTCGTCGGCTCGTCGAGAAACAGCACGCGTGGGTTGTGGAGCAATGCGAGCGCGAGGTCGAGGCGGCGCTTCATGCCGCCGGAGTACCCGCCAACCTTGCGATCAGCGGCGTCGGTGAGTCCGACGCGCTCGAGCAGATCATCACCTCGGCGCTTCAGGTCGACGCCCTTCATCCCATGCAGCGAGCCCTGCAACTTGATGTGCTCGCGGCCGGTTAGAAACTTGTCGAGCGCAGCCTCTTGCAGCGCCGCGCCGATCGCACCGCGAACCTCGGCGCCCTGCTTGACGATGTCGAACCCGGCGACCGTGGCGGTCCCAGCCGTCGGCGGCAGCAGCGTCGTGAGCATCAGTACGGTCGTCGACTTGCCGGCACCATTCGGTCCGAGGAATCCGTAGATCTCGCCTTCGGCTACGGTCAGGTCGATGCCGTCGACTGCGCGCGGCCCCTTCTTGAATTCGCGGACGAGTCCGCGCACTTCGATTGCACCCATGCGCTGCAGTCTACGATGCGTCTCCCTCCTCGGCACAGCACGTGAGAACGTCCGATAGTGTGCGGGAGATGACGTTGGCCCCAATCGCAATCTTGCAGCTAGCTAATGGGCTGGGCTGGGCCGTGTTAGGTGCCGCCAATCTGATCGTCTTGTACGCGACGGATGGTGAGCCGATGTTCGGTTGGTGGGCCTCGCTCGTGGTCGCCGCTGGAGTAGGGGTGGCCTTAGGGATCGCGTCCGCACTCGCTGTTCGCTCATCGCTCGCGAGTGCCGAGCCTGCGGTTGGAGTCCCGCTGGCGGCACCGAGTGAGGCTGTTGGTCGTTGCATCGGACCGGTCGCGTTTGCGGCGGTGCTCCTGCTGGTGTTGGCCTTTATCCCGGGTGCGCTCGAGTATCGCGGTCTGGCCGCAGCGCTCTTTCTGATGATCGGTCTCGCCTACCTGCCACTGGGTGCGTGGGTCCGGCGGTTCGAAGAGTCCAACGGTGTGATCGTCACGCAGCCGGTCAATCGGTACGGCCTGCGCACGGGCGCGATCCGCACGCTGCGCCTTCCGCGCTAGCTCAGCCGACGGCGAGCATCCACAGCACGAGGACGCCACGCGCGCTCCACGCGAGTGTGCGAATCCAATTAGTCGTCACCAGGCGACGGTGGGCGGCTGCCTCGTACCCATGGCCGAGTTGTCCGTGCATCGGGACGGAGAAGAGCACGGTGGCCGCCCAGATGACGATGAGCAGGGCTGCGCCAAGCAGTGCAGTCCAGAGGGGAATCTCCGCGGGGCGCCAGATCAACAAGGCGATCACGGTCGCAGCCTCGACGAGCATTGGCAGTCCAACGACCCGCGTTGTGAGGCGCACGTTGCGCTCTTGGTACTGCGGCAAGGCCGAGCCAATATCCGCAAACAGTGGGTAGTGCGCCACCTGGCACATCCAGATCACACCGACCATCACGAGCGTCGCGGCTGCCTGCGCCGCGAGGAGCCAGGTCACGTCGGCGACCCTGCGCTCTTGAGAAGCGCACGACGCCGTGCCAACAGGCCGGCTGCGTCTTCGCCGCGCAGGGAGGCATCGATGAGTTCGATCGGGTGGAAGGTCGGGATCGGCTCGCCCTCAGCACCGAGGTTTGCCGAGATCTGCAAGAGGCACCCTGGGTTCGCCGCCGCCAAGGCGTCGGGGGCGACAGAGCGCACGTTGGCGGCCTTGAGGCGGCCGAGCTCGGCCGCTGGTTCGGGGTTGATCAGGTTGTAGACACCGGCGGAGCCGCAGCAGATCGCCGCGTCGGGGATTTCGCGCAGCTCGACGCCAGGAATGCTCGTCAGGACCTCGCGCGGCTGGCTGCGCACGCCTTGGGCATGGGCGAGATGGCAGGCATCGTGATAGGCGACGCTCATTTCGAGTGGCCGGAGTTGAGCCGGTGCCTCGAGCTCGGCGAGCAACTCGTGGACGTCACAGACCTTCGCTGCAAAGGCCTCGGCACGCGAGGCGAGCGATGGCTCGTCACGGAACAATTCGCCGTACTCCTTGAGCGTCGAGCCGCAGCCAGCGCTGTTGACGACGATACGGTCGATCGAGGGGTCATCGAGGACCCAGATCAAGGCGCGGGCGCGCTCTTTGGCCGATCGCTGTCGGCCAGCGTGAAGTTCGAGCGCGCCACAGCAGGCCTGCTCACTGGGGGCGACGACCTCGCAGCCGTAGGCGGTCAAGACGCGGGCCGTGGCCGCGTTGACATCGCCGAAGATCGCGCGTTGGACACAGCCCGTCAGCATCGCGACACGCAACTTCGGTTCGGTAGCCGGTGCGCTGTGGGCGGGCGCCTGCTCGCGCAAGGCGGCCCACGTGACAATCGGCGACAGCGCCTCGAGCTGACGCAGGCGGTTGGGCAGGTGCCGATAGAGCGCAGAGCGGCGGACCACGCGCTGGAGTCCGGAGGCGCGGTAGGCAACGAGAGGAGCGGCCACGAGTGTCATCCGACGATGGTGAGGCAGCACGGAAAAAATCGCGTTGCGGAAGCGCTGGTCGCCTCCCTCGCGATCGAAGCGTTCTTCGACCTGTGCGCGCGTCTGCTCGATCAGGCGGTCGTACTGGACGGCGGACGGGCAGGCCGTCACGCAGGCCATGCAGCCGAGGCAGGAGTCCCAATGTCGCACCGTCGTGGCGTCCAGACCGATCTCGCCCTTGTCGGCGAGATCCATCAGCAAGATGCGGCCGCGCGGCGAATCCATCTCCTCGCCCCACAGCACGTAGGTCGGGCAGGTGGGGAGGCAGAAGCCGCAGTGCACGCAGT
>Ga0194055_10000567_pt1 | contig 29822 bp, 24 predicted proteins | sample SepL449m_MetaG_FD_155482 | JGI IMG/M metagenome (GOLD analysis project Ga0194055, IMG submission 155482) | Anoxic zone freshwater microbial communities from boreal shield lake in IISD Experimental Lakes Area, Ontario, Canada - Sep2016-L442-9m | ecosystem: Environmental > Aquatic > Freshwater >... | reverse complement strand
GATCACTCCCACCCCAGCCAAGACGGCTGCGAGCAGCGGACCAGTTGGGTGGTGCCCGTCGATACCGGAAAGATCGCAGCACTGTCGGTCGCACTTCATGCAGTCCTGACCACGGCGGTGGGATCGGTGGACTGTCGCGTCAGTCAGTGCTTCATTGCGCTTCAGGAACTGACAAACATTGATCGCTCCGGGCTCAAGCTCGCCAATGTGTCCTTCGCTTCCTCAGCCTGCGCCGCCGCACGGTCGTGCCGTACGGCACCTGATGCCTGGAGCCCACTCGCCGGGCGGCCGTCCTCGGTCCCAGGACCGCTCCACGACACTTCCGGAGGGACTGGCGTCGCAGAGGCGACGGCCGGAAGCCCAGCCGTGGTGAGCGGCCTCACGGCATTCGACGCCACCGGCTCGCCGGAACGCACCTCCCCGGGACCGGCGGTCGTTCCAATCGCCGCGGGTCTTCGCATCGGCGGGGAGGGCGCAGGGCAAGGAGTCCTGGCACTGGCCCTGACTGCGCCGGGTACGTCATGGGGGCCAGGTAACGCTTCGGCAGTGGTGGCCGATGTAGCAGTGACCGACACCACGACGAGCACGGTGCTACCGACTCAGCAGGTCGTTCTCTACCGAGGGTCCATGACCTTCACCTACACCTGTCTGCTCGGCAGCATCTCGTCGGGGCATACGTTTTCGGCCTCGATCACCGCTGAGCCTGACGCTCGCCTCGGCGGGTTGTCGCAATTACCGGGCAAGAACAGCCCGGCGGGCAAGGTCATCCAAGCCCCGCGGATCGTGGTTGCGGACGCAGCGGTGCTCTTCGTTGCCGACAGTACGGTGATCGGCCTCGCCGACAAGTACGCACCGGTGATCTATGGGCGCTCGACCTCAGCGCTTCACGACACGCCGTTGGTGCTCGACGCAACGGTCTCCGATGCCGTCGGTGGCGGGACGTCAATTGACTACACCGCAATCTTTAGCCACGAAGATGCGGGGACGGCCTATGTCCCGGCGCTCGAATTGACGACCTGGGGCCGCCTCACCGACATCGAGACAGTGGTGCACCTCGACGTGGCCTCCGATGGGTCAGTGACCTCGGGGACCTACTTCTGGGGAGGTATCCCAAGGTCGGGCTATCCCGATTCGGCCGGTGCCCTCCAAGAAGTGTCGAAGCCGCTCTCGTTGACGTCGGCTCGCCAATGGGAGGGGACGCACCCGGTCATCCGGATAGCCACTGGGAACAATGACGTCGTGGCCGGCTCGAAGAGTTCCTTCCGCTTTCATCTTCCCGTAGTCGCCGGCCCACTTCCCGGGGCGACGCGAGAGTCGGTGATGGACGCACACCCCTTCACTTATGCCGTCATGGGCCAAGAAGCAGGTCGTTGGTATGCGAACCTCGACGACACACCGAGCTCGCCGCAGATGGGCGAGATGTCGCAATACGCCGTGGCGGACCTCACGACCTCGGTCTCGCCAGGAAGCAACTTCGCCGGCTTGGCACTTGAGATGAAGGTCTTCGGCACATGGTTCGCCGCGGACCAGGGATGGGGCTATCCACTCGTGGGATCAGGACACCTGCGCACAACGGTGAAACTCCCGTTTGGGTGGACCGCTGAGCAAGTGGAGGCTGTGCGGGTCGCAGTCTCGCCACCGAGCGCCGCGCCTCACGTGTCGGTTGACGGGCTCTCGATTGCGCAGGTTTCCGACGACGGCACGCTTACAGCCGTGGCACCGCTCGCAGCGTCAGTGGTCGGTCGGACGCCGACGGTCGCCCCGTCGGTGTCGGTGTTACGCGTCAGGGCTGGGAGCCAGCATGCATGGAGCGGCTTCCTGCTGGTTCGGGTGATGGACGCCCTTGGCTACCCGCTCGATGGAATGACGGCGACGATGACACTGCCCAAGAAGACCTTCTCCTTCGACTGCGCCACGTGCCGGACGGTCTCGCGGCCGTCAGGAGGACCCGGCCCGTATGACACCGGCTTGAGTTACCTGGGCTGGGGCACGCATCTCACGGGCCTGCCTCCGGGCACGACGACCTCGGTATCGACCGAGGATCAAGCGATGGTGCCGGTCACGATGTCGCTCAACGACCTCTGAGCATTCTCAACCGACGAGTTCGGCCATCGTCCGGAGGGTCTCGAGGTCACCGTTGATCAACAGGGTGGTGAGCATCGACTCGTTCCACTCGGCCAGCTGGTCCCGGATCTTCTCCTTGGGGCCGACGAAGGCGATGTCCTCAACCATGCGCGTCGGGACCGCCGCCGCCGCGTCGTCCTTGTGGCCGGCGAGATAGAGCTCTTGGATCTTGGTGGCCTCTGCTTCGTAGCCCATTCGACAGAACACGTCGAAGTGGAAGTTCATCTGGGCTGCGCCCATGCCACCCACGTAGAGGGCGATCGCTGGCCGGTAGAGGTCAGCGGCGGTCTCGACGTCGTCGTGGATGATGGTCGGCACGAAGGCAAGGACCTCGAAGTCTTCCCTCGTCCGACGAGCTCCCGGTCGAGCGAATCCCTCGTCGAGTGACGCCTGGAAACTGCCCATGGCCTTGGGGGCGAAGAAGATCGGAAACCAGCCATCGGCGATCTCGGCTGACAGTGCAACGTTCTTTGGTCCCTCTGCGCCCAAGATGATCGGGATCTCATTGCGAAGCGGGTGCACGATGGACTTCAGGGGCTTCCCGAGGTTCATCCCACCTGGGTAGGGGAGCGGGTAGTGGGGTCCATCGTTGGTGACGGGCCCCTCTCGACGCCAGACGTCGCGGACGATGTTGATGTACTCCCTGGTTCGGGCCAGGGGCTGGTTGAACGGCTGGCCGTACCAACCTTCGACGACCTGGGGGCCCGACACGCCGAGTCCGAGAACGAAGCGACCACCCGAGAGGTGGTCCATTGTCTGAGCGGCCATGGCCATGGCGGTCGGGGTGCGAGCGGAGATTTGGCACAGCGACGTCCCGAGTCTCAGCGACGAGGTGGAGGCTCCCCACCAGGCCAGCGGGGTGAGGGCATCAGATCCCCAAGACTCGGCGGTCCACATAGAGTCGAAGCCGAGACGTTCGGCCTCAGCCACCTGCTCGACGGCGAAGGGGGGTGGTCCGGCTCCCCAGTAGCCGAGCTGCAATCCGAGCTTGAGATCTGCCATCAGGTCCTCCGTTGCACTCGGGGGCACGACGCCCCGGCGACCAAAGAAACCTAGCCCTTCATGGGGGTGACGATCTCCTCGGCGAACCGCACCATCTCTTCGATCCGGCGGTTCATCCGGTCCTGCTCAGGGACATCTTGGGGGACCATCATCCACGGGGCGCAGATCAGATCGGTCACGCCAGCGTCCTCGAATCGCCGATAGAGATCGACATCGGGCATCTCGAAGAGCGACATGTAGATCGAGAACGGCTCGTTCTCTCGCCCTTCCTTCTTGAGGGCGTCCTTGAGGGAGGCCAGGTGCTCCCACGCGTCCTGCTCCCGATAGGCGCCAGCAGCGATCCAGCCATCGCACAACTGCGAGGCCCGGCGGAAGGCCGGAGCCGAGTGGCCGCCTCCAAGGATCGGGACCATGGCGCTCGGCGAGGGATTGATCTGACATTCGGGGACGTCGTAGTACTCACCGTGGTGCTCGACCCAGCCGCCGCCCCACAAGGAGCGAAGGGCGGGAATCATCTCGTCGAGTCGCTTGCCTCGGGTGGTGAACTCCTGGCCTGTTTGGTCGAACTCTTCCTTGCACCAGCCGACACCCACGCCGAGGCGAACCCTGTTGTCGGACAACACGGCTGCGGTGCCAACCGTCTTGACCACTGAGATCAGGTCACGAAGGGGAGCGATGTAGACACCGGTGGTGAACGTGACGTGCGTGGTGGCTGCCGCCATGGCCGAGACAAGGCACATCGGATCGGGCCACGAGACGTCCTTCTCCCAGAAGGGAGATCCATCCTCTTCCTTCGAGTAGGTGTAGCGAGACTCGAGAGATCGGGGATTGAACAGGTGATCCGAAAGGTAGACGCCGGAATAGCCGAGATCATCGCTGGCCTTGGCCATCGGGATGAGATTTTCCATCTCTAGGAATGTCACTGACTGATGAAACCGCATGAGACCCCCGAAATGCCTCTAGTCCAGCAATGCGAAACACTAGAACACGTTTCAGTAGTCGGCGAGATTGTGGTGTGACCAACTTTTCTGACGCGACGTTTAGGCTGTGAACCAAGAAATGGAACCTGTTACAGTTCCGCGTTGTTCAGCAACCGTGACCGACCATCCGGAGAGTACGACCATGATCCTCGAAGAGACCCCAGCCCAGCTCGAACTCCGAGCCGAACTCCGCCAGTACTACGGCGACCTGTTGACCCCCGACGTGCGGGCAGCCCTGGCGGAAAGCCTCGAAGGCGGCGAGGTCTGGCGCGACGTGGTGGCGCGCATGGGCAAGGACGGATGGCTTGGCATCGGATGGCCGACGGAGTACGGCGGCCAAGGTCGCCCGGCGACCGACCAGTTCATCTTCTTCGATGAGACTCGACGAGCCGGTGCACCGTTCCCCTTCGTGACGATCAACACCGTGGGACCGACGATGATGACCTACGGCACGGACGAGATGAAGTCGTACTACTTGCCGAAGATCCTCGCAGGAGAACTCAACTTCGCCATCGGGTACACCGAGCCTCAGGCCGGTACTGACCTCGCCAACCTCCAGACCAAGGCAGTCCGCGACGGCGATGAGTTCGTCATCAACGGCAACAAGATCTACACCTCGGGCGCCAACGACGCCGACTACGTCTGGCTGGCATGTCGGACCGACGCCGAGGCCCCGAAGCACAAGGGCATCTCGATCATCTGCGTGCCCACCACGGCGAAGGGCTTTGATTGGAGCCTCATCACCACAGTGGGCGGCCTCACCACGACGGCGACCTACTACGAGGACGTCCGAGTTCCGGTGACTGAACTCGTGGGTCAAGAGAACGAGGGATGGCGCATGATCACCATGCAGCTGAACCACGAGCGGGTCGGCCTTGCCGCATGGGCCGGTCTCGGTCACAAGTTGTTCCAGCAGGTCGTCGCCTGGGCCCGGGAGACCGAGCTCGACAACGGCAAGCGCGTGATCGAGTTGCCGTGGGTTCAAGAGGACCTCGCTCGCTGTGACGCCGAGCTCGAAGCGATGTGGCTCCTCAACTGGAGGATGGCGGTGCTGGTAGCCAAGGATGAGGTGGGCGCTGCCGACTCGTCATCGATGAAGGTCTTCGGGACCGAGCGGCTCATCGAGATCAACCGCATGCTCCAGGGCATCGTGGGAGCTGCCGGGTACTTGGTCCCTGGTTCCCCTGGTTCGATTCTCGGCGGACGGCTCGAGGCCAACGGTCGCCAAGCCCAGATCAACACCTTTGGCGGAGGCGTCAACGAGGTCCAGCGCGAGATCTTCGCCATGGCGGGCCTCGGCATGAAGCGCGACAAGCGCTGATCATGTCGAGTTCTTCCGACAGCCGCGTGGATCACTCAGGAGCACTTGGCGAGCTCGTCGGTAGGCAGTCGGGACCCCCTTCAGTTGGTCCCGACCTCGTCAACGAGCCGATGATCCGGCATTGGGCCGAAGCCATGGGGGACGCCAACCCGATCTACGTCGATGATGACGCCGCTCACGCAGTCGGGCTCGCGGGGATCATCGCCCCGCCGACGATGCTGCAGGCATGGATCATGGTGGGCCTGTCGGGAACTCTGGCACGCGAAGCAGCACGGCTCGAGGCCCCCAAGCTCGAGCACGAGACGGCCAATGACGCCATGATGCGACTGCTCGACGAAGAGGGCTTCACCTCTGTGGTGGCGACCAACTGCGAGCAGGAGTACGTCCGCCCGCTCAAGCCGGGCGAGCGCATCGCCGTGTCGTCAGTGATCGAGTCCATCAGCGACGTCAAGGCAACGGGCCTCGGGACGGGGCGCTTCGCCACGACCCGTACTGACTTCTTCGCCGTCGCTGATCCCTTTCCGTCCTCTCCTGAGGAGCGGACGGCCGCACTTGGCGCTGGGGATCCGGTTGGCACCATGCGGTTCCGCATCCTGAAGTTCGCTCCGGGCAAGAAGGCGCCGGCGAAGCCACCTCGGCCACGGCCGGCGATCACCGAAGACAATGCCTATTTCTTCGAAGGTCTCCAAAGCGGCGCTCTACTGCTCCAGCGCTGCTCTGAGTGCCTCACCCTGCGCCACCCCTCGCTGCCAGCCTGTGGCCAGTGCGGGTCGCTGGAGTGGGACACCGTCGAGTCGAAGGGGGCGGGCGAGCTCTACAGCTTCGTCGTCGTTCACTACCCCCAGGTGCCCTCCTTCGACTACCCGCTCCCCATCGGCCTGATTGCTCTTGACGAGGGACCGAGGATCGTCGCCAATCTGGCGATGGACCCAAGCGATGCCACCATCGGAATGCGTCTCCAGGCCAGTATCACGGCCTTTGACGACGAGTTGAGCCTGCCGGTCTTTGGGCCAGCACAAGCGTGAGGAGACTGAACCATGGAGTTTCAATTCACTGAAGAGCAGGACGCCATCCGTGAGGTCGCCGAAGGGATCTTCAACGGCCTCATCACCCCTGATCGCGTTGGGGAGGTCGAGAAGACTGACGAACGCTTCGACCGAGCGCTCTGGGCCGAGTTGGCAAAGTCCAACCTCCTCGGGCTGGGAACCCCTGAGGACCTTGGGGGAATCGGTGGCGGCATGGTCGAGATCGGCCAGGTTCTTGAGGCGCAGGGCAAGGTTGTCGCCCCCATTCCGCTCCTCGCCACCTTGGTCGAAGGCGTGCTCCCCATCGCCACGTTTGGCTCTGACGAGCTGAAGGCTGCATGGTTGCCCGGGGTGGCCGATGGCTCGGTCGTGCTCTCGGCCGCCATGGCTGACGCCGCAGCCTCGCCGAGCCTGCTGCCGCGGGTGTGGGCGGAGAAGACTGACAACGGCTGGTCATTGACGGGCACCGCCTCAGCGGTCCCCTTCGCTCATGTGGCGCAGGGAGTCGTGGTTCCGGCGGTTTCGGCCGACGGAGTCGTCGTTGTCGTGGTCGCCATCGATGCCGAGGGCGTATCGCAGGAGCGAGTGGAGACGACAAATCGGGCGATTCACCCCCACGTGAGTTTCGCTGCCACGCCGGTGGCCAGCTCCGCCGTGCTCGGTGGCCCTGAAGTTCTTGAGCGCATGCTCCAGTGGGCTCAGACAGGCCTCGCGCTGATCCAGGTGGGCGTCTGTGATGCCGCTCTCCGCCAGACTGCAGCGCACCTGAACGAGCGCACCCAATTTGGACGCACCTTGTCGAGTTTCCAGGGCACGATGCTTCGGGCCGCAGATGCCGGGATTGATCTTGAGGCAGTCAGAGTGACGGCGTGGCAGGCCGCGTGGCGCTTGGACGAGCACAAGCCCGCGGCCGAGGCGGTCCTCGTGGCCAAGTGGCAGGCGGCGGACCGTGGTCAACGCGTGGTGCACGCCACGCAGCACCTCCACGGTGGCACCGGTGCCGACATCAGCTATCCGATCCACCGTTACTTCCTCTGGGGCAAGCAAATCGAACTTGAGCTCGGTGGACCGAGTTTGCAGCTCTCCCGTCTCGGCGAGCTCATCGCCCAGCGTCCCGATGAGGTGCTGGCCCGATGACGGCCACGCGGTCCTTCGATTCGGTGGGCATTGGTGATTCCTTGGTCGAGCTCGCGCTCCCCATCACCAGGACGCTCATCGCCGCCGGTGCGTTGGCGAGTCGGGACTATCAGGATGTCCACCATGACCCGGTCCTCTCACAAGAGAGAGGGAGCCCGGACATTTTCATGAACATCCTGACGACGAACGGCATCGTCGGACGCTTCGTGACGGACTGGTCGGGTCCGGGCGGCTTTCTTCGACGGGTCGACATCCGGCTCGGTGCGCCGAACTATCCCGATGACACCATGGTGCTCACCGGGGAGATCATTGAGTTGCGAGACGATGAATTCGATGACACCCGTGGTGTGGTCGACGTCAAGGTCACCGGAGCAAACAGCATTGGTAACCACGTTGTCGGAACCGTTACCCTCACCCTGCCCCGGGAGGGCTCACGATGACGACGCACACCTTCGCTGGCCAAGTCGCCATCAGCGGCATTGGGGCTACTGAATTCTCGAAGGCCTCGGGTCGATCTGAGTTGCGCCTCGCCGTCGAGGCCGTCAAGGCAGCCATCGACGATGCAGGGATTCGACCTGATCAGGTCAACGGAATGGTCACGTATTCGTCGGACACCAACCCTGATGTCGATATCGCTCGGTCTCTCGGGATGGGGGAGCTGACGTTCTTCAGCCGTATCCATTACGGGGGCGGTGCGGCGTGCGGGACGATCCAGCAGGCGGCGCTCGCCGTTGCGTCGGGTGTGGCCGATTATGTGGTCTGCTACCGAGCATTCAACGAGCGTTCGGGCAACCGCTTCGGCGCCGGCGTCCAGGGCCGTGCCCCGATGGCGAACGCCGAGAACGCCCACTTGGCCTCCTACATTCCGGTCGGTCTCCTCACCCCAGCTTCATGGGTGGCGATGGACGCCGCTCGCTACATGCACGTCACCGGCACCACGAGCGAGGACCTCGGCTACGTCGCTGTGGCGGACCGCAAGCACGCTGCGACCAACCCGAAGGCCTGGTTTTACAACCAGCCGATCACCCTCGAGGACCACCAGGCATCACGATGGATCGTTGAGCCCCTTCACCTCCTCGACTGCTGCCAGGAGACCGACGGAGCCCAAGCGATCGTGGTCACGACGCTCGAGCGTGCTCGGGACCTGCCAGGCACGCCCGCAGTGATTCAAGCGGCCGTTCAGGGGTCGGGCGCCGGTCAGGACATGATGACCAGCTACTACCAGAAGGACCTCACCACCCTCCCCGAGATGGAGGTGGTGGCCCGCCAACTGTGGGAGACCTCCGGGATGCGCCCCGAGGACATGGACGCAGCGATCCTCTACGACCACTTCACGCCCTATGTGCTCTACCAGCTTGAGGCTCTGGGCTTCTGTGGCAAGGGTGAGGCCAAGGATTTTGTAAAGGGCGGCCGCATTGAACTCGGTGGCGACCTTCCGATCAACCTGCACGGCGGCCAGCTTGGCGAGGCCTACCTCCACGGCATGAATGGGATCGCCGAGGCGGTCCGTCAGGTCCGCGGGACAGCGGTCAATCAGGTCAACGGCCTTGAGCGCATCGTGGTCACCGCCGGAACTGGCGTCCCCACCAGTGGACTGGTCCTGAGTACTGACTCCTGAGGCGGTCGGTCCGAGCGACCAGTCCTGCCGACGCCGATCTAGAGAACCCGGTTCGCCACCGCTTCGTCGAGGACGGCTCGCTCCTCGATGGTGATCGGCCGATAGGCGAGATCGCGCCCTGAGCGCCACCACGTGGGGTCTGGGCTGTTCCAGCGCTCTGTCCTCAGGCTCTTCTTGACCACCTTCGAGGTGGCTGTCTTGGGGAGCGAGGTCGAAATCCGGACATAGCGTGGGGCCCACTTGGTCCCGAGGTCACCCTGCTCGGCCAAGAAGCGGGCGAAGTCGTCCGGATCGAAGTCGGCGGCGTGTTCAGAGATCTCGAGGGCCGCCATGACCTGGTCGCCGACGTGCTCATCGGGAACGGCGTAGACAGCGGCGAGGATGACTCCTGGGTATCGGGTCAGGATCCGCTCGACCGGGGCGGAGGCGAAGTTCTCTCCATCGACTCGCAGCCAGTCGTGGTCGCGTCCCGCGAAGTAGAAGAAGCCTTGCTCATCGCGGTAGGCGAGGTCTCCGGTCCAGTACCAACCCTGGCGAAGCCTCGACTCCATGGCCTCGTCATTGTGCCAGTAGCCCTCAAAGCTGGCGCCACCAGTCTTCGAGACCAGTTCACCGATGCACTCATCGGCGTTGAGGATCTTTCCTGCCTCATCAAAACGGGCAGGAGGGCACTCCTCACCGGTTTCGGCATCGATGACCACTGTCCCCTCTCCGGAGCGCCCAAGGGCGTTTGGAGGGGTGTCAGGGGTCCTCTGGACGGTTGCGCCACCTTCAGAGGACCCGTAGGCCTCAGAGACCCGGCATCCGAAGCGCTCAGCGAAGGTCGTGACGTCATCTGCGGCGGCTTCGTTGCCGAAGCAGAGCCGCAGGGTGTTCTCGGCATCATCTGGCTTCTCAGGGGTAGCCAGGATGTACGCAAGCGGCTTGCCGACGTAGTTGAAATAGGTCACCTGGAAACGTCGAACGTCGGGCAGGAAGTTCGAGGCCGAGAAGCGCGGTGAGGTCGGGATGGCCACTGCAGCGCCAGCAGCAAGGCTGGGCCCCCAGCCTGCCATCAGGGCGTTCGAGTGAAACATCGGCATGGCGGCGTAACAGACGTCCTGCGGCGTCAGCTCGAACATGTCCTTCACGATGGTCGAGATCATTGCCAGCCGGCCCTGAGAGCATTGGACGGCCTTTGGCGCCCCTGATGTCCCAGAGGTAAAGAGCAGGTAGCCGAGCGTCGCGGGAGTGATGGTCTCGTCGACGACGTCAGACGCGCTCGCTCCTTGGAACGATTCGAGCAGCGCGGACGCGCTCTCGGTGCCAGCGACCAAGACTCGGTCCGAGTCAGCCGAAGCGACGCCGAGTCGATCGCCGAGATCGAGTCCGTCGACGAGGCCCAGATACTCGCGGTTGGTGATGAGTACTTGGCACTCAGTATGAGAGAGATCCCGGGCGAGTTCGTCACCTCGGTGAGTGGGATTGCCGCCGACGATGGTGGCGCCAACGAGTGCGGCGGCCTCAAGCCACGACACGTAGTCGAGGCCGTTGTCGAGGAGGAGTGCAACGTGGAACGGAGCGCCGGGGATCCGTTGCGAGCGGAGCCACGCAGCGCGCTGGGCCGCCGAGGCGATCGCTTCGGTGTGTGAGAGTGTGCCTTCCGCCGTGATAATTCCAGGCCCCTCCTGGTCCGCTAGCGCCATGACGAGTCCGGCCACCGTCTGCGAATCGAGCATTGCTCCTCCTGAGGCATTAATCACCCACATCGGGCGCGGTCAGGGCTGAATCTAGACGGCAGGTCGCCTGCTCGTCACAAGCTGGTCGAAGCTCCGAGGAGGCCGAGGGCCACCCCGGTGGCGCCCGAGAACACCAAGGAACCAACGATGCTTTTGCGAGCCACGAGGAGCCAGAGGGCGCCGAGGCACAAGAGGGGGAGCTGCCAGACGTGCGCCATGCCGGCTGCGAGCGCAACGGCGGTGCCGAAGATGGCACCGATTGCGGCCGGGCCGGCCCCAGACAAGAAGGCGAGGGCGTGAGGCGAGGTCCTTAGCCGCTCAAATGATCCGGCCCCCAGGAGAATGAAGACGAATGAAGGTGCGAAGGCGAGGCATGCGGCAAGGAGGGCTCCGCTCAGTCCCGCGGCGGCGTAGCCCACGACAGCGACGGTATGGACCACGGGTCCTGGCGTGAGCTGACCAAGGGCCACTGCAGCCAGAAACTGAGGTGCGGACATCCAGTGATGCCGGCTGACAGCGTCAGCCTCCATGAGCGGGATGATGACAAAGCCACCTCCGAAACTGAGGGCACCGACCTTGAGGGCAGTCCATGCCAACGGACCTATCGTGGCGAGAGGGAGACCGATCGCCATGATCGAGGAAAGACCAGTGGGGGCTTGGCGTCGGCGCCGGGCCTCAAGGAAAAGCTCAATCAGCCCACAGGCCAGCAGTCCGACCACCAAGGCACCACCCATGGTGAGGCACGCAATGGCGCCGAGGGCAACCCAGAGACCCCAGCGAAGCCGAGCACCGGTGATCCCTTTGGAACGTTTGAACGAAGGAACGAGGAGATCGACTCCCGCTCGGAGCGCTACCGCTGGGACCACGGCACCGATGCCGAGGGCGGCGCCTCGCACCCACGGTGGGGCACCCGAGGCCAAGATCGCTGCTCCGAGGGCGATGATGGCGATGAGCCCGGGGGTGATGAAGCACAACCCGGCGATGAGAGCCCCCGGAGTCTTGCGGAGTCTCCATCCGCAGTAGATGGCCAATTGTGTCGACGATGGCCCGGGTAGGACGTTGGTGGCGGCGACGGCGTGCTCGAACTCCTCAGCGCTCATCCACTGGTGTCGCTCGACTGTCAAGGTGCGCAGAAGTGCCACATGGGCAGGCGGGCCTCCGAAGCCAGTGATCCCGAGTCGCAGCCAATTCCTGGCGATACTCAGGAGGGATGGCCGGCGGGCCGGTTCCTCCCATTCGGCGTCATGTGCCGGAGCCATGGTGTGGCGCTATGGCCCAGCAGTGCGGTTGGCGGTGCAGGACCGAGGATCCCATTCGGCGAGGTCGGAGGTCGCCGGAGTGGTGGGGGAGAAGCCCGAAACTGGCGTCGTCGTGGTGGTCGAGGGGACAGACGCGGTTGTCGAAGGACCTCCGGACGCCTTGGTGGTGGTCGTGGTGACGGGAGGTGCAACCGGAGCGATGACCGCGAAGTGTGTACCCGTGATCACAGTGATCGGAGCGGTCTCGTTGGGCTCGTAGGCGAGGACCACCTGGCCACTCAACGAGCGCAGGACTCGCTGGGCCTGAGCGATGACCTCAGGTTTGGTCGAGTTGTAGGCGACAAAGGTCTGGGCTGGGTTGCCGACAGGGGTCCGATCACCGATGGTGCCAATCTTGTAACCGAGCTGGCCGAGCTCGGCGGCGGTGGAGGCCCCCTGGTTGTAGGTGCCTGATCCGTTCAGCACACTGACGGTGATGGTCGAGGGTTTCGGGAGTGCTCGCCCAGTCATGGTGTTGGTGAGAGCCGACACGCCAAGGAACTCCTGGATGGCAAGGAGATCAGGGACGTTGTCGGGGAATTCGACATTGCCGTAGTCGTAGCCCTTGTAGACGTAGCTGTATGAGTTCGAGGGCATCACGGGGAGCGTGAGTTGGGGCGCCTTCTGAGCATCGACGGTGTGAAACGCGAGGATCAGGTCAGCCATGTGGCTCGTCGAGAACCCAGAGTCCACGGTCAACTGAGGGGCAACGGCGGCGATCAACTTGGCATCGGTGATCGGGTTCCCGAGGCCCTGCTTCGAGACGGCTGCAGCCAGGACTCTGAGGAACTCGTGGTTCCTACGGATCCGAGCGAGGTCGCTCTGGGGTTCCTGGGGCCAGTTGGCCGGGTTTGAGCCGTAGGAGGCGTTCGGCTGGTACTGGAGGTGGCGAGCCCGCACGAGGGTCAGGGCATGGAAACCATCGAGATGGACACAGCCCGAGGTGAGTTGCTTCAGCTGCGAGAAGGAGTCGTAGACGGGGCGGGGAAAGTACATGTCGAGGCCACGAAGGGCATCGACGACTCCGGCGAATGTGTCGAAGTTCAACTCAACGAAGTGTTGGATTGGTATCCCGAAGTCCTGCTGGATGGCGTTGACGAGCTGTGCTGGACCTTCTGCCAGAGCGGCATCGATCTTGTTTGCTCCGTCTTTTCGAGCGTTCGGAATGAAGGTGTCCCGGGGGATCGAGAGGATCGAAATCTTCGACTTGGCCGGATTGAGGTGCAGAATCATCACGACATCCGAGTTGACGCCTGTGACTCCTTGGGAGCAAATGCCGTAGATCGGATTTTGAACCTTGAGGCTGCACCGGTCGGTGGATCCCACCATGAGGATGTTCTCGGTTCCCTGAGAGGTGCCGTTGCTCGGACCGTCGGTCAGGCCGTTGACGGCCACATGGTTGACGCGGTTCGCCTCGTACCAGACGTAGCCCGAGTAGCTGGCCACGGCAACAACCATGACGAGGCCGATGGTGAGAGTGACCTGGACCCAGCGCTTGCGTGGCCAGAACCTCCGCCGCCGGCGTGGCGCCGCGTGCCGCGGTCCGCGTCGGACCGGTGGCTCGAGATCGGAGGGGGACATAGCCCTAGACGCTATCGGGCTTGGTACCCATTCCCTCGCAAAGAGCACCGATTATCTGCTCGGATGTCGCCAGGGTGGCGATCAGAGCGATGGTCTCGCGGAGTACGGAGGCGGCATAGTCCTGCGGAACCCCACAGACGGCATCGGTCGCGACAACGACTTGGTAGCCGAGGTTGACGGCCTCAATTGCCAGTCCAAGGACGCCGAGGTTCACCGAGACGCCGGTGACGATCACGGTCGAGACACCCAGGTTCCGAAGAGTGACGTCTAAGGCGGTACCGCTGAAAGGAGAGACTCCATGGCGTCGTGGCACGACGAGATCAGACTCTTCGGGCCCGAGTTCGCTGATCACTTCGACGCTCGGTGTTCCCTCGAGGAGGTGCTCGGGGCGCCGAAGCACGGCACTGTGGAGGGGCGTATTGGCGGCTGATCCTGCTCGGTCGGCCCGGAACTCGGCGGTCAGGTGAACTACAGGGATGTCGAATGATCTGGCCGCATCGAGAATGCGCTTGGTATTGCCAATCAGGCCGACCTGCTCGGCGGCCTCAGCAAGGGCAGGAAACGAGGCGAGATCACCCATGACACCCCGTTGGAGCTCCATGGTCACCACAGCGCACGGCAACGACGCCGTTCGACCCTGGCCGAGGGCGACGCCCCGAATGACCTCGGCCAGTGAGACCGCCATCTCAGTCTGCCTGGGGATGCGTTTCGACGATCTCGGTGGCCCACCGGTAGTCGGGCTTGCCTGAGGGCGACCGCTCAATGGCGTCAACGACGAAGAGCCTGCGAGGGATCTTGTAGCCGGCGACGTTTTTGCGGCAATGCTCCTGGATCGCAGCCAGGGTGGTGCTGTGTCCCGCACGAGGGGCGATGATGGCAGCGACCGTCTGGCCCCAGCGCTCGTCGGGGGCCCCGCACACGATGGCGTCGAAGACATCAGGGTGTGAGCGCACGGCAGACTCGACCTCTTCGGGGTAAATCTTTTCGCCGCCAGAGTTGATCACCACTGAGCCCCGACCGAGCAGGGTGATTGTTCCATCGGCCTCCACGGTGGCGAAATCACCAGGCATGACATAGCGGGTTCCGTCAACCTCGAGGAAGACCTCGGCGGTCTTCACTGGGTCGTTGTAGTAGCCGACTGGGATATCTCCGGAGCGGGCGATCTTGCCGGTCACACCGGAACCGGCCTCGACTCGCACCATGTTCTCGTCGAAGACCACCGTGTCGCCGAGGGCGTTGACGGTTGGGCCAGACTTCATGGCGGTCTCGCCCTTGGAGACCACGATCATCCCGTTGTTGCCGCCCTCCGAGGAACCGATGGCGTCAGTAATCATGATGGTGGGGAGCAACTCGAAGTACTGGTCTTTGACCGGAGCGCTGAAGAGTGCGGCAGAGGAGACGACGGCGAAGAGCGATGACAGGTCGAGATCCTCGACCCTGTCGGCTAAAGCCTCAACCATGGGCTTGGCCATGGCGTCACCGGTGACCATCACTGAGTTCACCTTTTCATCGGCCACCGTGTTCCAGACCTGGAGAGCGTCGAATTTCGCAGTCAAGACGATCCGGTCACCCACGAAACTTCGACCAAGGACCGACCATTGAGTGGCGCCATGCATGAGGGGGGCAATGGGGAAGTGGGTCAAGGCGAAACCAGCCTGACCCTTCTCCACGAATTCCTCTGGCCTGGTGACCCGAACGTTGCTCATCGGGTCAACGCCCCCGCCGAGGGCGTAAAGGACGTCGACGTGACGCCACACCACACCCTTGGGCATCCCGGTGGTTCCCCCGGTGTAGAGCATGTAGATGTCGTCACCTGAGCGTTGCTCAAAGTCTCGATCTGGAGACTCTGCGGCGAGCGCATCTTCGTAGTGGACAGTTTCAGATGTGGGGTCAGCCAACGCCGAGCCATCTTCGATGATGACGAGGTGCTCAAGCGTCGGGAGATCGTCGATCAGCGCAGCGACGTGATCGGCGAACTCTCGCTGGAGGACGAGTGCCTTGAGATCAGCATTGGTGAAGAGATACCGAAGCTCCTCTGCGACGTAGCGATAATTGATGTTGATCCACACCGCCCGCAACTTGAAGACTGCCCAGGCGGTCTCAACCCACTCGACAGAGTTGTACGAATAGATCCCGACGTGGTCCCCGGGGCCGATTCCCGCTTTGGCGAGATGATGGGCTAGGCGATTCGCCCGATCCTCCATCTCTGCGTAGGTGCGGCGAACGCCATTGGCCACGAGGTACTCGCGGTCACCGAAAGCATCGACGGCTGCTTCAAAGAGGTCTGCAAGGTTGAACTCCATGCCCGCAGACTAGAACACGTTCCGTTTCCGGATGCGCTCCACGGTCTTCAAGGTCCACGCGCTACGACGAGGCGGACTCGACTGCCCACTCTGAGGCTTCGGCCTTGTGTCGGCCGTAGTCCATCTTGCCGGACGGAGAACGCCCGATCGTCTCGACCACCCTGATCTGGCGGGGAGCCTTGTAGCTCGACAGATGGTTTTTCACATGGGCGATCAGCTCCTCAGTGCTGGGGACATCTGCCCCAGTGCCGAGCTCGACCGACGCCACGACCCGCTCGCCGGTGCGAGAGTCGGGGACGCCGACCACACACGCATCGACCACAGCCTCGTGACGCTTCAGGATCTCTTCGACCTCTTCGGGGAAGACCTTCTCGCCGGCGGTGTTGATGCACTGAGAGCCCCGTCCGAGCAGTTGGATTGTTCCGTCAGCGGCCACGCTGGCGAAGTCGCCCGGAACGCTAAACCGTTCGCCGTCGATGATCCGGAAGGTCGCTGCGCTCTTGGCCTCGTCCTTGTAATACCCAAGCGGGTTCCGGCCTCCGAGAGCCAGAACTCCAATCTCGTCGGATCCGGCCTCGACGTCGCGTCCATCCTCGGTCAGCACTCGGACTTCCGGGCCCAGCGTGAACTGCCCAGTGCCCTTCTCGTTACCGGCGGCGGAGACGGAACTTCCCATGCCGAGTGCCTCGGATGAGGAGAATGCGTCGATCAGGACCATGCCCGCGTGGTGGGCGAGGAGGCCTCGCTTGATCTCCTCGCTCCACATCGCCCCTGAGGACATCATCGCGACAAGCGAGGAGAGTTCGAAACGTGCTGGGTCGATCTGGATTTCCTCGAGCAGAGGTCGGGCGAAGGGGTCGCCGACGATGACCGCGACGTTGACGCCCTCGGCGTCGATGGTGGCAGCCAATTCCGAGGCCATGTAGCGACGGTTGGTCAGAAGGACGACTCGGCCACCCTCGGCGAGGGTCTCGATAGCGGTAAACATTCCAGTCCCGTGCATCAGTGGACAGGCGGGCAGGAGTGCGAGACCCGGGCCTTCCGCACGGATCGCCTCGACCACACCCTCGACCCCTCGCTCGGCATCCCAGCGCCGGAAGCCGGCGGGGTTCAGACGAGCGAACAGGTCGTCCTGGCGCCACATCACGCCCTTGGGCATCCCAGTGGTGCCCCCGGTGTACAGCATGATCAGATCATCAGGTGTGCGCTCCCAAGGCATCGACAGCTCGCTGACGGTAGCGGTGGCGGCCTCCTCGAAGGGCGTGGCCCAAGCCGGACAGGGCCCCGAGCCATCGTCGACCCAAAGCCATCCCTTGACCTTGGGCGCCTTTGTCCGGATGGTCTCAATCCGGTCGCTGAAGGTTCCGTGGAACACGACGGCCGCTGCATCGGCGTTGTCCCAGAGGTAGAGCAGTTCTTCGTCGCCGTAGCGATAGTTGGTGTTCACCGGAACGAGACCGATGCGCAAGGCTCCAAAGACCGCCTCAAGGTATTCAGGGGCGTTGTACAGGTACAGCGCGACTTTGTCTTGGTGGGCGGTCCCGAGCGACAGCAGCCACGCAGCAATGCCGCGTGCTCGCTGCTCGAAGTCCCCCCAACTCACTCGCCGGTCGCCCTGGACGATTGCCGTTGCCTCTGGCTGGACGCCTGCGATTGCTTCCCAGACCTCTGCGTAGTTCCAACTTGTCACGAACGCCCCCATTCGTCGCCTGCGGCGGTGAGCCTACGCTAGGACCGTGACCCATGACACGACGCAGATCGCCCCTTCGAGAATCAACGCATGGCTGGCCGACCATTCGAACCCAAGCGGGGCCGAGCTTGCCGAAGCCGGCTACGTCGTTCCGCACTGGCCAGCGCCATGGGGGCTCGGAGCTGAGCCATCGGAGCAGCTGGAAATCGATGAGGCGCTTCGCCGCGCCGGTGTCCGCCGCCCGATCAACCCCATTGGTATCGGTTGGGCCGGACCGACAATTTTGGCGGCCGGAACCGAGGAGCAGAAGCAGCGGTGGCTGCCCCGATTGCTCTCTGGTGAGGACTTCTGGTGTCAGTTGTTCAGCGAGCCTGGTGCCGGATCTGATCTCTCGGCGCTGAGCACGAGGGCGATTCGCGATGGCGACGAATGGGTCGTCTCAGGCCAGAAAGTCTGGACCAGCTACGCCCATGTCGCCCGATTCGGGATCTTGCTGGCTCGCACCGACCTCGAGGCCGAGCGCCATCACGGCATCTCGTATTTCGTGTGTCCGATGAATCTTCCCGGGATCGAGATTCGCCCCTTGGTGGACATGACGGGCGACCATGCCTTTAACGAAGTGTTTCTCGACGAGGTTCGCATCCCCGCTGACTGCCTCATTGGGGAAGCCAATGACGGCTGGCGTTTGGCCAAGGTGACATTGGCCAACGAACGCGTGTCGCTCTCAGGCGAAGGCCTTCTCTGGGGGATGGGCCCAACATTTGATGATCTCCTCGGCGAGATCCGAGCGTCAGGTCGCCTTGTTGACCCGGTGATGCGCGATCGCGTCGTACGTCTTTGGGTTCGCGCCGAGGTGATCCGAGCGCTGAAGCTTCGCTTGGTGGCCGCTGCGGTCACAGGGAGGACACCCGGGCCCGAGGCCTCAGTCCGCAAAGCCCTTGCCGATGACCTTGGTCAGGCGGCGATGAATCTGGCGGTGGATCGAGCTGGTGCGGAAGGAATGCTCGAGCAGGCACCGGGTACTCCAGAGCGTGTCTGGTCTCACGGATTTCTCTACTCGCCGGCGCTCACCGTCGGAGGCGGCACTTCTGTGGTTCAGCGCAACATCATCGCCGAGAGGGTGCTTGGCCTTCCCCGTGATCTTGAGGCGTCACCTCAGACCGTCGCGTCGACGACCTGACGGCTCAAACTCCTCAGCGCTCGATAGCCCCTGCGTTTCCGAAGCCCTGGCGAATGCCCTTTCCGGCACGGGCCACAAGCTGGTCGGGATCGAAGAGCATCCAGTAGGCGTTCCTGGCGTGATCCTTCGTCCGGTTCTCGAAAACTGATGCCAGCGTCGCGTCGTCATCGGCCTCATCTTCGTAGACGAAGACTTCGAGGATGGGGGTGCGGGTCATCAACTGCGCCTGCATGATGCCCTGGCTCGCTTCGTGGGCACAGACCTTGTCGATATCAGCGCTGCCAGGCATGCCGCAGGCCACCACGATCGATGCTCCGTCCTTCTCGATGGTGTTGACGGCGGCGACGGCCAGATCCTTGAACCCAGGAACGGTTTTTCTCAAGACGGTGAAGGTCTCGCCGTAGCCCTCACAACTCGCAAGTTCCTCAAGAGCAGCGGCACCCATGTTGTAGCGAGCGAACATGGTGTCAATGACGCCAATGGTGATCATGGAGCCTCCTGGGTCGGCGAGATGCAATCTCACTTCTAGCAGGATCATCCCTCGTCTGGATCCGTCGGTGGTCCTGGTGTTTGATGTCTCAATGGTTCATCGCCCCACAAGGATCGCCGTTGTCGTCGGAACCGGGACTGAGGTCGGCAAGACATGGGTCTCCGCCGAGGTGCTCGGATACCTCCGCACCGCAGGGCTGAAGGTGTCAGCTCGAAAGCTCGCTCAGTCACACGAAGCGACCGATGACCCCGCGGGACTCGATGCTGCGGTGCTCGCTCGGGCAACGGGGGAGGATCCCGAGATCGTCTGTCCTGCTGCGTTGACCTTTCCGGTGGCCATGGCTCCGCCTATGGCTGCTGAAGCGCTCGGTGTTCAACCTCCCACCATCGCAGAGCTCTGCGACATAACTCCGTGGATCGAAGGCGTCGATATGGCTCTCATCGAGACGGCCGGGGGTCTCCGCAGCCCTCAAGCAGCCGACGGTGACTGTCTCGACGTCATCGGGATAGTGAAACCAGATCTGGTCGTCCTCGTTGCCGACGCCGGTCTTGGCACCATCTCGACCGTCCGGCTGTGTGTCGATGCGCTGAGGGCCAACGCTCCCACTCTCGGGATCGTCGTTGTTCTGAATCGATTCGACTCGACGTCAGATCTTCACCGCCGCAACAGGCACTGGTTGGAATCCATCGATGGTTTCGAGATCTTCTGCACCCCAGAGGAAGTGCCGAGTCTCTCGGAGCGTCTGCAGGGCGAGACGCCTCAAGCCTGACTCCATTGCCCGGACCAACGGCTGCACCGAGGCGATTTCGGAGATCGATGGCCAGGGCGCCTTGGTCTGCCAGCGCGTAGCGAGTCGCCGATGTTCGAGGCCTCACGAACGACTATGCGGGAGTACTCGCTGAGAGTTCGGCACCCGCTCCACCAGGTGTCTTTCGGGTGGAACGGCCATGGCGTGGCTTTGGAGTCGAGGTCCCACTCGGGAAAGGGGTACGAAGCATCGATGCCACGTTCTACCGGTGCGGAAACCCCATCATCAGCGGTCTCGAGGAAAACAGAAACAAGCGCTCGGATCAGTCAAGAAGCCCCGACGTACTCACGCCGGTGCCGTGTTCGACCTCGCCATGGTCTCGACACCGTGCGCTCCACCCTGTTGGGGTGACGAGAACCGCCATCCATGCACCGCACTCGGGGCAGTAGTGGGGAGGGTCGTTTTGGTTGCATCCCGTGCAGGCAGGATCCTCTCGGCCACAGCCGGTGCAGAAGCGGTGCCCGTCCATCACAGAACGGCGCTGAGCGCCCCGATCGGCATCTCAAGATCCGAGAGCATCTGAAGATCTTCGTCAGGTGACCGACCGAGTGTGGTCAGGTAGTTCCCAACGATCAGAGCGTTGATGCCTGCGGTCATCCCAAGGATTTGCAGTTCGCGCAAGGTGACCTCTCGGCCTCCAGCGAAGCGGAGGATGGTCGAGGGGAGGGCAAGGCGGAACAGAGCGATCCACCGAATCGCCTCGAGGGGCTCGACGGTGGGTCGGTCCCCGAGTGGTGTCCCAGGGCGGGGGTTCAAGAAGTTCAGAGGAACCTCCTGAGGCTCGAGGCGTTGGAGGTCAACGAGGAGCTCGAGGCGCTGCTCATCGGTCTCACCCATGCCGAGCAGGACGCCACAGCACAATTCCATCCCGTTGGAACGGACGAGTTCGCAGGTGTCGAGTCGCTCGTCGTAGGTGTGCGTCGTGACGATCGAGGGGAAGAACGACCGGGAAGTCTCGAGGTTGTGGTTGTAGCGGTGCACGCCTCCGGCAGCCAAGCGCTGCGCCTGGTCGGCGTCGAGGATCCCTGCGCTGATCGCCACGTTCAATCCAGTTGCCTCTTGGACCACGGGGACGAGCTCGAGAATCCGACCCATGGTCTTTTCGTCGGGACCGCGCACCGCCAGCACAATGCAGAACTCGCTCGCCCCGAGGGCTGCGGTTTCCTTCGCAGCGGTGATCACTTCGTCGGTGTCAAGGAACGGCGTCGCTTTGACGGGTGTCTCGAAGCGGGAGCTCTGCGAGCAGAAGTGGCAGTCCTCCGGACAGCCACCAGTCTTGGCCGACAGGATCCCTTCGATCTCTACTTCGGGACCACACCACTCGAGCCGGACTTCGTGGGCGAGGGCAGCCAGCGCTGCGGTGGCGGCGGGATCGAGGGCGACCAGGGCGGCGAGCTCATCGGGTGTCAGGGTGCGGCGCTCGTCAAGCAGGGCCACTTCGGCGGCTCGAATGATTGATCGCTCCTCAGGAAGGAGGGCTCGCGCACTCGGCGGTGTGGTCCGCCGGAGCGTGATCGTGCTACTGATAGGAGTGGAGGCTGCGTCGTTCGGCACAGCCACACGGTAGCGGCCCGAGCGGGCCTGATGATGAGGAGGCCACATGGCCTGGGACTTCGAGACCGAACCAGAGTTCGAAGAGAAGCTTGAGTGGATGCGCGGATTCGTCCGTGACGAGATCTTTCCGATCGAAACTCTTGAGCTTTCCTACGACCAAGTGGCGGCCGTGATCAAGCCACTCCAAGAGCAGGTCAAGCAACGAGGACTGTGGGCGGCCCACCTCCCCATCGAGCTTGGTGGTGGCGGTTTCGGGCAGGTCAAGCTCGGCCTGATGCATGAGATTCTCGGGCAGAGCCCCTACGCTCCCCTGGTCTTCGGGAACAACGCTCCTGATTCCGGCAATGCAGAACTCCTTGCCGTCGGCATCGAGATGGCTGATCGGGACGACCATCGGACCAAGTGGCTTGAGCCGCTTCTGAACGGGACGCTTCGCAGCGGCTTCTCGATGACCGAGCCCAACACCGCGGGTTCGGACCCGACGTTGCTCTCAACGAGGGCAGTTCGAGACGGTGATGAGTGGGTCATCGATGGTCGCAAGTGGTACACGACCAACGGCTCGGTGGCGAACTTCCTGATCGTCATGGCGGTGACCAACCCTGACGTTCACCCGTATCAGGGCTCCTCGATGATCATCGTGCCGGTCGACACCCCCGGACTGACGATCCTGCGCGACGTCGGCTCCATGGATGACCCGTCTGTGGTCTACGGCAAGTTCGGCAACCACGCCGAGGTTCTCTACGAGTCGGTGCGTGTGCCCTACAACAACCTCGTCGGTGACGAAGGTGCAGGTTTCGCTCTCGCCCAGGCTCGCCTCGGGCCCGGGCGGATCCACCACTGCATGCGCTGGCTCGGCCAGTCCCAGCGGGCCTTCGACATGATGTGTGAGCGGGCCCTGTCTCGCTATACCCACAAGTCGCTGCTGGCGGAGAAGCAGACCATCCAGAACTGGATCGCCGACTCGATGGCCGAGATGCATGCGGCTCGCCTCATGACACTGCAGGCAGCGTGGAAGATGGACAAGGTCGGCGCCTCCGCCTCACGAGTCGAGATCGCCATGATCAAGTACTACGGCGCCCAGGTGCTCTATAACGTGATCGACCGTTCACTCCAGACTCACGGATCGCTGGGGTATTCCTCCGACATGCCACTCGAGGCGATGTACCGCGCCGCCAGAGCCGCTCGGATCTATGACGGCCCCGACGAGGTTCACCGCCAGACGGTTGCTCGCTCCGCCTTGAAGCGATACCAAGCAAGTGAGACCCCCACTGAGCACATCCCGACTCGACAGGCCGCAGCCAAAGCCAAGTTCGCCGAGATGCTCGAGATGCTCACCGCCGACCAGGGCGCCTGACCTCGAGGCGTAGCCACTGATCAGGCTCCGGCCTGATCAGTGGCTGTGTCGAGATCAGATGAATCGCAGGTGCGCCTCTGTGGTGCCAGCGATGATCGAACTTGGGCTCCGAGACACAGAACCGGCGAGTTCGATCGAGGTGAACCGATCGAGAATCTCCTCGAGGATGATCCTTGCCTCGAGACGGGCCAACGGCGCTCCGAGACAGAAGTGGGTGCCGAAGCCGAGGCTCAAATGCGGGTTGGGGTCTCGGGTGACATCAAGGTGCTCGGCGGTGGGGCCGAAGACCTCAGGGTCCCGGTTGGCCGCCGCATAGATCATGAGGACCGGGTCACCCTTGGCAATGGCCTGGCCATGGAGCGTGGTATCGGTCGTGGCAGTGCGCATGAACGAGATCACAGGGGCCGTCCATCGGAGCAGCTCTTCGACAGCCAGGGGGATCGCGGAACGATCGGCCTTGATGATCTCGAGCTGTTCAGGGTTCTCGGCAAGGGCGACGAGACCTCCTGAGATCAGATTCCTCGTCGTCTCGTTGCCTGCGACCAAAAGCTGGATCAGAAACATCGCCAACTCGGCCTCGGAGAGTGCCTCACCCTCAATGGTGGCGGTGGCCAATTGAGACGCAACGTCGTCGGTCGGGTTCGCTCGCCGATCTGCCGCCAGACCGATGAGGTACTCCCACATAGCGATCTGGCTCAGACCTCGTTCCTCGTCGGTGAAGTTCCCCGCACCCGGAATGGCAGCTTCGGACCATTCGAAGAAGGTGGGCCAGCGCTCGGTGTCGGTTCCGAGGAGGGCGCAGATCACCTGAAGCGGATAGGGCACCGCCAGGGTTGAGACAATGTCGACCGCCTCACCATTGGGGAGCTGGTCAGCCAGCGTGACGGCCATTGCTCGAATCGTCTCTTCGAGGGGACGTACTGAGGTTGGCTTGAAACTCGGCTGGACAAGCCGTCGGTAGCGGGTGTGCGCCGGCGGGTCGGTGTGCATCATCGTCGGCGGCGTGTCGTAGGAATGGCCGATCTCGTCGAGGAGGATCCCTGAGCCCGACCGGAACCGTCCAGGATCGACACTGACTTCGCTCACGACTCGGTGGCCCGTCAAAGCCCAGAAGCCCCTTGATTCGCACCAGAGCACCGGGCTCTCGGAGCGGAGGCGGCGATAGAGGTCGTAGGGATCACCCAAGTGGAGCTCGGGGTCGAGGAGCTGTTCGGCGAGGCCAGACCCGAGATGCGAGACCGTCATCCGATCGCCGCCACATCACTGAAGCCGATTGCCAGCTCGAGCGCGCCGGTGGCCCGCAGGACGGCGAGATCAGCATGCTGCGGCCCGACCACCTGCATGCCGATCGGCACGCCACTCGAGGCCACGCCGACACACACGCTTGAGGCGGGCGAGCGAGTCATGTTGAAGGGATACGTCATCCGAACCCAATTCACGTCCGTTTCGCCGTTGATGAGCCCGAGTCCGCCAAGGGCTGATGGGGGGACGACACCGGCCATGGTGGGGGTCAGCAGGAGTCGGACATTGTGGAACATCTCGACGAGGCGAAGATTGAGCAGGTGGGCCTCATCAAGCGCACGAACCAGATCGACCCCGCCGCTCCCGGCTCCTCCGTCGACGATCATCCGCAAGATGGGGTCGGTCTTGTCGTAGCGCTCGTCATCGGCAAGGTGGGCCATCGAACGGGCGAGGCACGATCCGACGATGGTGAGCCACGAATCGACACAGTCCTCGTCAAAGGGGCCGGAAATCTCAACGACCTCGACACCGAGATCGTCGAGTGTGGCCAGCGCCGACTCACACGCAGCGAGGACTTCGCGATCAACGGGTGCGTAGCCAAGGTCCGGGGACCAGCCAACGCGTGCGGGCAGGCGAGGCTCGATCATGGCATCGAGGTAGGACGCCTCGGGCTTGGGGAGCGAGCCAAGATCGCTTGGGTCAGGACCGATGACCACCTCAAGCGCAGCCGCGACATCAAAGATTGAACGTGCCATCGGACCTTTCGAGCTCAACTCAAGCCACCCTGGGGCGTGGGGGCCTCCGTTGGGGACTCGGCCGAAGGACGTCTTCATTCCACTGAGTCCACAGGCGGCCGAGGGAATCCGGATCGATCCGCCTCCATCGGAGCCTGTGCCAAGCGGAACCATGCCTGCGGCGATGGCTGCAGCGGTTCCACCGGATGAACCACCGGGGGAGTGATCGAGATTCCAAGGGTTTCGGGTGAGTCCGTGAAGGGCGTTGTCCGTTCGTGAGGTCCAGCCGAACTCGGGGGTGTTGGTCTTTCCCACCACGACACATCCCGCTTGACGAAGGCGGGCTACGAGAACCGAGTCCGACGTGGCGACCGCGACGTCGGAAAGCAAGGGTGAGCCCTGGGTCGTCTGGAATCCAGCAGCGTCCTCGAGATCCTTGACCCCGATGGGAATCCCGGCGAGTGGGCCGGGGTCGCCGCCAGCAGCCACCAGCTGGTCAATGGCTGCCGCCTGCTCGAGCGCGTGGGCCTCATTGACCGCCACGAACGCGTTGATCGAGTCGTTCAGCGAAGCGATGCGCTCGAGACTGTGCGTGGTGAGCTCAGTGGCGGATACCTCACCGGTGCGAACCTTTGCGGCGAGATCGGTGACTCTGTCGATGCGGAAGTCCATACCCCTTGATTAGCACTCGCCCGGGTTAGGTGCTCGGCGCCGTGACCTCGGTGAGCCAACTGATCAGGGCATCGCCTTGTGCCTCCAACGTCGGCTTGTCGACCTTGGTCTTGGGGAGTCGAAAGAAGGATCGCTCTCGCCGGTCCAGCCACAGGTGCCCGCCGTGAGGACTCCCGGGGTCGCTGGTGGCGAGCCAGACCAGCGTGTCGACGCCTTCTTTGGGGGTCCGAAGAAGCGGGCCGAGGATGGAGTCAAATCGGGGGAGCGATGAAGCCACGCCTGGCGTTGCTGCCCACCCTGGGTGCACGAGATGAAAGTCAATCGTGGCGTCAGGCTGGCGGCGCTGCCACGCGGCGGTCAAGACGACTTGAGCTCGCTTGGCCCGGGCGTAGGCCACTGAGCCTCGATAGCGCTCGGCGGACATTTCGAGCGTCCTGAGGTCAAAGGCCTCGGAATACATGCCACCGGATGTCATGGTGATCACCTTCGCTCGATCTGCAGCGTCGAGCAGTGGTCGGAGCAACTCGGTGAGGAGGTACGGGCTGAGGACATGGACCGTGACCGTCACTTCGTGACCTTGGCGGCCGCTCTGGTACTCGTTGAGCAGTGCGCCGGCGTTGTGGATCAGAACATCAATCCGATCAACGTGACCCGCGAGGCGCTCGGCAAGGGCTCTGGTGTCATCGAGATCAGCGAGGTCTGCCCGCTCGAGGATGGCCACGCCTCCAGCGTCGGCAATTTCGCCCCCAACCTCTTCGAGACGTTGTGCGTCTCGCCCGATGGCGACCACGGTGCAGCCCAAGGTGGCCAACTCGCGAGCGGCTTCTCGACCAAGACCGGAGGTGGCGCCGGTGATCACCACGACACGACCAGGAGTGGGGGAGGGCGTCTCCCATTTCCCAAGTCGACGCCGCAGGACTGGTCCGATCCGAGTGAAGCTCGCAGCGATGGTGGCCTCGAGCGCCGAATCGACGACTCGAGCGATGCCAGTTGGACCTGACGGTTGTTGCGATCCGGGATCTACTCGATGTTCCATGGCGGAAGCCTATGAGTGAGGGCTGTCCCTCAACCCATCGCCGAGGGACTCAATTCGCGGACCGCTTCGGCGAGGTCGACGCCGAAGGGGATGACAGCCAAGGCGGGGATATCGACACCGGCGGCCATGTAACGACCGATGTGGTCGCGACACTCGGCGTAAGAGCCGTGGATGATGAGTTCGTCGACGATCTCGTCGGGGATGACCTCGAGGGCGCGCTTGCGGTCTCCGGCGGCCCACGCCTCCCACATCGGCTCGAGTGCTGGTCCACGTCCGAGCCAGCGGTGGAAGGCGGCGTAGGCATCGACGTTGAGGTACGCCGTGATCATGCGGCGACCGACCATCCGCGCCAGATCGGCGTCCTCGGTGGGCAGAACGAAGAGCCGAGCGGCAACCTCAGTGTCGCCGCCGGTCTCATTGAGCACAGTGGTCACGTCGGTGGCGCTGAGCCAGTTGAGGATCACCCCGTCGGCTTCAGTACCCGCCAGGCGGAGCATGCCGGGCCGAAGTGCGGCGAGGAAGATCTTGGGCGGGACCTCGACCGGCCGGGCGAGGCGGAACCCGCGAACCCGGAAGGTCTCGTACTCGTGATCGACCTTTTCTCCAGCGAGGGCGGCCTTGAGAAAGCGAAGGGTATCCCGCGTCTTTTGGAATGGCTGGACGTAGGGGATGCCGTTCCACCGATCCACGATCACGGGGCTCGAGGCGCCGAGACCGAAGGTGAAGCGACCGGGTGCGACCTCGGCAAGGGACGCAATGGTCTGGGCCAGGAGCGCCGGGCCTCGGGTATAGGCAGGAGCGATGGCAACGCCGAGCTGCAGGCGGGGTTCCCACGCTGCGGCCAAGGTGAGTGGTGTGAACCCGTCGGTGCCGTCTACCTCGGCTGACCAGACGTCGCTGTAGCCAAGGTCCGCGAGCGTGGAGAACCACTGGCGATGATCCGCCAGGGTCACGCCGTCGAAGGGGATGGTGATGCCGTAACGGGAGGGGGAAGTCACCTCGATACTCTCGCACCCACCGGGGCGCTGTGCCAGCGCAGGGCCCCGAGGTCAGGCTCCGAAGTCCTTGCCCTCAGAGGGTGGCGGCTCGATTCCGGCGGCAGTCATGCCTGCCTCGAGCTGGTGGATCACCTGCTCGATGGCAGCCACTCGGGCGAGATGCTTTGACTCAGCGGGGATCACTGTCCATGGAGCTGATCCGGTATCGGTCCGCTGCAGCATGTCTTCGATGGCGCCTTCGTAGGCCGGACGTTGGGCACGATTGCGCCAGTCCTCATCGGTGAGTTTCCACGACTTGAGGGGGTCGTCGCGCCGGGCCTCGAATCGCCGGAGTTGTTCATCGTCAGAGATGTGGAGGAACAGTTTCACAATGACCATGCCCTCGTCAGCCAAGCTCCGTTCGAAGCTGTTGATCTCGTCGTAGGCCCGTGTCCACGTTGCCTCGTCGATGAGGCCTTCGACACGCTCGACGAGCACCCGCCCGTACCAGGAGCGATCAAGGACCGTCATCCCTCCCCACCCTGGCAGCGAGGGAAAAAACCGCCACATGAAGTGGTGTCGGAGTTCCCTGGGTGTGGGAGCCGCAAACGGGGCCACGGTCACGTGGCGGGGATCGAGAGGCGCGACGATCCGCCGAATCGCCCCTCCCTTGCCTGAGGCGTCCCAGCCTTCGGTCAGGACGAGGAGCGGCGGACCGAGTCGACCGTCTCCGACCAGACCGCCGCTCATTAGGCGGAGGTGGAGAAGTCGCCGTTGGGCTCGCAGGAGCCGCTCTTCGGATTCGACTCTCGACAAGCGCAGCGAGAGGTCAGCAGAGGAAAGGCTGGTAGGCATCGGCCTATCTTTACCGACCCGGCACGCGACAAGGGCGCCGACTGGTCGTCGGCGCCCTTGTCGAATCTGATGGCTCGAGAGCCATCCGCCGCTTAGGCGGCGGCTGGCGCCTCTTCTGCACTGTTGCGTCCGAAGATCCCGATGTGGGCGAGGGCACCGACGATGCCTCCGACCAATGGGGCCACGATGAAGAGCCAGACCTGGTGCAGGGCGGAACCACCGACCACCAGTGCCGGCCCGAAGCTTCGAGCCGGGTTCACCGAGGTCCCGGTCAGTGGGATGCCCACGAGGTGGACAAAGGTCAGGGTGAGGCCGATGGCCACCCCGGCGGTCACCGCGTTGCCGACCTTGGAGGTCACCGCAAGGATCACAAAGATGAACACGGCGGTGAGAATGACCTCGACCAAGAAGGCGTGACCCATGTCGATCCTGGTCATCGAGTTCGCTCCGTACCCGTCAGCACCGAGACCGGTGATCTGGCGGCGGTACAGCGGTGATCCGCTGAACACGCTCCAGAGCAGGAGTGCCCCGGCGATGCCACCGGCAAACTGAGCGACCCAGTAGCCAATTGCCTCGACGATCGAGATCCGCCCTGCAACGAGCGCTCCGATGGTCACGGCTGGGTTGACGTGGCAGCCCGAGACTGACCCGATCGTGTAGATGAGGCCAAGCAGGACGAGGCCGAAGGCCAATGAAGTAGCGACGACGCCAGCAGCGACGATGCCGTTGCTGAAGTTGAACCCCTTACCGAAGCTCAAGGTGGCGACCCCACAGGCAAAGAAGACCAAGATGGCCGTGCCTAAGAACTCAGCTCCCAATTTCTTTCCGAATGCCATGTGCTGCTCCTTTGCAGTAGGTACGTCATCTTTGACACTACGACTCGTCCTGTGCAGAATTGTGGATTTCGGCCTTGCTGGAGGGCCGACAGCGGCCAGCACGAGCGAGGGGCTGTGGCACCATGGGGAGGTGCGGACCCTGCTCCTGATTGCGTCGAGTTTCGCCGCCAGCTTGGTCGAGATGGTCGAGGCGCTCACCATCGTTCTCGCGGTCGGGGTGACCAAGGGCTGGCGCACTGCAATGACGGCGACGATGACGGCATTGGTGAGCCTTCTGGCGATCATTG
>Ga0194055_10000566_pt1 | contig 29860 bp, 32 predicted proteins | sample SepL449m_MetaG_FD_155482 | JGI IMG/M metagenome (GOLD analysis project Ga0194055, IMG submission 155482) | Anoxic zone freshwater microbial communities from boreal shield lake in IISD Experimental Lakes Area, Ontario, Canada - Sep2016-L442-9m | ecosystem: Environmental > Aquatic > Freshwater >... | reverse complement strand
ATCATTCCCAAGCCACGCTTTTCAACCGATTAGGTACTTCAGCTGTGCATATGTCGATCGACGAAGTTGATCTCCTGCACGCGGCGCAGGCCCTCGCGGATCTCCTTGGCACGCATTTCGCCCACGCCTTCGATGCTCTCGAGCTGCGCATCGCCAACGGCGAGCAGCTCCTCGAGTCCACCTGTGGCAGCGACGATGTTCGCGACAACCAGTTTCGGCAGTCGCGGGATGAAACCGAGGATCCGGTAGCCGCGCGGCGATACCGGATGGTCGATCGTGTTGACCTTGCGGTCGTAACCAAGCAGCTCAGAGAGGCGGCCGAAGTCAAGTAGGTCTTGATGGTCGATTCGGCCGATCTGCTCAAGCGCCTCGGCGAAGTTGTCGTCAGCGTCATCGACCAGATAATCGTGAACCAGCGCAGCCTTGTCGGCAGCGGTGCCGAAGAGCGTCTCCTCGAGCTGCATTTCGATCAGCCGGCCCTCGGCGCCCAGCTCAACGATGTAGCTCTCGATCTCGGCGGCCATCCGCGTCACCAGCTCCGAGCGCTGGAGAACCGTCAGCACGTCATGCAGCGTCGCGCCGCCTTCAAACTCGAGCGCCGTCATACGGGTCGAAACTTGATCGAGCCGCAGGCGGTACTTGTCGAGCGTCGCGAGCGCCTGGTTGGCCTTCGCCAGCACGGTCGGGATGTCTTCGAGGATGTACTTCGCTCCATCGACGTAAAGCGAGACGATTTCGCGTCGCTGTGAGATTGCGATTACGAGCGAGTCGCTCTGCTTGCTGACGCGCTCGGCGGTGCGGTGGCGCGTGCCTGTCTCAAGCGAAATGATCGTCGGGTCGGGGAGCAGCTGAACGTTGACCATCGCGATCTTGGTCGCGTTGGCGTTGAGGATGATCGCGCCGTCCATCTTCGCGACTTGGTAGAGGAAGGCTGGCGAGTAGTCGATGTCGAGGCGGATACCGCCTGAGAACATGAAGCTGATCTCTTCAGGGTCACCGACGACAATCAAACCACCGGTGCGCGCGTGGACGACGTTGTCGATCCCTTCGCGCAGCGCCGTGCCGGGTGCAACCATCTCCAGCGCACGGACGAGAGAGCTCTCTTGGCGCAATCCTGAATCTGTTGAATCTGCTCCTGATTGACGCGCCATAATGGCACATTCTATCAGAGCTGCTAGCGCGCGGCGCTATGCCGCGTTGCGTGCAGAAAGGTCCTCAGAGCCGATATTTGGGAGCTTTAAGGCCTCCCGAAGTGTGCCTGCGCGCTGCGGCGTAATCAGCTCCGTCAAACCAAACTTTTCGGCCTCCTGCTCGCGCCGCAGATGGTGCGCGACCGAGCGAAGCTCACCGGTCAGGCCGATCTCACCGAACGCGCAGAGCGGCTTCGCCCCGGGCGCGCTGAGCGCCGTTCCGCTGGCCGCGCTGGCTACCGCCAGTGCGATCGCTAGGTCGGCGCCCGGCTCATCGACGCGCACGCCGCCAACGACGTTGACGAATACATCGGCGCTGCCGGTTGAGACGCCGGCGTGGCGAGCAAGCACGGCCAGCACCAACGCCAGCCGGTTGCGGTCAACGCCGCTGCAGAGCCGCCGCGGCGGAACCATTTCGCTCGGGCTGACGAGCGCCTGGACTTCAACTAGCAGTGGCCGCGAGCCTTCCATCGCTGCCAAGACGACACTGCCCGGCGCGCGCGTTGCCTCGCTGACGAACCGTTCGCTGGCGTCGAGCACCTCGACGAGGCCGCCGTCGCGCATTTCGAAGACGCCGACGTCGTTGGTCGCGCCGAAGCGGTTCTTGATCGCCCGCAGTGTGCGGTAGGTGCGCTCGCGCTCGCCGTCGAACTGGAGCACGCAGTCGACGAGGTGCTCGAGCACGCGCGGCCCGGCCAGCGAGCCCTCCTTCGTGACGTGGCCGACGAGCATGATCGCCGTGTCGGTTCGCTTCGCAACCTCGATCAGCCGCGAGGCGACCTCACGGACCTGGCCGACCGTGCCGGCGGCGCCGGAAAGGTCGGCGCAGGCCAGCGTCTGGACCGAGTCGACGACGCAAACATCGGGCCGTTCGGCCTCAATCACAGCGAGCACGTTGTCAAGGTCGGTTTCGGCGAGAACCGGCACGTCGAGCGCGCCCGGCGCGGCGCCCGCTTCGAGCCGCTCGGCGCGCAGGCGAATCTGCGCCGCTGACTCTTCGCCCGAGATGTAAAGCGTGCTTCGCCCCGACGCAGCCATCAGCCCAAGCGCCATTGTGATCAAGGTCGATTTTCCGATTCCGGGCGCGCCGCCGAGCAGCACCATCGAGCCGGGGACGATCCCACCGCCGAGCAGGCGGTCGAGCTCGGTGATCCCAGTGACTAGGCGCGGCGTGCTGTCGCTTGCCAGATCACGCAGCACGACAGGGCCGCTGGAGGCGCTGCGAGCACCAGTCGGGCGCTTGGCTGCCGCCCGCGAGGGTGCGCGCTCCTCGGCAAGCGTGTTCCACTCCTCGCACTGCGGGCATTGGCCATGCCACTTGGCTTCCTGGTGCGCGCAGGAGGAGCAGACAAAGACTGAAGCTGAACGGGCCACCTCGCGAGATTAGGCGGCCGAGGGGACGGCTTCGCCCCCTTCAGTCAGTCTTGCGGCGCGCGTTCGCAGGCGACGAAGTCGGAGCCGTTGTGGGCGGCGTCACAGAACGGCTTGTTCTGCGAAAGACCGCAACGGCAGAGCACAATCGGCCTGCCTGCAACGTCGTAACTGTTCCCGTCTGCGTCTTCGAGCACGAACGAGCCGGTCACCTTATAGGGCCCGTTATCGCGGACCTTGATCACTACCGGCTCGTCGCTTATGACGCTTCTCCATCGTCAAGCTCAGGCGCGTCAAGATCAGGCTCGTCGGCGAGATCGTCGCCAGCGGCGTCGGCATCGTCGTCGTCATCATCGTGAGTCTGCTCGGGAGCGCCAACGGCGGCCGGAACCTTGAGCGGTTCGATCACCGTCAACGTGACCTCTTCCTCCGAGCCTTCCGGAGCAACCTCGACAAGCACCGTGCCGCCAGGGGTCAGCTCGGAGCGGAGCACGAAGTCGGCGAGCGGATCCTCGATGTAGCGCTGGATCGCGCGGCGCAGCGGCCTCGCTCCCATCGCTGGGTCCCAGCCCTTCTCGACCAGTAGATCCTTCGCATCTTCGGTCAGCTCGAGTTGCAACTCGCGCTCGGCGAGCGTTTCGCGGATCCGCACCAGCAGCAGTTCGACGATCGTCTTGATCTGGTCCTTCTGCAGCTTGTGGAAGACGATCACGTCGTCGATTCGGTTGAGGAACTCAGGGCGGAAGACCTTCTTCAGCTCGCCCATGATGCGGCCCTTCATGTCGTCGTAGCTGATTCCCGTCTCGTCGTCTGAGATCGCAAAGCCGAGCGGCGTGTTCTGCGCGATCTCTTGAGCGCCGATGTTGGAGGTCATGATCACGATCGCGTGGCGGAAGTCGACCGTGCGGCCCTGCGAGTCGGTCAGGCGGCCGTCCTCGAGGATCTGCAAGAGGATGTTGAAGACGTCAGGGTGAGCTTTCTCAATCTCGTCGAGCAGCAGCACGCAGTAAGGCTTGCGGCGCACGGCCTCTGTTAGCTGGCCGCCCTCGTCGTAACCGATGTAGCCGGGAGGAGAGCCAACGAGCCGTGAGACGGCGTGCTTCTCCATGTACTCCGACATGTCGATCCGCGTCATTGCGTCTTCATCGCCGAAGAGGAACTGGGCGAGCGTGCGCGCCAGCTCGGTCTTGCCGACGCCGGATGGGCCGAGGAAGATGAATGAGCCGGTTGGGCGCTTTGGATCCTTGAGGCCGGCGCGTGAGCGGCGGATCGCCTTCGAGACGACCTCGACGGCGGCCTCCTGGCCGACGACGCGCTTGTGCAGCTCGTCTTCCATGCGGACGAGCTTGGCGGTCTCAGCTTCGGTCAGCTTGAAGACCGGGATGCCGGTCCACATCGAGACGATGTCGGCGATCTCTTCCTCACCGATGCTGGGGCGCGGACCTTCGCCCTCGCCGCTGCGCCACTCGTCTTCGAGCTCGCGCTTCTTCTGCGTCAGCTGGCGCTCGTCGTCGCGCAATGCGGCGGCCTTCTCAAACTCTTGATCTTCGATCGCGGTCTCTTTCTCGCGCCGCGTGCGCTCGATGTCGTCTTCGAGCTCGCGGTAGACGGGAGGAGCGGTCATCGTCTTGATCCGCATCCGTGAGGCGGCTTCGTCGACGAGGTCGATCGCTTTGTCGGGAAGTTGGCGGTCGGCGATGTAGCGGTCGGCCAGCTCGCAGGCGGCGCGGAGAGCCTCATCGGTGATTTCAACCTTGTGGTGCTCTTCGTAACGGTCACGCAACCCTTCGAGGATCTGAACCGACTCCTCGATCGTTGGCTGGTCAACGACGATCTTCTGGAAACGGCGCTCCAGCGCGCTGTCGCGCTCGAGATACTTGCGGTACTCGTCGAGCGTCGTCGCGCCGATCGTCTGCAGCTCACCGCGAGCCAAGGCAGGCTTAAGGATTGAGGCAGCGTCGATCGCGCCCTCGGCGGCGCCGGCGCCGACAAGGTTGTGGATCTCGTCGATGAAGAGAATGATGTCGCCGCGCTGAGTGATCTCTTTCATCACTTTCTTCAGCCGCTCCTCGAACTCGCCGCGGTACTTGGAACCGGCGACGAGCGCTGCGAGGTCAAGCGTGTAGATCTGCTTGTCGGCCAGCAGCGGCGGAACGTCGGAGTTGATGATCCGCTGCGCGAGCCCTTCGACGACGGCCGTCTTGCCGACGCCCGGTTCGCCGATCAGAACCGGGTTGTTCTTCGTCCGGCGCGAGAGGATCTGCATGATCCGCTCGATCTCCGTTTCGCGGCCAACGACAGGGTCAAGCTTGCCTTCCGAGGCGAGCCGCGTCAGGTTGCGCCCGAACTGGTCAAGCAGCTTCGATGACTTCTTGCCTTCGCCCGAGCCGGAGCCCGTGGCGCTGCCACTGCCTTGGCCGGAGCCACCTTGGCGACGACCGCCGGGGCCAGAAAGCATGCGAATAACTTCGTTGCGGATCTTCTCTGAGTCGGCGTCAAAATCGAGCAAGATGCGGGCGGCGACGCCCTCGTTCTCGCGCACTAGGCCGAGCAGAATGTGCTCGGTGCCGATGTAGTTGTGGCCAAGGCTGAGCGCCTCACGCAGAGCCAGCTCGAGCACCTTTTTGGCGCGCGGGGTAAACGGGATCTGACCCGAGGTGACCTCTTCGCCTGAGCCGACGATGCGAACGACCTGCGCGCGAACACGCTCGGTCGTGATGTCGAGGCTCTCAAGCACGCGGGCGGCGAGCCCCTCCTCTTCACGCAGCAGGCCGAGCAGGATGTGCTCGGTGCCGATGTAGTTGTGCTTCAGCGTGCGGGCCTCTTCCTGTGCGAGGACGACGACCTGACGGGCACGCTCTGTAAATCGCTCGAACATCTAATTCGTGTCCTTCCTAAGAGTGTTGGTAGGTAGTCGGTTGAGGTGGTTGTCTGAGTTCTGACGTTGGTCGTTTTGGGGTCTGTTTGATTCCGCTTCTTACCCTACTTACCGGCCCTGACGGGCAGATGGATCAAGAAGCGGGAGAGAATTACGGACATACCGCATTCTAACAGCGGGCGAACGATCGCGAGCCGGCGCAAAGGCGCTCAGTCACGCATCGCGGGGAACAGCACAACCTCGCGGATCGAGTCGCGCCCGGTCATCAGCATCACGAGCCGATCGATCCCCAAACCGACGCCAGCTGTCGGCGGCATTCCTTGCTCCAGCGCCTGGACGAAGAGCTCGTCGTAAGGCTGCGATTCCTCTTCGCCGGCCTCGGCGAGACGGACCTGATCCTCAAAGCGGCGGCGCTGCTCGTCGGGGTCGTTGAGTTCGCTGAAGGCGTTGGCAAACTCCATCCCGCTGGCGAACGCTTCGAAGCGCTCGACCAAGCCCGGCTCACTGCGGTGCTGCTTGGCGAAAGGCGACAGCGCCGTTGGGTAGTCGGTGATGAAGACCGGGTTGGTGATCGCCGGCTCGACGTACTTGCTGAGCAGGTCGTCAACCAGCGTCGGCCAAGCTCGGTCTTCTACGTCGAGCTTCACTTGGTCGGATCCGTTGATGGCTTCGACGAGCGCGTCGCGCTCGGTCGCTTCGGTGATGTCAATCCCAGTCGCGTCCTTGATCGCCTGCGCCAACGGAATGCGAGGCCACGGGCCTGAGAAGTCGATCGGGCCGTCGTAAGCGATTGCCGCTGCGATTCCTACGACGAGCTGCTCGACGCGATCCATTGCGTCGCCATAGTCGGCGTAGGCCTCGTACCACTCGACCATCGTGAACTCAGGGTTGTGCTTCGTCGAGAGGCCCTCGTTGCGGAAGTCCTTGCCCAGCTCATAGACGCGCTCGAGGCCACCGACGATGCAGCGCTTGAGATAGAGCTCGGTTGCGATCCGTAGATAGAGGTCACGGTCGAGCGTGTTGTGATGGGTCACGAACGGCCGCGCCAGAGCTCCTCCGTAGAGCGGCTGCAGCACCGGTGTCTCAACCTCAATGAAGCCGTCGTCGTCGAGCGATCGGCGCAGCTCGGAGACGATCTTGGCGCGCGTGACAAAAAGCTCGCGCGCCTCCTCGTTGGCGATCAGGTCAAGCTCGCGGCGGCGGTAGCGCGTTTCAACGTCCTGGAGGCCGTGGTGCTTATCCGGCGGCGGGCGCAGGCTCTTCGCCAGCAGCGTGAAGCCGGTCACGCGCAGCGTCAGCTCGCCGCTGCGGCTGGAGAAGATCGTTCCGTCGATGCCGACGAGGTCGCCGAGGTCGAACTCGACCAGCTGCGCCATCGCCTCTTCGCCAAGCAGGTCGGCGCGCGCCTGAACCTGCATCCGGCCGCTGCGGTCGACGATGTCGAGGAAGGCCATCTTGCCCTGACCGCGGCGCGCGGCGAGGCGACCGGCGATGCGGTAGGCGTCATCTCGCTCCTCGCCAGCCTCAAGCTGCTGCCACGGAGCCTGGGCGTCGGCGATCGCGACCACGCCGGGGAAGTCGTGCGGAAACGGTTCGACGCCCTGGGCGCGGATCCGCTCCAGCTTCGCTCGCCGGGCGGCGAGCAGCTCGCTCGGTTGATCGGTCGGTTGGTCGCTCACTAGAGCGCCATCATGACGGTTTAGAGACCGACGTCGATCTTCGTGATCTTCAGCTTGCGAGCAGCGCCCTTAGGAACGGGTACTGAAACGACCGCGTTGCGCTTCTGCCCGATCAGTGCGCGACCGACTGGAGACTCGTTCGAAAGCATCATTTCGGCCGGGTTAGCTTCAGCTGAACCGACGATCGTGAACTTCTGCGTCTTGCCGGTCTTCTCGTCCTTGAGATGAACCGCGGTGCCGACTTGAACGACGTCGGTCGAGATCTTCTTCTTATCGATCACCTGCGCGTCGCGGAGCCGCTCTTCAAGCTGCGCGATCCGCGCCTCGAGCATCGACTGCTCGTTCTTGGCGTCGTCGTACTCCGAGTTCTCGGCGATCTCACCAAACTCGCGCGCGTCGCGGATCCGCTCGGCAACCTCGCGGCGGCGATCGGTCTGCAAGGTGTCGAGTTCCTTCTGAAGGCGCTTTAGGCCGGCTGGGGTAAGAATTACTTCTTTAGTCATCAAAGTTCACTTTTTAGGAGTTGTGGCCAGTGCCAATAGTGCGATTGGGGCTGCGTAGGCGCAAGCGAAGCGGGCAGTATAGCGAGCGTTCGGGCAGCCTGATTAAGCGCTCCGCGGTCGGTTACGCGGCGCTGGTCAGCGGTTCGAGCTGAGCCAGCATCGCGCGGACCTGATCGATCGAGTCGCTCTGCTGGAAAGCGGTCAGCGTTGGCTTGTCGAGCTCAAGCTGATCGAGATACCAGGGATAGAAGGTCCGCAGGTAGCGGGCGGCGCGCTCTTCGCCGAGGTGCTCGCTGGCGCGATCGATGATCCACCCGAGCTCGCCGATGATCTCGTCGGCGGCCGGTGGCTCGGCGCGCAGCCCGAGCACATTTTCAAAGAGCCACGGGTTACCGAGCGCGCCACGGGCCAGCATTACTGCGTCGGCGCCGGTCTGCTCGCGCGCCGCCAGCGTGGCCTCGGTGTCGCTCATCCCGCCGGAGAGGATTACCGGTACCGGCAGCTCGGCGACCAACTTGGCGGCCAGTTCATAATCGGGCGAGCCTTTGTGCTTAACCTGCGCCGAGCGGGGATGGAAGGCGATTGCCGCGACGCCGGCCTCATCAACGAGCCGCAGCGCCAGCTGGTAACCGTCGGCCTCGCCGTTCTTCTGACCGGAGCGCAGCTTCACCGTCACCGGCAGTCCACTGCCCTCGCCGGCCGCTCGCGCGATCTCAACCGCGACCGCGGGGTCCGAGATCAGCGCCGCGCCGGCGCCGTTCTTCATCACCTTCGGCACCGGGCAGCCCATGTTGAGGTCAATGATGTCGGCGCCATGCTCGGCGGCCGTTGCGGCTGCCGAGCGCATCACCTCAGGGTCCTGGCCAAAGAGCTGGAAGGCGATCGGGCCTGGGTACTCGCGCTCGTCGGGGTGGATTACGAGCAGGTCGCGCATCGTCTTCTCGTTGCGATGGTGGATCGCGAAGCTGGAGATCATCTCGCTGACCGTCAGGCCGGCGCCGAATCGTTTGGCTTGGAGCCGGACGAACCAGTTACCGATTCCAGCCAGCGGCGCGAGCACGACGCGATTGGGGGCTTCAACGCCGCCGATCGTGAACGGCTCTGTTAGAGGTGGCGCGGTCATCGGCGCAAGCCTAGCTTCAGCGGACCGATCACTGATTGCGCTCGAACAGGATCCGCAGGCCTTCAAGCGTCAGCAGATCATCGATCTCATCGATCCGCTCTGTGAATGGGACGATGTGGTGGGCAAGGCCGCCGGTGGCGATTGTCGCCGTCTCCTCGCCCATCTCTTCGAGCAGCCGCGCGACGATTCCGTCGACCATCGCCGCAAAGCCGTAGATCACGCCGGAGCGGATCGCTTCGATCGTCGACTTGCCGATCAGCGCCCGCGGCGGCTCAAGGTCCACCTTCGGCAGCTTCGCGGCGCGGCTGGCCAGCGCCTCGACAGAGATCTCAACGCCCGGGCTGATGATGCCGCCGAGGTATTCGCCTTCTGCCGATACAGGGTCATAGGTGATCGCGGTGCCAAAGTCGACGACGATGCAGGCGCCTTGCGTGCGCTCGTAGGCGGCGACGGCGTTGACGAGTCGGTCGGCGCCAATCTCGCGCGGGTTGTCGTAGCGCAGCGGCATCCCGGTCTTGAAGCCGGGGCCGACGACCAGCATCTCGTGGCCGAGGTAGCGCTCAGTCATCTCAAGCCACTGCGGGCCGAGCTGGGGAACGGTTGAGGAGACGATCGATGAGTCGATCTGCTCGAGCTCAACGCCGCGAAGCTCGACGAGGTTGCGCAGCGCAGCGCCGATCTCATCGGCGGTTGAGTCGCGCACCGTCGCAAAGCGCCAGTGCTCGACCAGCTCGCCACCCTCATAGGTGCCGAAATGGGTCTGCGTATTGCCTACGTCAACTACGAGCAGCATGGCGCCAGCTTACGGGGCTGGCGGAAACTGCTGTGAAGCGTCGGATGCAGGGGCCTCGGGCTGGATCGCGAGCAGCTGCTGGCGCTGGAGGTAAGCGATCTCGCGGTTGGTCTCAAGGATGCGGAAGATCGCGAGCAGAACCTCCAGAACGATGCGGCCGTAGATGATCGTCAGCAGCGCGCCGAGCGTGCCACCGATTACCGAAATCAGCACACCGGTGATTGAACCGGCGATGATCGAGGAGACAATCGTTGTGACGAGTCCGATCCCGACAACGACGATCAGCAGGATGTAGAGCCCCTTAACTACTCGAGTAGTAAGAAGGCGCGTGAAGCTGAGATCGAAGAGGGTCGAAAAGAACCCATCGCGGGAGGTCGGGATCACTGGTGGGACGCTCATAGCCGCAACGGTAGCGGGCTGGCCGGATTTGCGACGCACGAACGGGTACTGTCCAGCCTGATGAAGATCAGACTTTTCACCGTTGGCGGCTCTCACCCGTGTGACACGGTTGAGCGGGCACTAAAGATCAAAGGCCTTTCCTACTCGGTAGTTGAGTTCCCGCCGCCGATGCACATGGGTGCGATGAAGCTTCTCTTTGGCGCTCGCACAGTGCCTGGAATCAAGATCGATGGCGAGAAGATCAGCGGCTCACGCGCGATCCTTGCTCGGCTCGACGAGCTAGCCCCTGATCCTCCGCTCTTCCCTGCCGATGGAGCGGCGCGCGCGGCCGTAATCGAGGCCGAGGTGTGGGGCGACGAGGTGCTCCAGCCGCTCGTGCGCCGAGTCCTCTGGCCAAGCTTCAAAGCCCACCCCGAAGTGATGGCCAACTACTCGGCCGGTTCAAAGCTTCCTCCGGTGCCGGTGCCGGTGCTGAAACTGATTGCACCTGGAGTTACGACGATCGAGATGCGTGCCAACCACGCCACCGACGAAACCTACGCCGACGACGTTCGCACGCTGCCAATTCTGCTTGACAAGATCGACGGTTGGATCGCTGATGGAGTAATGGGTGGCGAGCAGTTCAACGCTGCCGACCTGCAGATCAGCTCAAGCCTGCGACTGCTGATGACATTTGCCGACTTCAGCGAAATCTTTGCCGGCCGCCCCTGCGCCGATCTCGCGCTGCGCTGCTTCCCAGACGCTCCAGGCTTTGCGCCGGTCGGAACGATTCCGCCTGAGCTGCTCCCTAGCGTCGCTTAGAGCTGGGACGGGAGCGCTAGCGCCGCGCCTTCGCGCGTTACGGCTTCATCGAAGCCGAGTGCTACGAGCGCTTCCGACAGCGGCGAGCCGTCGGGCGCGCGCAGCTCAAAGTCGAGCTCGAGCAGCGGAATTAGGACGAAGCGGCGTGAAGTTGTTTCGGCGTGCGGCAGGCGGAGCCGTTCGCTCTCGTAGACAAGCTCCCCGAGCAGCAAGAGGTCAACGTCGATCGGGCGCGGGCCGTGGCGGATGCCGCCCTCGAGGTCGCGACCTAGCGCGGCTTCAATCTCCTTGCAGGCGTCGAGCAGCTCTTCAGGCCCCAGCTCGGTGCTGATCCTCACGCAGGCGTTGAGGAACGACGGCTGGTCGAGCACCAGCCCTACCGGCTCGGTGTCATAGGTCGATGAAGAGGCCAGAACCGAGATGCCGTGCGCCGGCATCGCGTCAACTGCGGCCTGAAGATTCTCACGCCGGCCGCCGACGTTGGAACCGAGGCCGAGGTAGCCGATCTGAGCCGCGGCCATCGCTACTTCGGTTCTACGAGCAGCGCCAGCTGCCGGCTGTGGGCTAGGAGCCTGCCGTCGGCCGACCAGATCTCGCCGTCCTCTTCAACGAAGCCTTCGATTGCTGTGCTGCAGCGGAAGACGCCGAGAACCGACTCCGACGGATCTATCTCGAGCGCCGCTTGCGGGTCGCGGAAATGGATTGTCAGGTCAACGGTTGGCGCGCCGACCGGCTCGGTCAGGCGCGTGAAGACGGCCGGCAGCCATGCGTCGCAGTAGAGCGCGAGCGCCGCCGAGTCGAGCCGCTGAGGCTCGTTGAGCCGCATCCAGCCGCCGCTGATTGCTTCGTCGGAGCCGCTGAACGGCAGCGCGCCGAGCGCGGGCCGCATCTCAACCTGGTGAGCGATCGGCGGCATCTGCTCGACGACTGGGATCGGCTCGATCTGGTCGGCGGCAGGCGCCTTCGGCATCTGCGCGACGAACGGGCGTGCGTCGGAGAACTGACCGGCGAAGGCGCCTAGCGCCAGCAGGCAGCACTTGCCGTCCTGCTCGAGCCGTGCGCTGAGCGTCGTTAGCGTCCGTCCGGAGCGCTCAACCTTGACCTCGATCTGCATTGGGCCGGCAACCGGTGGGCTCAGGTAATGGAGCGTGATCGAGCGCGCTTCGCGCTCCGCGTCGCCCAGTTCAGCGGCCATCGCGCGAACCATGATCGCCGCAAGGTAACCGCCGTTGGGGCCGCGCGGCGCCGACCAATCGACGTCGCAGAGCGCGCTGAAGCGGCCTTCGCCGAGCGGCTCAACCGCGGTGGCCAGTTCAAACGGAGTGCTCATCGGCCGGCCGCGCTGTGCCAGACCTCAACCGAGACCGACTCAACAGCCAGCGCGATCGGTGGCTCAGGCTTCGTCGCCTTGACCCAGACCTCGCGCGCACCAAACTCATCGAGCAGCTGGTTGGCTACTTCGGTGCATAGCGCCTCAAGCGTGCGGTAAGAGCGGCGCTGGGCGACGAGAGATACGAACTCGCAGACGCGGCCGTAATCGATTGTGTCCTCAACCCGGTCGGTGACCGTTGCGTCGCAGGCGCCGACGTCGAAGCGAAGATCAAAGACGAGCCGCTGGCCGATCTCCTGCTCGGCGTCGCTAACGCCATGATGGGTGTAGAGCGAGAGGCCGGTTACTTCAATGCTGGTCGCGGCCAGCTCAGTGCTGCGCTCGCCGAATTCCTCGTCGAACTCCTCGTTCTCCTCGTGCTCCTCGTCAGCGTCCATCGCGCGCCAACGTAGCACTAGCGAGCTTTAGACCGTCGACGGTTGCTCGCACGTCGTGGACGCGAAAAACCGAGGCGCCGCGCTCAAAAGCGAGCACGTTGGCCGCAACCGTTGCCGCAACTCGCTGATTGGGCCGCTCGGTGCCGGTCAGTTCGCCAAGAAAACGCTTGCGCGAAAGCCCGATCACAACCCGATAGCCGAGCGCTGCGACCGCGCCGAGGTTGGCGAGCAGATCGAGGTTGTGTTCGAGCGTCTTACCGAAGCCGATCCCTGGGTCGACGGCAATCCGGTCGCGCTTAATCCCGGCAGCCAGCGCTAGCTCGGCGCGCTCGCTGAGAAATTCGCAAACCTCGGCGACAACATCGTCGTAGCGGGGTTCATCCTGCATCGTCTGCGGCGAGCCGATCATGTGCATCAGGCAGCAGTCGCAGCCGGCCTGCGCGACGAGCTCGGCCATCGCTGGCTCGCGCGTGAAGCCGCTGACGTCGTTGACGTAGCTAGCCCCGGCCTCGAGCGCGGCGGCCGCGACAGCGACCTTGGTCGTGTCAACGCTTATCTGCATCTGCGGCGCGGCGGCTGCGATCCCTTCGACCACAGGAATCACGCGGCGCAGCTCCTCGGCTTCGTCTACCGGATCGGCGCCGGGGCGGGTTGACTCGCCCCCTACATCGATGATCACCGCGCCCTGCTCGGCCAGATCAAGACTGTGCGCGATCGCGGCCTCAGCAGTCGGCAGCAGCCCACCATCAGAGAACGAGTCAGGCGTTGCGTTGCAGACGCCCATCACCTTCCAGTCAGCGCTCATCGGATCTCCCGCGCGCGCGGCGGCTCAGGCCGGTTCAGGCTTCTCAGGCAGATCGAGGCCGCGGGCCTCAAGTGTTCCGCCGGCAAGACCCGGCAGCGTCGTTGGCCGCGGCGCGTCGCGCTCGGCCTCCGTTGCAGCTTCAGGAGTACCGTCGGTCGGCGGCGCCGGAGCGTCGTCGGGGCCGAAGACATCTTCTTCGCTCTTGCCGTCGAGCAGCGCAAGGAATTCATTCCGCTCGATCGTCTCACGCTTGAGCAGGATCCGTGAAGTTGTTTCAAGCACCTCGCGATGCTCGGTCAGCATGTCCCTGGCGCGCTGGTGGGCCGACTCGATGATGCGGCGGATTTCGTCGTCGATCTCGCGCGCGATCTCATCCGAGTAGTCGGGCTCAGAGGAGAACTCGCGGCCAAGGAACGGCTGGCCTTGATCGCGGCCGAAGACGCGTGGGCCGAGCCGATCGCTCATCCCAAAGCGCATCACCATCTGCTTGGCGGTCGCTGTGACCTTCTCGATGTCGTTCGAAGCGCCGGTAGTGATCTCGCTGAAGACGATCTCCTCGGCGGCGCGGCCACCGAGCGTCATCGCCATTGAGTCCAGTAGTTCGGCGCGAGTCGTGAGGAAGCGATCTTCTTGCGGCATTGAGATTGTGTAGCCGAGCGCTTGGCCGCGGCTGACGATTGAGATTTTGTGGACCGGGTCTGAGAACTCGAGATAGTGGCCGACGATCGCGTGGCCCATCTCGTGGAAGGCGGTTACGAGCCGTTCCTTGTCACTCATCACGCGCGTCTTCTTCTCAGGGCCCGCGATCACGCGCATGATCCCCTCTTCAAGCTCGACCTGGGTTACTTCGCGCTTGCCGTGGCGGGCTGCCAGCAGCGCCGCCTCGTTGACGAGGTTGGCGAGGTCGGCGCCGGTAAAGCCGGGCGTCTGGCCGGCCAGCGTGTCGGTGTCGATCTCCTTCGCCAGCGGCTTGCCGCGGGTGTGGACGTCAAGGATCCGCGCGCGGCCCTTGCGATCGGGGCGATCGACGACGATCTGCCTGTCGAAGCGGCCTGGGCGCAGCAGCGCCGGGTCAAGAATGTCAGGGCGGTTAGTGGCGGCGATCAGAATCACGTTGTCGGTCATCGTGAAGCCGTCCATCTCTACGAGCAGCTGGTTGAGCGTCTGCTCGCGCTCGTCGTGGCCGCCGCCCATGCCGGCGCCGCGGTGGCGGCCGACTGCGTCGATCTCGTCAACGAAGATGATGCACGGCGAGTTCTGCTTCGCCTGCTCGAAGAGGTCACGCACACGGCTGGCGCCGACGCCGACGAACATCTCGACAAAGTCGGAGCCTGAGATTGAGAAGAAGGGAACGCCAGCCTCGCCGGCAACGGCTCGGGCCAGCAGCGTCTTGCCGGTACCTGGAGGGCCAAACAGCAACACTCCCTTCGGGATTCGAGCACCGAGCGCTTGGAACTTTTTCGGGTTCTCGAGGAACTCCTTGATCTCATGGAGCTCTTCGACCGCTTCGTCAACACCAGCCACGTCGCGGAAGGTGATCTTCGGTGAATCTGCAGTCATCCGCTTGGCGCGCGACTTGCCGAACGACATCACCTTTGAGCCGCCGCCCTGCATCTGGTTCATCAGGAAGATCCAGAAACCGATGAAGATCAAAAACGGCAGCACGTAAGTCAGCAGCGAGAGCCAACCATTCGTCTTGCGACCCTGAATGTTGTAACCGCCGGAGAGCTTGCCCTGATCCTCCGCGCTCTGGAGCTGCGCTTCGAGCCGATCGGAGCCTGCGTCGGTGAAGCCGGTTTCGTACTCCTTACCGCTGCGAGGAACGACGACGACGGTGTTGTCCTTCGTCTTCAGATCGACCGACTTAAGGCTGCCGGCCGACAGCTGCGAGATGAACTCGCTGTAAGTCGGGACCTTCTCCTTCTGCCCGCCGCTGATCAAGCGCTGCGCGAAGAACGCGAGCACGATCACGATCAGGATTGGGAAGGCTGCGCTCTTGAAAAAACGACTCATTGAGTGGGGTACGCTACGCGGATCGGATGGGGATTACGATGATGGGACAGATCCTTCAGGGTAACAGCCGCGATCAGCGCTACGAACCGCTCTCAGGCCGAAGCAGCGAAGCAACATAAGGCAGGTTGCGCCAGCGTTCGGCGTGATCGAGGCCGTAGCCGATCGCGAAGCGGTTGGGAATCTCAAAACCGACGTATTTGATCGGCACGTCGGCTTTGCGACGTTCGGGCTTCGTCAACAGCGAACAGACCTCTAGCGAGGCCGGGTCGCGCGCGCCAAGATTGCGCAGCAGGTACTGCAGAGTGAGGCCAGAGTCGACGATGTCCTCGACGATTAGGACGTCGCGGCCTTCGATCGGCGCGTCGAGGTCCTTGAGGATTCGAACGACACCGCTGGAATCGGTCTGCGAGCCGTAGGAGGCCAGCGCCATGAAGTCGAGCTCGCAGGGCGCGGTGATCTTTCGCATCAGGTCGGCGAGAAAAAAGGTGGCGCCCTTCAGCACGCCTACCAGCAACAGGTCGCGGCCTTCGTAATCGGCGCTGATCTGAGCGCCAAGCGCGCGTACCCGCTCCTTGAGCTGGTCGGGCTGAACGAGAATCTCACCGATCGGTGGGTCATCACTCATCGCCGCGGAGATTACCCTTCGACCGGTCGGCGGGCCGTGCGCTGCGGCGAGCATTCGAAGCGCAACGTTCGGTTACTGACCACGGCGCGCGCGCCGCCACCGACGTCGAGCGCTGCCGGTTGGTTGCCCTCGGCGCCAAGTTCGACCAGTTCGTCGATCCGCGCTGCGGCCTGCGGGCAGAGCGAGCCGGTCGCCTCCTCGGCAAGTCGGCGCACGATCAGCCTCGCCAGCGCCGGTGGCAGAGCAGCGAGATGTTCGGTCGAAATCTCACTCTTTCCCGCTAGCGCAGTGTCTACAACGATTTCCAACACTTCGGCCTCGTCGCGCAACAGGTCTGCGCTTTGGAGAATGTTTTCGTCGGTTGCCGGGTGGACGCTGCGCAGCGCCGGCAACACCTGGCCGCGGATTCGGCCGCGCGCGTACTTGTCGGTCTCGTTGCTGGCGTCTTCGCACCATTGAAGGCCACGGGAGCGGCACCAGTCTGCTGTCTCTTCGCGCGTGAAACGAGCTCGCAGCAAAGGACGGATCAAGATCCCGCGCTGATCAGGCATTCCAACCAGCGAGCGGCGACCTGGCGAGGCGGCGAGGCGGTAGAGCACGGTCTCAACCTGGTCGCTGGCGGTGTGCCCGGCGGCGAGCCGCGCGCCGGCGGCGCTTGCGAGCTGGGCGCCAATTCCATAGCGAACATCGCGCGCCCACGCCTGCAGGTTGCCCTCGCGTGGTGCGCTGACGCTTTCAACTGTGAGGCCGACACCGAGCCGCTCGCAGAGCGCCCGGCAGAGCTGTTCATCATCGCCGGCTTCGTCGCGCAGCCCGTAGTTGACGTGCAGCGCAGTGACGTTCTCACGCCCGCACAGCTCGACCGCGATGTCGAGCAGACAGACAGAGTCGCGCCCACCGGAGAGGCAGACGACGACCGGCTCGCCGCGCTCCAGCAGGCCGCCTCCTCGGACCCGTTCAAGCAGCTCGGCTGTCTCGTGCTCGGCCACTATTTCCCCTCGGGAAGACCGGCGAGGAAGAGCTCGGTCGCGTGGCTGAAGCCCTTTAGCTGGACCTCACCGATGCGCTCAAACTCAAGATGCTTCCCGGCCATCTCAACAACCGGCCAAGTCACGAGCACCTCGCCTGCTGCGGCGCGCGCGGCGACGCGGGCGGCAAGGTTGACCTCGCGGCCGAAGTAATCGCCATCACGGAAGACGACGTTGCCGCAGTGAATCCCAATTCGTGGCAGCGGGCGCTCGTTGCTGAGCACCTGAAAGCCAACCGCCCAATCAGTCAGCGAAGCTGAGTCGGGCGAGACGATCATCACCTCGTCGCCGATCGTCTTCAGGATCCTCGCTTCATCAGGCAGCGTCTGATTGACGTTGCCAACGAAGCGCTCGACAATTCCGGCAGCCTCCTCATCGCCGACCTCCTCGGTCAGCTGCGTGTAGCCGGCCAAGTCGGCGAAGGCGATCGCGACACGAACCTGACCAATCTCACCGCCGCCCGACTCAGCTTCCATGTGACCGACGATGTCCTGCTCGACGAAGTGATTGAGGAAGCGGCGGTGGAGGTGATCGATTACCGGCGAAAAGAGTGGCAGCAGCTCTTCTGTGATCCCATCCATCTGCTCAGCGATCCGCTCGCTCGAAACTCCATCACGAAGCAACGGTTCGTGGACGTGGAGGTGAACTAGTCGCACTTCAGCGTCGGCGATCTTCGAGACCGCCTGGCCGTAGACGCGGACCGTCTGCAGCAGAGCGTCTCGAGGGAAGCCGGACTCGACGGCGGTCTCGAAGTGGCGGAACATTTCGACGTCCTCAGCTCCAAGGTCGTCAAGCGCTCCTGACGGCAGCCCGATCGCCGCGATCAGCTCCTCGATCACTTCGGCCTTTAGGCCGCTCTGCTTAGCGGCCTGCTTGAGCGTGAAGCGCTCGCCGACCATCTCGGCGACGAGCTCGTCGGCGTAACCGACGAGCCTTCCTTCAGCGATCGCTTCCTGGAGCTGCTCGATCGAATAGCCGCGCTCGCGCAGCTTGACCAGCGAGCGAGCCTGCGCGATCGCGCTGGGCCCCCAGCCTTCGCTGAGGTCGTGCTTGGGGAACAGCCCTAGCGCGACCCAGCGGCGCAGCGTTGAGAGCGAAACACCGGCCCGCTCGGCCGCCTCGGCGCCTGCGAGCTTCTCGCTAACGCCGCGCTCCTCTTCGTTGCCTAGCTGGTCGTCCATCGCGCGACCGACCTAACGCTTACTGGACTACAAGTTGCGGGTAGTCGGCCTCGAGCATCGAGCGGTAGAGCCCGTAGACCGGCTTTGTGATTGGAATCAGCGCAAGCGCCGACTTGACGTCGCCGCCGGCCTTGATCCGCCTGCGAGCAATCGCCACCGGCACGTTCTCCTTGCCTTGGAAGTAGCTATTAGCAACCTCAGAGCTCATCGTCAGCTTGACCTTCGGCTCCCAGTCGACATCGTCGGTCCACTCCCAGTAGAGGTTGCCATGCTCACCTTGGCGCGCGGCGCGGGCGTTCACTACTAGGTCCATGTCATCGAACTCAAAACGCTGGGGTACGTCGGCGTCGCGCAGCTTCGGGCCCATCACAGGGTCTTCGCTCATCAACGTCATCGCGCGGTCGATCACCGCGCGGAACTGCTCAGTCGACTCGAACTGAGCGGTCATCAGCTCGCTGACTTGCGCGGAGCTGCCTTCTTGCGCGGAGCTGCCTTCTTGCGCGGCGCCGTGGCAGGCTTCTTCGCCGCCGTCCGGCCCGACGCGGCTGGCGTGGAGCGCTCCAGCGCACCGATCCGTCGCTCAATTACGGCAAGCCGTTCCTCGAGTCGTTTTAGATCCTCGGTAGTTGGCGGCAGCGCGTCCCCAACAGCGTCGCGAACTCGCTGCGCTGCGGCAGCTAAGTCGTCGGCGATATCGGCGGCGCGGTCCGGGCGCAGCTGCGCTCCGGCGGTCTGAAACGCCTGATCAACGGCGGAGCGAACTTGATCCCCGCGTGAACCGCGCTTCTTATTCTTGCTCTTCGGTGACTTCTTCTGATCTTTGGCCATAGCTTCACAATACTCTCGCCCGGTTATCTCTGCTGAGCCACGACACGTCCACCCAACTGCCCCGCTCGCGCCGCGCGCGCTGCTCACCGGCGACCCCGGCCGCGCCTTGGCGCTGGCGCAGCTGCTGACCAGCGAGCCAAAGATGTTTAACCACAACCGCGGCCTTTGGGGTTACAGCGGATTGGCCGAGGATGGCGAGCCGCTGACGATCATGAGCCATGGGATCGGCGGGCCAAGCGCGGCAATTGTGCTCGAAGAGCTTTGCGACCTCGGCTTGGAACGAGCAATCCGAATCGGCTCGTGCGGCGCGCTGAGCGATTCGCTGGAGCTAGGGCAACTGATATGCGCCGATGAGCTAATCGGCGCAGACGGAACTAGCAAGGCCCTGATCGGCGAAGCAGCGCTGGTGCCTGATCAGCAGATGACGGCGCTGCTGGCAGCGCATGCCGACCACAGCGGCACGGTCGTCAGCGCAGACCTCTTCTACGAGCGCGGCGGAGAGCGGATCGAGCGCTGGAAGGGCTCGGGAGCGATCGCTGTCGAGATGGAGGCCGCGGCGCTGATGGCTGTCGCGAAGCTTCGATCGATCCGCTTTGCCGCTCTGCTGATGGTTAGCGACGCCTCCGCTGGTGCCGGTGCGAGGCTAGAGGGAGTAGCGCTCGAGCGCGCTACCGAGCTGCTCGGCCAGGCCGGCCTAGCAGCGCTGCTGGCCAGCGACTAAACCGCCTAGGAGCTTTTGGCAGCGAGCAACGAGAGTTCGATTGCCGCTAGCCGCTCGTCGATCGCGGCCAACCGCTCGTCGAGCGAAATCTGAGAGTTTTTGTTGAAGCGCTCGTCAAGGCGATCAACCGAATCCTCGATGCCTTCGAGCCGCTGAGCGACCGAGCGCACACGGCGCGTGAGCCGCTCAAGATCGGCGGCCGAAGGCAGGTTAAGCGCTCCCATCGCCACTTCCTGAGCCTGAGTTGCTCGCTCACGAGCCTCAAAGACGCGCCCAATTGCGCTACTGACAAGCGGGTTCTCAAGCAGTTCTTGAGCGAGACGTCCGATTGCGTCCTCGCTTCCGCGTGTGAGTCGGTCTTTTAGCCCGTCGTCAGTTTCGTTGGTCATTTCTGGCTCCCAGATAGCTCGCTTATCGCTTCACGGTACTGGGTGGAGACTGTTGCGACGCGCCTCGTGGTGGTAGCTTCGCTGCTCCCTGTCCGAGCCACTTAACTTCTGTTTCGTTCAAGTCGAAGCGCCTTGGCCGCTAGGACCGGCCGACGGCCGCTACATCGTCCGCGGACACGCCGGCGAGCCGAGCCATGTGCTGGTGGTGGCGACGCTCGGCGCCGAACGTCGCCGGCGCTTTCGCCGGCGGATCCGCGCCGCACAGCCAAACCCTGAAGCGACGTCGGTCGCAGTCGGCCGCGCAACGTTGATCGGCGCGCGCCCGCTGCAGTCAGACGCTGCGGCCTGGCTGCGCAGCGCCGACTGCGAAGCCGAAGCACTGGCAGGCCTGGCCGTTATTAACTCGGTTCTTCAGCGGCAACGAATTGTTGCCGCCGACCCCCGCGCGCATGGAATCGCACCCGGGCAGGCGCTCGTGCTGCGGGTCGGTGTTGGGGCCGGAGAGGAGGTAGCGAACGGCCGCTGGAGCTCGGCGACCGAGGTAATTCTTGGCGCCGGGAGGCAACGACGCGAAGCCGTCCTCAGTCCGCAGGAGCGGCTGGCAGCTGTGCTTAGCGGGCGCGACGTGATTCTGGCCTGCGAGGAGTTGACCTTGCGCGCCAGAGCCGACGTTGATGCTGGCCGCTGGCGCGAAGCGGCATTCCAGCTCGATTGCGCGCTGCGGGCAGCAGTCGCCGAACTGGCAAGCTGGGCCGGGCAGGGCGATCTTGACGAGCGCATTGCTCTTCTAGCTGAGGCCACGGAACAGGCCGCAGACGCTGCGCAGACAGCTCTTATCGGTGGCCTTAGCTCGGAGCAGATCGCAGCACTGGAAGCTAGCCTGCTGCGACTCGAAGCGGCGCTGCGAGCGCGCACCGCGATCGCGCGCTAGCTCGCAGCATCTGCTTGGCGTTGAGCTTCGAGCTCGAGCCGGAAGGCGGTCAGCGTCCGCTGCAGCGACTCGCTTTGAGCGCGGCGGATAAAGAGCCAATCGGTTACAGCGCGGAACGGATTTGAGCTCTTTAGCCGGTAGTCAAGGTCGAGCTGGACTGTCAGTTGCCCGTCTACCGGCATAAATCGCACGCGCTGGCGAGCTGAAATAGCGCGATCTTCGACCTCTAACTCCTGCCCCACTCCAGGCTCGTAATCAAGCACCGTTTCGCGAACCTCACCTCGCCCGGCTGGGGTGGACTGCCAGACGACGCTCGATCCAACTAAGGGCGGCTCGCCACAGACACTGACGACCGAGCGCAAGCCATCGATGAAGAGCGGCCAAGATTCACGGTCGTACCAAAGAGCTTGCGCTGCGTTCAGCGACACGCCGCCGATCACCGTCTTCGCCGAGGCGACGCTCACTAGAGCACTCGGCGCAGCAGTTCGAGCGCCGAGGCAACCTCCTCAAGGCGCGGCTTGATCTCAGCTGCGAGCCGCTGGCGCTCGATTTCACCCTGCTCGGTGATCGCGTAGAAGCGCCGCGAGCGGCGCTGAGGATGCTCCCACTCGCCGGTGACGAAGGCGTTCTCCTCGAGCGAGCGCAGAAGCGGGTACATCGTGTTCGGGTTGACGCTGATCAGCCCTCCGGTCGAGATGCTGATCCCTTCGATCAAAGCGTTGCCGTAGGAGGGTCCGCCTGACAGAAGGTGGAGGACTAGCAGCGGCAGCAAGCCGGCGCGGCGTAGCTCGCCGACGAGAGGATCACTGGCCCCCGGGCCACCACCGCTGGCCGCTGGAGCGCGCGCCGAGGTCAGCGGCACCGCTTCGGCAACGGCCTCGTCGGTCTTGCGTTGGGACACGTCCAGCAGTATGACGAGCGCCGCCTGACGAGGCGGCTCAGCGGTCGAGCAGGTCGTCTAGCGAGCGCTGCTCCGGGTTAACGGCGCGCGCCGCGGCGGCTCGCGGGCGACCACCCTTCGACCAGTGCTCAACAATGTCGCGGGCCTTCGCATGACGCTGCGTGATGCCACGCTCGATCGGCTCAATCTGGAGCCCTGCAGGGTCGCTGCCGCGCACGACCGCGTGGAAGACGCGGCCGCGGATCGAAACGCGAACGATGTCACCCGGTGTTATCGAATCAAGTCGCACGCGGGTCGATCATGACGGATTTAGCGACCGCGCTCAGGCGATCAAGAACGAGAAGGCGATAATCACGTAGACGGCCAGCAACTGCAGCCCCTCGAACCAGGTCGAGCGGCCGTCTTGGGTGACCTGGCTGGCGAGCAGGGCTGAGAGAATCAGCGCCGCTAGCTCGAAGCCATTGAAGACCAACGCCATCGGGTGCGGACCGATCAGGTGCGAGGCAAGAATCAGCACCGGCGCCACAAAGAGCGCGATCTGAGCGCTCGACCCAATCGAGATGTTAACCGCGAGGTTCATCTGGTTCTTGCGCGCCGCGAGAACCGCAACCCAATGCTCGGCCGCGTTGCCGACGATCGCGACGATGATCGCGCCGATGAAGAACTCGCTGATGTCGAGCCTTTGCGCCGTCTCTTCGATTGAACCGACGAGGATCTCCGACATTACGGCGACCAGCGCACCAGCGATCGCCAGCGCGATGATCGACTTGCGCGTGCTCCATGAGGCGCTGACGGCCTCAGTGTCAGCCGGTTCGGGGTTGAAGATGCGGCGGTGCGTCTTGAGTGAGAAGAGCAGTCCGGCCGCGTAGGCGACGAGCAGCACGACGGCGACAACAATCGAGAGCGTCTCGACGCTGGAGCCGTAGTCGACGATCACATCGGTTGGCTTCGGCAGCCCAGTGCCGACAACAAGCTCATAGACGGCAGGCATCACGATCGCCGCCAAGGCGAGGAACAACATCGACGTTTGGGCGCTTGCGGCCCGGGCGCTGAATTTCTGTTCATCCCGGCCCCAACCACCGAAGAACATCGAGGCACCGAGCACGAGCAGGATGTTGCCGATGATCGAGCCTGCGATCGAGGCCTTGACGACCTCCTGCAGGCCAGCCTCAAGCGCGACGAGGGCGATTATCAGCTCCGGCGCGTTGCCGAAAGTAACGTTCAGCAGCCCACCGATACCGGGGCCTGAGCGGGCCGCGAGCTCCTCCGTCGCGCGGCCCATCAGCGCGGCCGTGGGAATCACTCCCAGCGCGGCCGTGATGAAGATTGCCGTCGAGCCACCACCGCCGTACTGAAGGATTACGGCGATCGGAATGAAGATCACCAGCAGGATCGGCCAGCCAGCAGCATCGAGCAGACGGCGGAAGATAGAAGGATTGTCTGGCGGCTGAGCGCTCATCGGGCGTTGAGCATACGATGCGCCGCTGTCGGCCCCGACTGGCTAGGCCTTGTAGCGCGCACCAAATTCGCCTTGCTGCAACGGCAACTGCGACGAAGCGAGCGTCCGCTCTCTAGGCTTCTTGACGTGCGCCGTACGCCTTTTCTATGCGTCGCGTCGGCGCTCGTCACGCTCGCCCTTAGTGGCGCGGCGAGTGCCAATGCCTCAACGATTCTCGTGCTCGATAAGAACGGGGTCGTCACCGCGCGCGAAAATCCGCTGATTCCCTCGGGCCCGGGCAGTGAGCTTCCCGACTACCCGGGACGATCAGTGGCCCCGGCCTCACCAGCGGCGTTCCCGGCGCAGACGGCAGCGTCAGCAAACCTTGATACAGCGGTCGCACGGCTCGCCGCTGGGGGAGCGATCAGCGCCTCCACCAATGCCGCTTACAGCGAAGCAATCGGCAGCGCACGAAGCGCTGCTGGCCGGCTCGGTGGGCGGCGGCGCAAAGAGCTAAAAGCGGTAATCGCGAACTTCGACCGGATGGCTAAGAACGGGGCCATCACCTCGTCACGCATCGATCCGATTATCGAAACGCTGCGACGCAACACCTCATGGTGGACCAAAGGCGCGCTACTGAGCTACGGACAGCGAGTCGGGTTTCAGGGCAGCGAGCTTGTCTGGCAGTCATACCCAGGCCAGGGGCTCCAGATCCAATGGCTGGGCACTTTCGGCTACATGAACGCGCTCTGGGAAACGCCAACCAAGTCGGCCGAACTGCACACACTCGCCGGTGAGGTAAAGCGGCTGGCCGTCAAGCGCGCCGGTGGACTCGCCTGGGAATACCTATTCCAGTTCGGCGGCGGCAGGCCACCGTGGGTCAGCGGACTTGCCCAGGGCACTGCAGTTCAGGCACTTGCACGAACCTCTCAGCTCTTCAAGCAACCTGAGCTCATGGACCTGGCGAAAAGCGCGCTTGGCATTTTCCAAACCCCGCCACCGAGCGGAGTGCGACTCAACCTTGCCCACGGTTCCTACTACGCGGCTTACTCCTACGCCCCGGGCCAGCGGATCTACAACGCTTTCTACCAGTCGCTGACCGGGCTCCACGACCTTGCTGAGATAAGCGGCGATCCGACCGCTCGGAAGCTCTGGCTGCGAGGACAGACAGAGGGCCGCTACGAACTTCCGTTCAGCGACACTGGCTCTTGGTCTTACTACGAACCAGGCTCCCGCTCATCGCTGAACTACCACAAGGTGCTGCGCGACTTCGTTCGCGACCTGTGCGATCGGATGACGACAGACCGCGAACGCGAAACTGTCGCCCTGCGAGCCCGAAAGGGGCCAGATGCAGTTCTTGGAAACTTCGCCAGCTGGCCCGAACCAGGGCCTTACTGCGTGATCGCGCAGCGTTTTACGAAGTACCTCTACAAGCAACTGGGGATCATTACCCCGACGCCTTCATCGCGCTGATTTCGTACGCCGCGCCCCAGCCGTACAATCAAGCTGTGCCCGAAACACCAACAACCTGGATCCTGACCGGCTCAGTCGACAACTTCGCTGTCACTAGCGAATTAGGTTTCAAACTGATCGGATTCAAGGAGCGCCGGCGCAAACAGGCACTGGCGATGGAGATCGGCGATCGGGTCATTTTCTACTTGACGAAAGTGATGGCCTTCGGCGGTTCGGTAATTATCAGCTCCGATCTCTTTGAGGACCGAGATCCGATCTGGCCTGGCAAACCTGGCAACCCTGACCCTTATCCATGGCGACGCGAGACGAAAGCCGAATTAATCGTCCCAGAGCCGGACTGGCTCCCCGCCGAGAGCGTGAAGGATGAGTTGGAGCACATCGCCAAATGGCCCGCGGAGCACTGGAAGCTCGCCTTCCAGGGGCAGCTGCGAACTGTCAGCGACGCCGATAGTGAGCTGCTGATGGAACGGATGCGAGTAGCGGCCGGCGCGACGGCGTGAGTACTTCCTCAGCGCGACTGCGCGGCGCTTGGGAGTCGCTCTACAGCGAGCAAAAACTGGCTAGCGCGGCGGCCGTCGGGTTGCTGCTCTCGATGCTGTTGCCTTGGTATCAGCAGAGCGGGTTTGTTACGCGCCCAGGACAGGCGCCGTCCGAGCTGAGCGACTCCTTCAACGCTTTCCAATCTTGGGGCTTCGTCGAAGCGTCGGTACTGCTTGTCGCGCTCGGCGTACTAGCCCTCTGCGCTGCGCGCGCTGACCGCCGCGCATTCCACCTGCCCGGAGGTGACGGAATCGTGCTGATCGTCGCTGGCGGCTGGGTGATGTTCCTGATCTTCTACCGCCAGCTCGATCGACCAAGCGGAAATAATTCTGGAGTTCTGCGACCGATCGGCAGCCCATCTTGGGGGGAGGTTGGCGTCAACTGGGGAATCTTCGTCGCCTTTCTGCTTGGCGCCGTGATCGTCTACAGCGGCTGGCGAATGCGCTCGCTCAAGCGCCCCGAACCGCTGCTCGACGGTGACGACCCAAACTCTTCAAAGCTTGAAGGAGACCCGGCGTCGGTTGTCAGCACAGTCCCATTAGCCAAGCCAGCTGCCGCGCCCAGGCCCCCACTCGAGGGGCAACTTTCGTTCGAAGACCCGGCCGACGAGCAGAAGAGCGATTAGGGCGCTGCAGGGCTTACCCCGCCAGCAACCTATGATCCGCAGACGATGTCCACCACTCCTGACCAACCCGAAGAAGTCAGCTCCGGCCTAATCGAAGTCGGCTACCTTCCCGACGACGCGACGGCGCTAGTCGCCTTCCTCGCAATCAAGCTCGGAAAACCGATCCTCGTTGAGGGCCCGGCCGGCGTCGGCAAGACGCAGCTAGCCAAGTCGCTAGCCGAAACACTCGGCCGCGAATTAGTTCGCCTTCAGTGCTACGAAGGGCTCGACGAAGCGAAGGCGCTCTACGAATGGAACTACCGCAAGCAGCTGCTGCGGATTCAGGCCGAGGCCCAGGACACCGGCTGGCAAGAGGTACAGGACGACATCTTCGGTGAGGACTTCCTGCTCCAGCGGCCACTGATGACGGCGATCGCTTCGCCCGACCCGGTTGTACTGCTGATCGATGAGATCGACAAGACCGACCAAGAGTTCGAAGCGATGCTGCTGGAGCTGCTCTCCGACTTCCAGATCTCAATCCCTGAGCTTGGTCGGATCGAAGCGAGCACGATGCCGCTCGTGCTGCTGACCTCAAACAATTCGCGCGAACTGACCGAGGCGCTCAAGCGCCGCTGCCTCTATCTCTGGATCGATTACCCGTCGCTCGAACATGAGCTGGAGATCGTTCGCCTGCACGCCCCCGAGCTAGACGAGAAGATTGCCCGCCGCCTCGTTGAGGTCGTTGCGATGGTGCGCGACCTCGACCTCAAGAAGCCGCCGTCGATCGCCGAGTCGATCGACTGGGCGCGGGCGCTGCTGCTGCTCGGCGCGACCGACATCGACAGCAAGACCTTCAACGACACGATGTCGATCATCGTCAAGCACCGCACCGACATCGACATCGTTGCCGAACGCGTCGGCGTCAAGCTCGACGGAGCAGAGGACGGCGTCAGTGCCGCCTCCTCCTGACAAACGCCCGTCCCGCGAGGCATCACGGCGCGCAGCGCTGTTCTCTGAGCCGCTGGAAAACCCGCTCGACGCCGGCCTGACGGCGCACCTCGTCGAATTTGGCGAGGAGCTGCGCGGCGAAGGAGTTTCGCTCGGCACCAGCGAGCTGCTCGACGCCTTCAGCGCGCTTCCGGAGGTCGCTTGGAACGAGCCGACGCTGTTTCGCGAAACGTTGGCGACGACGCTCGCCAAGTCGCCTGAGGATCGCGCGATCTTCGATCTCGTATTTGAGCGCTTCTTCTTCCGTGCCACCGAGCTTGCTGCGCTCAACACCGGGATCGGCGAAGCCGGCAGCGGCGAAGGTGATCGAGAAGGCAATTCAGAGATCGACGTCGACGCGCTGCGCGAACAGATCGCGCGCGCGATCGCCGAACAGAACGAAGCAGCGTTGCGCGATCTTGCACGGCTGGCGATCGCCGCATTCGCGCAGCCCGGCGAGGGCTCAGGCGTGCTCGGCGTCGACGTACAACGGATCCGCCGCGCACTTGGGCTGCGGACCGACCCGCAGGGCGACGTGCCGCAGGATGACCCCCGCGCGGAAGGGCTGCCACGCGACGGGATTCGCCGTTTTGAGCAGCTACTTCGTCAGGAGCTAGAGCGCCAGCAGATCGAACGGACCTCGTCGCTGCCAGCGGCGCGACCGCTGCATGAGCTTGACCGCGCCCTGCCGAGCGGCCCGCTTCAGGACCTCGCCAGTGTTCACCGCGTCGTCACGCAGCTCAAACGGCGGCTGAAGACGCAAGGCCAGGAACACCGCGGCCACCGCCGCCACGCCCACGTCGACATCCGCCGCACGATGCGCGCCTCGCTGCAGACAGGCGGCGTGCCGATCACCTTGCGCTACCGCCCCGTGCGCCCGCGGCGGCCGGAGCTGTTCGTGATCTGCGACGTCTCAACCAGCGTCACCAGCGCCTCAGTCTTCTTCCTCTCCGTGATGCACGCTTTGCACGACTCGTTCCGCAAGATGCGCTCGTTCGTCTTCATCGAGCGCGTCAGCGAAGTGACTGAGGTATTTGAGCGCGAGCGCGACTTCAAGGCCGTCAGCGAGGCGATTGCGCGCGATGCCGGTGTCGCTGACATCTCCGGCTACACCGACTACGGCCGCGTCTGGGGCGAGCTGCTGGAGCAGATCCAAGATCAGCTCCACCCCCGCGCGACCGTGATCGTGCTCGGCGACGCGCGCACCAACGGCCGCGCGCCAGGAACCGACGCCTTCGCCCAGATCGCCGCGCGCGCCGGTCGCACCTACTGGCTAAACCCTGAGCCGCGCCTCTACTGGAACTACGGCGACTCGGTGATCGACACCTACGCCCAGTACTGCGAGGCCTACGAGTGCTGGACCACTGGCCAGCTAGAAAACTTCGTCAAGGTTCTGACGGCCCCTGAAGCTACGCGCCCCTAAAGGCTTAGGCCAAGCGCGCGGGCGGCCGCGACCCATGCCGCGTAAGCGACCGCTGTGACGCAGCAGGCGATCAGCAACGACGGCAGAAAACCGAGGCCGCTGCGCAGCCCAAGCGGAAGCGCGACGAAGAAGACGAGCGAAGGAACGATCACCCAAAGGATTGACCACGAGAGCGAGATGATCTGCTCGCTGTCACCGGTGTCGCGGTAGAGCCAGACGATCGCCAGGATTGAGGTCAGCGGCAGCGAGATGATGATCGCGCCGAGCAGCGTCGAGCGGCGCGCAGCCTCGCTGGCGGCAGCGATGATGATCCCCGAGACCAGCGCTTTGACGACGACGTACACAGCCTCAACCGTGGCTAGCGCGGCGGACGGAAGCTATGAGGCGACTGGCACGCGCCGGGCGGCGCTTGTGACGCGCTCGAACTGAAGCGCGCCGTCGCCGGTGATCTCACTGGCGAGCTCGCGCTGATCGCGCGCGAGGTCCTGACTCAGCTCCCAGTGCTCGATCGAGCCCTGGCGCGGGAAGAGGTGGAGCGAGCGGTTGACGTAGCCGGCGCCAAAATCGAGCATTGGGCTGGTCTGCTGCAAGGGATCTGGGTTAACTGCCGTGCACTTGTCGAAGCCGCAGCGATCCATGTAGCCGATCACGCGGCAGATGTAATCGATCACGATCCCGACCTTCAGCGTCAGCGAAACGTTGTAGTTGCCCATCGCGAAGGCGAAGTTGGGAACCTCGCTGAGCATCGACCCTTTGTACGTGAGCATCTCGGGGAGCTCAACCTGCGAGCCGTCCACGGTCAGCTCAATGCCACCAAAGGCCAGCAGCTCGAGGCCGGTCGCGGTGACGATGATGTCGGCCTGCAGCATTTCGCCACTAACCAGCTCGATCCCATCCTCGGTAAAACTCGCGATCTTGTCGGTCACGACAGAGCAGTCGCCCTTCGAGAGACTTTTGAAGAGATCGCCGCTGGGAACGGCGCAGAGCCGCTGATCCCACGGGTCGTAGTCGGGCGCGAAGTGGCGATCGATCTCGTAATTGTCGGGCAGCTGCTGCTTCAGCGACCAGCGCAGGAAGCGCTTGACCAGCTCGGGCCGCGACTGCGCGAGGTTGAAGACGAACCGCTGGCGCCAAATGTTCTTGCGCCGCGTGATGCTTGATGCGAGCTCTTCGGGCAAGAGGCGGTTGAGCAGGTTGGCGACGGCGTCCTTGCGCGGCACGCTAATGATGTAAGTCGGCGAGCGCTGAAGCATCGTTACGTGGCTGGCCTGCTCGGCGAGCGCGGGAACGAGCGTGACGGCGGTCGCGCCGCTTCCGATTACAACGACCTTCTTGCCGGCGTAATCAAGATCCTCGGGCCAGGACTGTGGGTGGATTATCTGGCCGGAAAAACGCTCCTGCCCTTCAAAGTGCGGCTGGTAGCCGTGGTCGTAGCGGAAGTAGCCGCTGGCGCTGAAGAGCCAGCCGCA
>Ga0194055_10000565_pt1 | contig 29878 bp, 27 predicted proteins | sample SepL449m_MetaG_FD_155482 | JGI IMG/M metagenome (GOLD analysis project Ga0194055, IMG submission 155482) | Anoxic zone freshwater microbial communities from boreal shield lake in IISD Experimental Lakes Area, Ontario, Canada - Sep2016-L442-9m | ecosystem: Environmental > Aquatic > Freshwater >... | reverse complement strand
CCGCTGCTGAACTGGGCTTCGTTGCCCGCAATGAGCGGGTAGTTGGCCGTAGAGAAACTGGCCTTCAGTTCGACGTCGAGGCACATTGCATCGAAGTAGCCCTTGTCTTTGGCCACGATGACATCGACGATGCTGGCAGCCGCTGCGAAGTCGAAGCTCGACAGGTAGGTGATTTTGCCGGCGGCCTTGTTGGCTGCGCAACGTGCCGCTGGGAACGGAGCATCGGCGGTGACCGCATTGCCGTCGGCTTTGGCGGTATCGACGGTGGTGCTGTCGGTTTGAGTGGTTGCCACGGTTGTGCCGTCGGTGGCGATAGGAGCGTCGTTCGAGTCACTGCCGCACGAAACGGCTACGACCGACAGGGCAACAGTGATGGCTGCAATGCGCTTGAAGTTCATGAGAGGCAACCCTAACAGTTGGAAGTAATGCATCGCATTACTTTGTGGTCGAAGCAGATATGTGGCGCTGGTCACATACCACAGGAGGTCAGTCGCGTTCGGCCAAGGTCTCAAAGAGCGCCAACACGTTGGCCGCGCCGATGCCCACCCGATGGCCGGTGCGCGAAATGAAACCCAGTTGCACGCCGAGATCTGGGTCGCGCAGTGTAAAGAACTGCTCGTGACCATTGGCATCGACAACGACATCGGTGAGCAGAGGAGCATCGACCGCGGCGAGTGCGGCGCGGGCGTATCCGGCGTTGAGCACATCGATGGCCAAGTGCTGAATGCCGCTGCCGTGCTTGGCGAGATAGGTCTTCACGGCGTCTCCTGCTTCGGGGCCAACGAGCACCATGGTGACACCACCGGCGGCAACCACGCGCATGCCTTCTGAATGACCCTCAATTGGATTGACCCGGTGGAAGCCGAGGTGCTCGGTGAACGTGGCTTCAGACGCATCGAGGTCGTGTACCGCGATGACCACGTGATCGATGCGAGTGGCCACAGTGTCGAGTGCAGAGCGAGTGCTCTCGGGGGCGGCTGCTTTGTCGGGCGCGGCATCGGGGCGAGTGCCAGCAACCTCAATGCGATGGGTCTCGCCGAGCAACACGCGAAAGACCTGCTCGGCAAAATCGGGGTCGACGCCAATATCGATTGCCCACTGCCGACGACTGGTGAGCACATCGCGTACGCGAGTTGGCTGAATTACAGGAGTGTCGGAGCCCTCTTTTACTTTGGCGACTTCGCGACAGATATCGATACGCGCAGCAAGTACTTGCACAAGTTGACGATCGAGCGCGTCGATTTCAGCGCGGAGTTCGGGAAGGCCTCTCATCGCATAGACCGTAGCGACTGGGTGAGCCAATCAACGTGTTGCGCGACGCTGTGAGGCGTGCCAACGCAACAGCACTCGTTCGAGCACGCTGATTGAAGTGAGCGCAACGGCGCCCAGAATCGCCGAGCAAAACACGGTGGACCACAGCGGTAACGCAGCGTTGGCCGCCAAGGCTTTGCGGCCCGTAGCGCCAAGACCGTCGTTTGAGAGCGCGCCGCCCTCGGTGTAATACACGGCCGCAAGTGATAGACCCACTGCGAATCGAGCGGCTGTGAAGAGATTGGGCAGTGCGCCTGGAAGGCGCACGCGCCACATCGTTTCCCACGCAGAAGCATTGACACTGCGCAACACCTCAAGCGAAGCGGGATCGGCCGAACGGAGTCCGGTCATGCTTGCAAACGCAAACGCTGGCACACACACGAGTGTGGCCACGAAGAGTACGGGCTTGCTGCCGCCGCCAATCCACAACACCACTGACGCGCTATAGGCAACCCACGGTGTGACCTGAATCAGGATGAGTACCGGCTGCGCAGCTTCCTCGAACCAACGCGACGCTGCCATCAGTGCCCCGAATGCAAGCCCAATGGCGAGAGCGAGCAACAGCGCCTTGAGTGCGTCGGCACCGGTTTGGTACGTGGCACGAGGAAAGCCGCTGCTTTTCGTGAATAGGTAGCGCAAGATCTGCGACGGTGGACGCAACGCGTACGTGGGCACATTGCCCACGCGCACCAACAGTTCCCACAGTCCGAAGAAGGCGGCGATGCCAAGCACTGGGGCAAGCAGCGAACGGATTTTCATAGGGTCACCGATGATTCGGGGGCCATTGCGATACGTAGTGAGTCGCGCAGTGCGGTGACGTCGGCGAAGAACTCGGGAGTGTCTTCGAGTTCGGGCACGCGTGGTCGCGGAGAATCGATGTCGTGGATAGCGGCGACGCGACCTGGTCGCGAGGTGAGCACGGCTACGCGGTCACTGAGATACGCGGCCTCGGCGAGCGAGTGCGTGACGAACACAACGGCCGCGCCCGAGCTCTGCCAGAGATCGAGCAAGAGGTGACGCATTTCGAACCGGGTGATTTCGTCGAGCGCGGCGAAGGGTTCGTCCATCAACAAGATGGGGGCGCCGAGCGCGAACGCACGCACCAAGGCAACGCGTTGTTGCATGCCGCCCGACAGCTCGTGGGGGAGTGCGTCTTCGAAGCCGGCGAGCCCCACGCGTGCAAGCAGCGCGCTGGTGTCGACACTGGTGGTCGGGTTTGCCGAGCGGTTGACCTGTGTGAGTAGCTGCACGTTGGCGGCCACTGTGCGCCACGGCAACAGCGCTGGTGACTGTGGCACCCAGCCGAGCAATTTGCGGCGCCGAGCATCGGCGGGTGAGCCGCCCTGCACCACGACTTCGCCCGTTGAAGGCTTTTCGAGTCCGGCAATAATGCGCAGCAATGTGGTCTTGCCGCTGCCCGATGCGCCCAGCAGTGTGAAGAACTCGCCGGGTCGTACAGCAAGCGAGATGTCGCCGAGCGCGAGCAGTTCACCAAATCGTTTACTCACGCCGCTCAGACGTATTGCTGCGGTTTCGGCACTCACGGACTACGACCGTAGCGGCGCCGAGGTTGCCAGCGGCGTACCGCGGCTCTAGCCTTGCACCGTCCGTCAGGGCTCTCGGTGACGAGTGCGCTCACGTGATGCCACCAAGCCGCTGGCTCGGGGCGACCTCCTTATGGAAGGCATGAATATGGAAAAGCAGTCAGTCATTGGCGAGCACAAACTTCACGACAGCGACACCGGGTCACCCGAAGTCCAGATCGCATTGCTCACCGCTCGCATTAACCACCTCACCGATCACCTGAAGATGCACAAGAAGGATCACCACAGCCGTCGTGGTCTCTTGATGCTCGTGGGTCGTCGTCGCAGCATGCTCGACTACGTGAAGAACCGCGATGTTCAGCGCTACCGCGACATCATCGCCAAGCTCGGCCTGCGTCGCTAACACTCGGTCTGCGTCGCTTCGGCGGCATTCAGCAGAACCGAAAATCAGCACGTCTTCATACAACTAGGGTGACCCTGCGCGCCGCTGCATCAAGATCGGTCCGTATCAGTAACGACCCGAGGTGTTTGTATGAAGTCTGAGCTCGACGACGTTCCCCAGACAATCGTTGGTATCTCCTTCGGCGATCGCTTTCGAGCGCAAGAGTTCATGACGGCAACGTCGCGCCTCGCTTCGAAACATCTCATCCGTGTGCACGACGCTGTCATCGTCACCAAAGACGACAACGGGGCTACGCACGTTGTTGAGACGGTAGATCCATCGCCGGGCAGAGCTGCCGCGTCGGGCGCGATGTGGGCTGGCTTGATCGGACTCTTCGTAGCGGGTCCCGTTGGTTGGATTGCTGGCGGCGTTATCGGCGCTGGGGCTGGGGCTATCACCGCCAAGGTCGTCGACCTTGGTGTGCCCGACGAATGGGTTGCTTGGTTTCGTGAGGCTGTTGCGGCAGGCACGACCACGGTTGTATTGCTGCTCACCGAAGTCGATATGAATGCACTCGTCGATGAGGTTGGCCGCTTTGCCGGAGCGCACCTCGTGTACGCAAACCTCGATGCTCCGAGCTTCGATCGCATTGCTGCGGCCCTGTCGGGATCACATACCGCGCCAGTCGACGAATCCGCCGGCGGGCCCACGAACTAGCCCACGAACGAGCCCGAACGCGCCCATGCAAATGGGATGGCGGCTGCGGCAGTGGGTGGATACCATGCCGACGTGCTCGCCGCTCCCACGAACGCTCGCCGCCGTCCGCACTATGCGTGGGTCATCTTTGTTACGGCGTTCATCACCTTGCTTGGCGCCGCCGGATTCCGATCGACCCCTGCGATTCTGATCGATCCTCTGCGCGCCGAATTCGGCTGGACCCGCAGCACCGTTGGCACGGCCGTGAGCATCAACGTCATCTTGTTTGGATTGATGGGGCCGTTTGCCGCTGCGCTGCAGTTGCGATACGGATTGCGCCGCATCACTATCGGTGCGCTTGCGGTCATCAGCCTTGGCGCGCTGGGTACAACTCAGATGAGCGCACCGTGGCACCTGTTCTTGCTGTGGGGCGCGGTCGTTGGCGCCGGGTCGGGATGCATGGCCACCGTGTTTGCCTCAACAGTCGCGGCTCGGTGGTTCGTGGCGCGCCGTGGTCTCGTCACCGGTGCGCTCACCGCCGCAACCGCAAGCGGGCAGTTGATCTTTTTGCCGCTGCTCACTCGTTTGGCCGATCACTACGGATGGCGATGGGTGGGGTTCTCGATTGCGATGTGCGCTCTGGCGGTGATCCCAATCGTTGGTCTGTTCCTGCGCAATTCGCCGGCCGATATGGGTCTGCTGCCATATGGCGCGTCGGCCGACTACGAACCGCCGCTTCCGATGACTAATCCGATTTCGGCGGCGTTCGGAGCGCTCAACGATGCGCGTCGCGATGGAATCTTCTGGTTGCTCTGGGGCTCGTTCTTCGTGTGCGGATTGTCGACAACGGGTCTCGTGCAAGTGCACTTCTTGTCGGCAGCGCACGACCATCACCTGTCCGGCAGCACGGCTGCGGGCTACCTGGCGCTGATCGGAATCTTCGATGTGGTGGGCACGGTGACTAGCGGATGGTTCACCGATCGTTATGACCCAGCCAAACTGCTGGTCTTCTACTACGCCTTTCGTGGGCTGAGCCTGTTGGTGCTTGATCCGGCGCTCGCCTCGGGCGGATACGGACTGCTGGGTTTCATGGCGTTCTACGGCCTCGATTGGGTTGCCACAGTTCCGCCGACGGTGGCGTTGTGTGTGCAGCGCTTTGGTGTGAGGCGAGGCCCGTTGGTGTATGGCTGGGTGTTTGCGGGCCACCAGATCGGTGGTGCCGTTGCCGCTGTGGGGGCGGGCTACTTGCGCGACCTCACCGGCAGTTATCGGTCGTCGTTCATTGTTGCGGGCGCCTTTTGTATCGTCGCAGCGATTGGGGCATCGCGAATGACGGGCTCACGAGCCGCCCCGGTTGAGGCGCCGCACGAGTCCGTGAGCGTCTGATCCGCCGCCGCTAGCCGCTTGGTATCGCCATCGCAGGGGTGTGGCGGGGGTCGCTATGACGCCGATCGAGGCCGTGTGCTGGTAAGGTTCCGTCCGGCGCAGGTTGTTCTTGCGCCAAACTAACCATCAGAGCGGACAACTGGATCGGTTGTCAGTCGCCTCTGCCGGTGCTCCCGAGCCGCCTCGTTCACACGTATGGGCCCGCGGTCGCAGTACCGACATCGCCGACTGGGAACCGGCCTCCGCTCCAACCGTCGAGGCGCGAGAAAAAACGCGCCCGATTGAAAGGAGCTCGCCATGGCTGACGCCATACGAGTGTCGGGTGCCGTTTCCGGTACCGACAAGACCATGTCCTTCGAGACCGGCAAACTTGCTCAGCAGAGCCAGGGAGCGGTGTTGGCCAGCATTGGCCGTACCACCGTCCTCGCCACTGCAAACGCAGCAAAAGATGTCCGTCCCGGAATGGACTTCTTCCCACTGACTGTCGATGTTGAAGAGCGTGCATACGCAGCCGGAAAGATCCCCGGTTCGTTCTTCCGCCGCGAGGGTCGCCCAACCGAGGCTGCCATTCTCACGTGCCGCCTCACCGACCGCCCATTGCGCCCATGTTTCCCCGACGGTTTCCGTAACGAGACCCAGATCGTGCTCACCATCCTTGGTGCCGATCAGGAAAACCCACACGACGTATTGGCCATCAACGCTGCTTCGGCATCGTTCATGATCAGCGGCATCCCATTCGACGGGCCAATCGGCGCCGTTCGCATTGCCTACAGCCAAGACGGCGATTGGGTTCCTCACCCCACCTATGCCGAGGGTGCAGCAGCAACCTTCGAGCTCGTTGTCGCTGGCCGCCAGCTCGACAACGGCGATGTGGCCATCATGATGGTCGAAGCCGGTGGCACCGAGAAGAGCTTTGCCTATTACGCCGATGGCGCACCAAAGGTGGACGAAGCAGTTCTCGCCGGCGGCCTCGAAGCCTGCAAGGTGTGGATCAAAGAGTCCATCAGCCTGCAGCGTCAGCTCGTTGCCAGCGTCATCGCCACCAAGGGCCCAATCACGCCGTTGCAGTTCACTGCTCAGCTCGATTACGCCCCTGAGGTTCTCGAAGCCGTTTCTGGTGTGGCCACCGAAGCGTTGGCCCACGCCATCACCATCAGTGCCAAGGCTGACCGCAATGCGGCCACCGATGCAGCAGCTGCCATCGCCATCACCGCGTTGTGCGGCGAGGGTGGCAAGTTTGCCGGCCGTGAGAAGGAAGTTAAGGAGGCCGTTCGCAGCCTCACCAAGAAGCTGGTGCGCAAGCGCATCGTCGACGAAGGCATGCGTATCGACGGTCGCGGCCCACGCGATCTTCGTCCGCTGAGTTCAGAGATTGGCGTCTTGCCAACCGCTCACGGCTCGGGCTTGTTCCAGCGTGGCGAGACTCAGGTCATGAACGTGGCCACGTTGGCCATGCCTCGCATGAACCAGTTGCTTGACACCCTCGATCCAGAGACCCACAAGTATTTCTTGTTCCACTACAATATGGCTCCTTGGGCCAACGGTGAAACCGGTCGCGTGGGTTCGCCAAAGCGCCGCGAAATCGGTCACGGTGCGCTCGCCGCTCGTGCCCTTATCCCAGTGCTCCCAAGCCAGGACGAGTTCAGCTACACCTTGCGCCTCGTGGCCGAAGTGTTGGCCTCGAACGGCTCAACCAGCATGGCTTCGGTGTGCTCGGGCAGCTTGGCGCTGATGGAAGCTGGCGTTCCGATCAAGGCTCCAGTAGCCGGTATCGCAATGGGCTTGGTCTACGCAGAAGGCAAGTACACAACCCTTACCGACATCCTCGGAGCCGAAGACGCCTTTGGCGACATGGACTTCAAGGTGGCCGGTACGGCCGATGCAATCACCGCACTGCAGCTCGACACCAAGATCGACGGCATCCCTGCCGACGTGTTGATCTCGGCGTTGGCTCAGGCCAAAGAGGCCCGCGATGCAATCCTCGCCAACATGAACGCATGTATCAGCGAGGCCCGCAGCGAAGTTGCTGAGACCGCACCGAAGATCATCTCGGTTACCGTGCCACTCGACAAGGTCGGCGAGATCATCGGGCCAAAGGGCAAGGTCATCAACACCATCCAGCAAGAGACCGGCGCCGACATCAATGTCGACGACGACGGCGTGGTTGGCATCGTCACCATTGGTTCGGTCGATGGCTTCCGTGTTGAAGAAGCCAAGGCTCGCATCTTGAGCATCATCGACCCGCCAAAGGCCGATGTCGGAGCTGTCTACATGGGCCGCGTTGTGAACATCACCAAGTTCGGTGCGTTCGTCAACATCCTTCCTGGCCGCGATGGCTTGTTGCACATCTCGAAGTTGGGTCGCGGCAAGCGCATCAACGCTGTCGAAGACGTGCTCACCTTGGGCGATGAGATCGAAGTCCGCGTCGACGAGATCGACGACAAGGGCAAGGTCAGCCTCTCGCCAGCAGGCGATCCACCAGCCGAAGGGTCGGGCGAAGGTGGCGAGTCCACCGAGCGCGGCAGTGAGCGTGCACCACGCGGCGATCGTGGAGATCGCGGCGATCGTGGCCCACGCCGCAGCGCCGACTCAACAACATCCGACACCGTCACGGTGAGCTTCGAAGATGCGTTCGACGACGAACTTCGTGGCGAGCTCGGCGACCTCGGTCCAGCCAGCGAGGCCCCTGCGGCCGACCGCCCACCCCGTCGCGATGGCGGCGGCGATCGTGGCGGCCGTGGCGATCGTGGACCACGTCGTCACCGCTGATTCACACTGAACTGCGCTCGGCTTCGCGCCGAGTTTGATTCACTCAATGGCCGTTGGTCACGCCGCAGGGCGTGACCAACGGCCATTGTCATTCATTGCCAAGGTCGGCGATTCGTGGAGCCGCCCCTAGAGTCTCTGCATCAGCGATTCATCTGCAGCGAGCGCTCTTCGCATCACGCAACTGTCCAACGGCCTCACTGTGGCCACCGAAGAGGTCAAGGGTGCGCTCTCGATCTCTGCTGGCGTCTGGGTAGGGGTGGGTGCCCGCGACGAACCCGAGCATCTGTCTGGTGTGAGCCATTTCCTTGAACACCTCTTGTTCAAGGGAACCGCTACTCGTTCGGCCCGCGAGATCAGTCAGACGGTTGACCGCGTTGGTGGCGACATCAACGCCTTCACCACCAAGGAGTACACGGCGTATTACTGCCGTCTTCCCGCCCGTCATCAGGCCCTTGGCATCGGCCTGCTTGGCGAAGTTGTTACCTCGCCTGCGTTGCGCGACGACGACATCACCAACGAGCGCCAGGTGATTCTCGAAGAGCTCGCAATGGACGACGACAGTCCCGACGACGTTGCGCATCGCGCATTTATGCGTCACCTGTTTCCCGACCATCCGCTTGGCCGCGAAACTGCGGGTTCGCCAGACACCGTCGAGTCAGTGACCCCCAACGATGTGCGCCACTTCTTCAACTCGCATTACCGCGCTGGTTCGTCGGTGGTTGCGATTGCTGGCCCGCTCGATCACGACGAAACAGTGCGCCAAGTAGAGGCAGCATTTGGGGGCTTGCCTGCGGGCGATGGCACGGTGGCTCGCAGCGGTGTTGCTACGGCAAGCTCGGGCGAGATCGTGCAAGACGACACCGAGCAGGTTCATCTGATCTTGGGCATGCAGGCATTGCAGCGCGACGATGCCGACCGTGAGGCACTCGATGTTGTGAACCACGTTTTCGGTGGCGGCCTCTCGAGTCGATTGTTCGACGAGATCCGCGAGCGTCGCGGCCTTGCCTACAGCGTGTACAGCGGTGCCACCGCGTATGCCGATGCGGGGGCCTTCACCATCTATGCGGGCACTCAACCAGTGCACGCCGCCGAAGTGATGGGTCTCATCTACGAACAGCTTGATCTGCTGCTCAAAGATGGCATCACCGACGACGAACTCGATATCGCCAAGGGTTACCTCACCGGAGCATTCGAGCTTGGCCTTGAAGACACAGGGTCGCGCATGTCGCGCACTGCGGGCCAGTTGATCACACTCGGTCAGGTGCGCCCTGTGGCCGACCAAGTGGCCAAATGGGAAGCCGTGCAGCAAGCCGACACCCGCAGGGTTATCGAGCGCATTCTCAGTCAGCCGCTCACGGTTGTGGCGCTTGGCCCCATCGCTGCGTCTGACCTCCCCAGCCGCTAATCGCTGGCCTGCGGGCGCGCCGAACAGTTACTCATTGTTCTTGCCTGCTTGGGCGCTGCTACGTTCACCACCATGAGCGAGCAGGCAATGCCCATCAAAGTTGCAGTCGTTGGAGCCGGTGGCCGTGTGGGTCGGGCTGTGTGCGCTGCTGTGGCTGCCGATGCAGATCTTGCGCTTGTTGCCGCTGTTGACCCCAACGCTGTGGGCGAAGCGATCAACGGAGTCATCGTTGGATCTGAACTCAAGAGCATTGCCGATGCTGGCGCGCAAGTGGTTGTTGACTTCACCGTGCTCGATGCGGCGCGCAAGACCCTGCCGTGGCTTGCCATTCATGGCATCCACGCCGTGGTGGGCACCACCGGATTCTCCGAGGCAGAGATCGACGAATTTCGTGCAGCGTTCTCGGGCAGCAACTGCTTGATCGCCCCGAACTTTGCAATCAGCGCGGTGCTGATGATGCGCTTCGCCGAGATGGCCGCGCCATATTTCGAAAGCGCCGAGATCATCGAGATGCATCACGCTGGCAAGGTCGATGCGCCGTCGGGCACTGCGGTCAGCACCGCCAAGCGCATGGCAGCAGCATCGGCCGATTGGGCTCCTGATCCCACGCGGCACGAGGTCTACCCGGGTGCTCGTGGCGGCAAAGGCCCAGCCGACATTCGTATTCATTCGCTGCGCATTCGCGGCACGCAAGCCCACCAAGAAGTGGTGTTAGGGACGCAGGGTCAGACCCTCACGATTCGCCAAGACAGCTACGACGCGAGCAGTTACATGCCGGGTGTCTTGTTGGCGTGCAAACGAGTGAGCGCGCATCCTGGCGTAACTATCGGACTCGACGGATTTCTCGACCTGTAGTTGCGGCGCTGCGCGAGCGCCAGTGGCAGGTTTGCGGCCAACTAGCCAAGCGAGGCGATAGCAGCGTCGTAGTCGGGCTCTTGGGCGATCTCGGCAACCATCTGCGAATGCACCACGGTGCCTGATTCGTTGAGCACGACAACTGCACGGGCCAGCAAACCGCTGAACGCGCCCTCGGCAATTTCGACACCGTACGCGGTTCCGAAGCCATCGCGAAACGTAGAGCCAGTCTGCACGTTGCTGAGGCCCTCGGCACCGCAAAAGCGTGACTGGGCAAATGGCAGGTCGGCACTGACGCATAGCACCACGGTGTTGTCGAGCGACGAAGCGGCTTCGTTGAACTTGCGAACGCTGGTGGCGCAGACCGGTGTGTCGACCGACGGGAAAATGTTCAGTACAACGCGCTTGCCGGCCAGATCGGCCTTTGAGATGCTCGACAGGTTGGCTGCAGTGAGCGAGAAGTCAGGAGCCGATGAACCCACCGCCGGGAGATCTCCGACGGTGTGAATGGGGTTTCCCCCAAGAGTGATTTGTGTCATGCAAAATTATTAGCAGCGAATTACTCGCTGGGCATAGACGGGGGAGTGGGCGCCGATGCGCGGCGTGCCGATTGCACAATCGACACGACAAAGAACGCGGAGACCAGATACCACTGATACTTCTCGACCCAGTCGAGCGCGTGCTTGAGTTGTGTGTCGAAGGCGCGGGCTGCAACCCAGACCCAGACCAGCCTGAATGCGATACCCATCGAGACGAAGAAAGCGAAGCGGCGCGCAGGCATTCGGCGCTGGCCAACGAGTGCACACACGATGTTGCTGCCGGGCATGAAGAGCACCAGTGGTCCGCCAGCGCTGCTGGCCATGCGCTGCAACCAACGAAGTGTCGCGGGTGGCTCGCCGCCGGCCTGACGTTCGAGCCAACGAAAACCGCGGTCGCCGTACCAGTAGCCAATGGCGTAACAGAGCCATGCGGCGGCTGAGATTCGTAAGAATCCAATAACGGCGTACGCAACCGGATTCACGTTCGCGGGTACTGCGAAAAGCAGGTGACGAATGCGCGATGACAACGCGAGCACCAACGCGGGGCTGTGTTTGACCATCGACGGGGCAATGATGCTGCCCACTTGGGTGCAGGCAACCAGTGCCGCAAACGATGAGAGCAAGAGCACGAGTCGGCGGTCTCGGCGCCCAAGGTTTTCGTTCTCTAGTCCCGCGATTTCTTCCACAGAGCGGCGACCCTATCGGACTTGTTGGCTCACATGCTGTGTGTCCTAATCTGCGTTCGCCCCCTTCACAGAAGACAGCTCTATGACCAACCTCAGCAAGCGCATCCGTCTCGCAGTGTCCGCAACCGTGGTGGTCATTGCCGCCACTGGGTGTGCACCAGATCCGAGCGATGCCCCCGTGCCTTCTCAGCCACCCGTTGCGGTAACCAATGCCCCCGACGTTGTGAAGACCGGCGTGGTGGTGCGGATCACAGTTATCGACAACAACTTCCGCCCCAAAGCCATAGCGGCCAAGGTCGGCGACGAGGTCACGTTTACGAACAAAGGCAAGAACGACCACAACGTTCTGCCCAAGACTGGCATCGAGTGGGGCACCGACGTGAACGGTCTCAAGCCCGGTGAATCGTATAGCTACGTGTTCAGCAAGCCCGGCGTGTATCCCTTCTATTGCTCGATCCACGGAACAAGCAAGGTCGGCATGGTCGGAACCATTACGGTGTCTCAGTAATCGATATTCAAGGGGAGAGTTCATGACGAAGATGGTGCGATTTCTCGCGGCGGCAACGCTGCTCACGCTCGCAGCCGGTTGCTCGAGTTCAACGACATCTACAGGCGCCACAAATGCCTCAGATGTCCCGACGCAGCCAACGCAGCCAGCCGATAGCGCGACGCCAACAGCGGGGGCCACGATCAACGTTCCGGCCGATGTCGCCACTATTCAGGGCGCTGTCGACAAGGCCAAGCCTGGCGATCTCATTCTGATCCAGCCGGGTGTGTATAAAGAGGCCGTCACGGTTGTTACTGAGAACCTCACCATCCGTGGCATCGATCGCAACACCACGATTCTTGATGGCAACTTCGAGTTGAACAACGGCATCAAGGTGGTCGGCGCCAACGGCGTCGCCATCGAAAACCTCACCGCTCGCAACTTCACCAAGAACGGCTTCTTCTGGACCGGAGTCACTGGCTACCGCGGCTCGTACCTCACGGCGTTCCGCAACGGCGACTACGGCATCTACGCGTTCTTGTCATACAAGGGTCAGCTTGAGCACAGCTATGGCGCAGGTAGCCCCGATGCTGGCTTCTACATCGGCGGTTGCTACCCATGTGAGGCGCTGATCAACGATGTCACTAGCGAATACAACGGCCTCGGTTACTCGGGCACCAACTCGGGTGGCAACCTGGTTATCGTCAACTCCACCTTCCGCTTCAACCGCGCTGGCGTTGTGCCAAACAGCGGCAGCTACGAACTGTGCTACCCCGAGCGTGCCACCACAGTTGTTGGCAACACGGTGTACTCAAACAACCAACCCGACACACCGGCAATCGATGTGTCGTTGCTGGCCATGGGTAACGGAATCCTTGTGGCCGGTGGCGTGAACAACGACATCGAACGCAACCTTGTGTTCGACCACGACAAGACCGGCGTCGGACTGGTGCCGTACCTCGAGCAAGACCCCAACGACTCTGAGCCAAAGCCCGAGTCATGGAATCGCCCATGCGTCGATACCCAAAATGACCCAGCGCCGGATCCATCGTTGGTGCCTGCAGCAGTGCTGTGGAGTCCACACAACAATCGCGTTATTGGCAACGTGCTCGAGAACAACCGCGTGGCCGACATCGCGGTCGACACTGTCGACATCGATCTATCAACGCTTGGCAACTGCTTCAGCGGAAACACGTTCAAAACCTCGGCCCCACTCGACCTTGAAAAGCTTGGGCCATGCGATGCTGCGGGCAACGGTGGCGACTGGACCAAGGGCACGCTCAACGTGATCACGTGGTTGGCCGACAAGCACCCGCCATCGCAGGACTACAAGACATCGTCGCCTGAGCCACCAAGTCAGAAGAACATGCCCGATGCGGCTACCGCGCCAGCACGTCCGGCAACCGATGTTCCAGAAAAGATTGACGTAGCGGCGATCAAGGTGCCCGCAAAACCAGCACCGTGATTTCCGTAGTGCGCGGTGGCCGATTGGCCATCGCTGTGTTGTTGTCGTTGAGCGTCGTTGCCTGCACCCGTGCGGGCAACGGCGCCAGCACAACCGTTTCCGATTCCGCCGGTGCGGCGGATCACTCACTAGCGGGCGCTCCCGACAAGCCGGTCGCAGGCCCTCAAGGGCGCGTGCCGCAGTTCTTAGTCGAGTGTCCGTTGAGTCACACGGCGTACGACGATCCGATCGTGTTCCCCAATGCTTCGGGTGCCTCGCACCTACATATGTTCTTCGGTAACAACGGCACAAATTCGGCGAGCACATACAAGTCGTTGCTCGCTGGCACGACGAACTGCGATCAACCCGCCGACACCGCCGCGTACTGGGTGCCTGCGCTGATGCAGGGCGACACGATGATCACACCGATCAAGAGCGTTGCCTATTACCGGCCAGGCGAGGGCGTTGATCCAACTGCTGTGCAGCCTTACCCGCCCGGCCTCAAGGTGGTGGCTGGCGACGGCGGTGCCGAGCGACCTCAAAACACTGCCGTGGTTGCGTTCACCTGCGGAACAGCGATTCGCCGCGAGGTGCTGCCCCCTACGTGTCCCGAGCATCGGCCATTGCGGATGATGGTCACGTTCCCCGATTGCTGGGACGGCGTGCACCTCGACAGCGATGACCATCGATCGCACATGGCTTATAGCACTAGCGGTGCCTGCCCCGCTTCGCATCCGGTGTCAGTGGCGCAGTTGCAGTTTTCGGTCGACTATGGGTTCAGTGGTGACCCTGCTGGCCTGTCGCTATCGAGTGGTTCGATGCTCACCGGCCACGCCGACTTCTTCAATGGATGGGTGCAAGACAAGCTCGTCGCCGAGATCAAGACATGCCTCTATCGCAAGGTTGTCTGCGGTATTACCAGTGGGCGAAAGTAGATCGTTTCGCGCCTATCGCTTCACGCGGCGATTGCATCTCCTCTAGGATGTCGGCTTCAACTCTCTAGGGGAGATACACCATGAAAATGCGTACATACGCAGCACTGGCCATTGCCGGTGCACTCTCAATCAGTGCGTGTGGCAGCGATGCCAAAGTCACACCAGCCACTGGCGGCACCACGGCAAGTTCGGGCGCAACTGGTGACACCACCGGCGCCAGCGCAATCGACTGCAAGCCAGTCAAGCCAGGCGAACTGACTGTTGTCACCAGCCTTCCTGGTCCGAACTTCTGGGGTACCACCAACAACGAAGTCGACCCAGACAAGATCAGCAGCGGCATCGAGTACGACCTCGCCAAGCTCATTGCCGCCAAGTGTGGCCTGACGATGAAGTTCCGCAACGAAGGCTTCGATGCGATCGTTGCTGGCCAGATTGCACCCGACAGCTACGACATCGCGTTGTCACAGGTGACCATTACTGCTGACCGCGCCAAGGTCGTCGACTTCTCCGTTGGCTACTTCAAGAGCGATCAGGGCCTACTCGTGAAGAAGGGCACTGCCGCGGCAACCTTCGACGACGTGAAGAAGCTCAAGATTGGCGTGCAGGCGTCAACCACCGCCGAGTTCTACTTCACCTCGGGTGAGAAGGCCGGCTGGAAGCTCGACAACACCAAGGTCTTCCCAGACCTGTCGTCGGCATACGCAGCGCTCAATGCAGGCACCGTCGATGGCATCATCATCGACACGCCAATCAACCTTGGTCAGGCCTCGCAGTCGGGTGGCAAGCTCGAAGTCGTGGGTCAGTTCAAGACCGGCGAAGAGTACGGCGCCATCTACGGCCTCGGTAACGGCAAGAAGGCAATCTTCGATCCGATCCTGCAGGGCCTCATGGATGACGGCACGGTCAATGGTCTCATCGCCAAGTACCTCGGCGGCGACCCAAGCACCGTGCCATTCATTGATGTGCCGGTTCCAACAGCCACGTCGTAAGTACCTTCGTTGAACCAGACGTCAGCCGTCACCGGCCCACCCGCTGAAAAGCGGGTGGGCCGTGTGCTCACCTACCGGGCTGGTGCGGTGGCAAGTTTGTTCTTCCCGCCCGCCGGAATCCCTGCGTTGGTGCATTCCATTCGAGCCCAACAACTCGCAGAAAAGGGCGACATCGAACTTGCTCGCTCTCACGGCGAGAAGGCGCGCAACTGGGCTTGGTATTCGGTTGGTATTGGCCTGACGGTCTATGTAATAGCGGCCCTTGCGTCGCTACTGTTTGCAAACCACGGCAGTGTGCGGGTTGTCTACTTTGCGTGGTCCATCCTCACCGATGGCAGCGCGTGGAACTCGATGATCAAGGGATTCTGGATCAACATTCAGGTGTTCCTGATCGCCGAGATCATCGTGTTGGTGTGGGCACTGTTCGTAGCGGTGGTTCGGTTACTGCCAGGCGAGGCATGTCGTCCATTGCGATTTCTCGCCACCGTGTATGTCGATGCGTTTCGTGCGTTCCCAGCAATTCTGGTGGTCTACATCGTTGGCTTGGGCCTTCCGCAGGCCAATCTTCCGCTGGTCGGGCATTTGTCCGACATGCAATATGTGATCTTCGCGCTGTCGCTCACCTACGGGGCATATGTGTCCGAGGTGTACCGCGCTGGCATTGAGTCGATCCACTGGAGTCAGGTGGCCGCTGCTCGCTCGCTCGGTCTGTCGTATACGCAGACGATGCGCTTTGTGGTGGTGCCGCAGGCAGTCAGGCGTGTCGTTCCGCCGTTGCTCAACGACTTCATTGGATTGCAGAAAGACACGGCAATCATCTCGGTCATCGGTGTGCTCGATGTCGTCAGCCGTGCGCGTTTCATCAACAACGCCAAGGGTTCGCTCACGGCCTACACGATGGCTGCGTTGTTGTTCTTGGCAGTCACCATTCCGTTTACGCGTTGGCTCGAATGGCTGCAGAATCGCCGCCAGGCCCGAACCCAAGGTGGTCGCTGAGCTATGTCATTTCTTGAGATCAAACAGGTCTACAAACGCTTTGGACAAGTAGAAGTTCTGCGCGGCATCGACCTCAACGTCGATGTCCACCAAGTGGTTTGCCTTATCGGTGCGTCGGGTAGTGGCAAGAGCACGTTGTTGCGTTGCATCAATGCGCTTGAGGTCATCGATGGTGGTGAGATTCGCCTCGACGGTGATCGCGTGAGTGGTCTCGGTATCGACGTAGATGCGCTGCGCCAAGAGATAGGCATCGTGTTCCAAAGCTTCAACCTGTTCCCACACATGCGTGTCATCGACAACATCACGTTGGCACCGCGAAAGGTGTTGGGCATCAACCAAGACGAAGCCGAAGCGAAAGCAATGGCACTGCTCACTCGTGTGGGGCTCGCCGAGAAAGCCACCGACTATCCAGACCGTTTGTCGGGTGGCCAACAACAGCGCGTGGCCATCGTGCGCGCGCTGGCGATGGATCCCAAGCTGATGTTGCTCGACGAGATCACGTCAGCGCTCGACCCCGAGCTGGTGGCCGAGGTGCTCAACATCGTGCGCGACCTCGCCAGCGAAGGCATGACGATGATGTTGGCAACGCACGAGATGGGTTTCGCGAAAGAGGTCTCATCAAAGGTGTGCTTCTTGCACCAGGGTGTGATTCTCGAAGAGGGCCCGCCCGAGAAGATCTTCGGCGATCCATCCGAAGATCGAACCCGCGAGTTCCTCAAGCGCATCGTCGACGCCGGCCGTCTCTAACCGGCGGCGCTAGATCTGGAGCACCGGCCCAAGTTCTCTTGACACTGAGACGAAATTCTCTTATCGTCTCATCTTGTGACTCCGGCCGAAACCCGAATTCTCGACGCCACCAAGGTGTGCTTTGAGCGTTGGGGTATTGCCAAAGTAAGCATCGACGACATCGCTGTAGAAGCGGGTGTTTCTCGAGCCACGCTGTATCGCATGTTCCCCGGCGGCAAAGATGTCGTGTTCGAAGCGTTGCGAGTACGCGATCTCGAAGAGTTCTTTACTGAACTCGACAAGGGTGTCGGCGGCGCTACCGATCTCGAAGACCTCATCGTGAGCGCCGTCGTGGTGGCTACTCGCGAACTGCGCAGCGACCACCACTTGGCCATCATGTTGGCCTCTGAGCCTGGCGATGCGTTGTCGCAACTTACGGTGCAGGGCCTGCCGCGCATTATCCGCATGGCCTCGATGTCGTTTGCGCCATTGGTCGAGCCCTACCTCGGTCGCAAGAGTGCGGCTCGCCTTGTCGAACTGCTTGCTCGTCTTGTCATCTCATATTTCTTGGCGCCGTCTGATCTTGTTGATCTCGGCGACGCCCAGTCGGCCCGGCGCTTTGTCCGTGCTCATGTTCTCCCAGCATTCCAGATAGTTCCGCCAGCCCAATCCCTTCAACTTGTAGTTGCAAATACAACAGGAGTTCCACAATGACCATCGTGCATAACGACAACGAGTCGATTCTCGGCCGCGCCGAGATCAACGACATCGACGCGATTCTCGCGATCCCAACCACCGATGCCGACGAGATCTTGCACATTGTCCAGAACAATGCAGACTCGATTTTCACGTGGGATTACTCACTGTCGCGCCCAGCGCTGCGCAAGCTCTACGAGAAGGCCAAGACTGGCCAGTGGAATGGCACTACCGATCTTCCATGGGACATCGACGTCGATGTCGAAAAGACCGTGAAGCAAGACCAAGAAATGCTTGGCGTCGGCGTGGATCAGAGCATCTTCGACGGCACTCCAGTGGCCAAGTGGGGCGACAAAGAGTGGCTCGAGTTTGGTATCGAAGGCCGCAACTGGCAGCTCAGCCAGTTCTTGCACGGCGAGCAGGGTGCATTGATCTGCACCGCCAAGATCGTCGAGACCGTCCCGTGGTACGACGCCAAGTTGTACGCCAGCACCCAGGTGATGGACGAAGCTCGCCACGTTGAAGTGTTCGCTCGCTACCTCGACGAGAAGCTCGGCGGCGGCTACCAGGTGAACGCTCACTTGCGCATGCTGCTCGACGACATCATCAACGACAGCCGCTGGGACATGACCTACTTGGGCATGCAGATCATGGTTGAGGGCCTGGCGCTCGCAGCCTTTGGTTTCTTGCAGCAGACCACCCAAGAGCCACTGCTCAAGCAGTTGCTGCGCTACGTCATGAGCGACGAAGCTCGCCACGTTGCCTTCGGTGTGCTCAGCCTGAAAGAGGTCTACGACGGCATGACCGACCTCGAGATGAAGGACCGCCAAGAGTTCGCATTCGAGGCCGCCGTGCGCATGCGTGACCGTTTCATGCAGCAAGAAGTGTGGGAGCGCATGGGCGTGAACGTGCGCGACATCGTTCCAATCGTGCTTGCCGATCCAACCCGCGTGATGTTCCAGTCGATGTTGTTCAGCAAGATCGTGCCGAACTGCAAGAAGCTGGGCCTGCTCGATCGCAACGACAAGTGGCTGCGCCACCGTTTCGAAGAGATGGGCGTCATCCAGTTCGAGGATTGGGCCGACACCGGCGAAGAGTACGCCTCGTTCGGCCTCGACGTCGAGCAGGCGCCAGTCGCCGGCGAGTAAACAAATCAGGTGTGCAAACGGCCCGGGGCTTTCGAGTCCCGGGCCGTTTAGTTTTTCGAGGCAGAATCTGGCCATCGACACAGTTCCGCCGCGGCTGACGGCCTCTGCGCTCACTACGATGGCCTGCGCTATGGCACATCGATCTCGTCCGCTCTCTCGAACGCATCGCCTGGCGCAAACGTGCCAGCGAGTGATGAATGGCGAAACAAAAATGTTTACCGGAGTTATGTGTGGCAGCTACCACGATGTGTGGATGGAGTTTCACGAAGATCTGACCTTGACGCAGGGTGTTGATCGAGCACAAGAAGGGTCTTTTTAATGGCACGGTTCGGACGTGTGCTCACCGCGATGGTGACGCCATTCAACGACGATGGATCGCTCAACCTCGATGTAGCGCAGCAACTGGCGCGCTACTTGCAAGATCACGGCAACGACGGCCTGGTCATTGCTGGCACCACCGGCGAAGCGCCGGTGCTCTCCGACGACGAACGCTTGTCGTTGTTTGCCGCGGTCATCGAAGCGGTGACCATCCCGGTTATTGCCGGCAGCGGCACCAACGACACAGCGCACTCGGTGCATCTCACCAAAGAGGCAGCGGCGCTTGGCGCAGCGGGCATCTTGGCCGTGTGCCCCTACTACAACCGCCCGTCAATGGCCGGCATCGATGGACACATGCGCGCCATGGCAGCCGCCAGCGATCTGCCCGTGATGGTCTACGACATTCCGGTGCGCACCGGGCGCAAGATCACCACCGCCGCCTTGCTCAAGTTGTTTCGCGAAGTGCCCACCATCGTTGCGCTCAAAGACGCTGCCGGTAACCCCGGTGAGACTGCGTCGCTCATCAGCCAAGCCCCCGATGGGGTCGAGGTCTATAGCGGCGATGACGGCCTGACCCTTCCGCTGTTGGCCTGCGGCATCGTTGGCACGGTTGGCGTGGCCACACACTGGACTGGCGAAGACCACCAGCAGATGTTCGATCTTTGGGACAAGGGCGACACCGTTGGCGCTCGCATCGTGAACAGTCGCATGCTCGAGAGCTTCGCGTTCGAGACTGGCGACGATGCTCCGAACCCAATTCCCTCAAAGGCAATGATGCGCCATCTCGGTATCCCGGTGGGCCAAGCACGCTTGCCGATGGGCGACGCTCCCGACTTCGTCGAGCAGAGAGTGTCCCAAGTGTGGGACAACCTGCAACGATGGAGAAATGACTTCCCTCTACAGCCAGATCGTTAATTCGTGAGCAACCCCGATTCGGCTCCGCCAGTCAAGATCTACTTCCTCGGTGGTCTCGGTGAGATCGGCCGCAACTGCATGGTTATCGAGCAAGACGACCAACTGTTGATGATCGACTGTGGGCTGATGTTTCCCGATGCCGATATGCATGGCATCGACCTCGTGCTTCCCGATTTCACTTGGCTACGCGAGAACGCCGACCGGGTTGTGGGCTGCGTGGCTACGCATGGTCACGAAGATCACGTCGGCGCTTTGCAGTACTTGCTGCGCGAACTGAGCTTCCCCATTTACGGTTCGGCTGTCACGCTTGGCTTGGCTCGTAACCGAATTGAAGAAGCCGGCTTGCTCGGCAAGACCGAACTCGTGGTGGTCAAAGACGGCGAGCGCCGCATGATCGGCGTGTTCGATGTCGAGTTCATTCCGGTGACCCACAGCGTGCCGCATGCTCATGCCATCGTGTTGCACACGCCGCAAGGTGTCATCGTGCACTCTGGCGACTTCAAACTCGACCTCACACCTGTCGATGGTCGACGCACCGATCTGGCCCGCCTCGGTGCCATTGCCTCTACCGAAGGCGTGCGCCTACTGCTGGCCGATAGCACCAACTCAGAAGAGCACGGTCACGCACCCAGCGAGACCGCTGTTGGTGCCGTACTGCGCCGCTTGTTTGCCGAGCAGGCTGGCCGTCGCATCATCACCGCGAGCTTTGCGAGCCACCTACATCGCATTCAGCAGATCGCTGACGCCGCCATTGCTAATGGCCGCATCGTGGCCACGCTCGGCCTCAGCATCAAAAAGAACGTGCGCATGGGTCGAGACCTTGGCATCTTGCACATTCCTGATGCATCGCTCATCGACATTGAGGACGCCGACAAGTACCCACCCGAGAAGCTCTGCATCTTGAGTACCGGCTCGCAAGGCGAACCGATGTCAGCGCTCAGCTTGCTGGCTCGTGGCGAGAACCGTTGGGTGAAGATCACCGATCAAGACACGGTCATCTTGTCGAGTCATGCCATTCCTGGCAATGAGAGCAATGTCAATCGAGTGATCGAAGGGCTGCTGCGTTTAGGAGTCGATGTCATCCACAGCGGCATCGCCGATGTGCACGCAACTGGGCATGCTCAGGCCGAAGAACTCAAGACCTACTTGTCCATCGTGCGGCCCGAGTTTTATGTGCCCATCCACGGCGAGTATCGCCACTTGGTTGCCAACTCGAAGCTCGGCATCATCATGGGCGTCGATCGCCAAAACGTGTTGCTCTGCGAAGACGGCGATGTGCTTGAGCTCAGCGACGAAGGGCTCACCCCTACGGGTCGAGTTCCCGCTGGCTATCTCTATGTCGATGGCATCGTCGGCGACGTTGGCCAAGGCGTGTTGCGCGACCGCAAGGTGTTGGCCGAGGAGGGCGTGGTGGTGGTGGTGCTCACGGTCGACATCACGTCGGGCAAGGTACTTGTCGGCCCCGAGATCATCACGCGTGGTTGGGTCTATGCGCCCGAGGCCGAAGACTTGCTCGATGAAGCGTGCGAGCGAATTGCTGATGCGGTCGAATCGGCGCTCGCCAAAGGCGAACGCAATGTCGATGCCCTCGAGCGCGATGTTCGCAAGGCTGCGGGCAAGTTCGTGAACGAGCGCACCAAGCGTCGCCCGATGATCGTGCCCGTGGTGATGGAGGCCTAGGGCCTCCGAAGGTGCCGGTGAACACGATGACAACCCTCCGACGAATCGTGAGCGCGGCAGCGGTGGTGGCCACAGTCGCGATGCCTGCCGGGTGCTCAAGCAGTGGCCCGGCTTCGATTGGCTCGTCGGTTGGTTCGTCGGTCGGCGCGTCGGCTGGCGTGAAGGCCGATCTGCCGCTGCGACTCGAATTGATTCGCCCAGCATTGACGGCGCTTGAGGCCAAGTTGGGTGGGCCGCAGCACTATTTCGAGGTAAATGCCACCCCTACCTTGGTCAATCTCTTTGTGGCGAACAGTGCAAACACGCAGGCCACGGCATATGTGTTCACCGCCGGATCACTTGGCGCGCCAGCCGCGCCCGAGCAGGTGAAGGCCGGTGCGCCCACGTTTACAACCGCCGACATCGCTTTCGACCAAGCTCATGTGCTCGACCCAGTGCTGGTTGCACTGCCCGAATCCACCTACCGAGTGTTCTCCATCGTTGGCGTTGCCAATGGCGGCGCGGCCTATTTGGTCACAATGCAATCGGCCAAGGGCGGCGATTTTCAGGTGCCGGTGAAGCCCGATGGGTCACTCATCAGCCGGTCCCAGAAGTGAAGATGCTCCAACCGTGGTGCACCCCCTTGGTACGTTGATCATCTATGGCAACGCGGGGCGCAAACGCCCGAAGCTCATCTCCTACTCGGTCCGGCGCTAAATCGGCGTCGCCGTCCAAGTCGAACTCGTCGTCCAAGTCGGGGTCGAAGTCGGCGAAATCGACGAAGTCGACCAAATCAACGTCGCGCAGCGGCGGCACTCGGGCCGAACTCCGCGAGGCTGTCGAAGGCCGCGAACACGAGTTCATTGCCGTCGCGATGATCGCCGTGGGCGTGCTGCTTGGCCTCGCCGTGTATGTAAAAACTGCTGGCGTCATCGGCCGCGGGCTTTCTCGAGCGCTCGGCTCGCTGTTTGGCCTTGCTCGTTACGCCCTTCCCGTTGTGCTGGTTGCTTCTGGTTGGGCGCTCATCCGTCAGGGTCGCAGCGATCGCCGGGCGCGTTTGGTTGTTGGCTGGGGCGTCTTGGTTGCGTCGGTGTTGGCGTTGCTCCACATCTTCGTCGCCCCCGCCGGCAAATGGTCCGACCTTGGCCCGCTCGATGGTGCGGGCGGCTGGATTGGTGCGCTGTTTGGCCTTCCGACTCGGTCGCTGCTGGGCGATGTTGCTGGCGTGGTGTTGCTACTTGCCCTGGGGTTCGCTGCCATCTTGCTCATTACGGGGTTGTCGGTGAACACATTGTTCGAGAGGGCGAAGAGTTCGTTCGAGACGGTCTCAGGGCCTGCAACGCGGGCTTCCCGGCGCGCATTCGGAGGCATGTCTACGTTGTCGAGCGATCGTGGCGATGGTGCGCCCATCGACCCTGGCATGCGCCCACAGATTTACGACGCCGACACCGAAGATGCAGATCCGTCGGCACCAGCGAAACGCTCGCGTAAGTCAGCGCCAGCCGCGCCAGCGCCTGCGGCAATCAACGTGGGTGGTCTTGCTGAGCAGGGCGAGCTCGATCTTGGTCCGGGCGCCAAGAAGGGCAACTGGGTGTTGCCGCCTTCGTCGATGCTCGTGCGCAGCGGCGTGCAAACCGTGAACAAGGCCGAGGTCGAGTCACGTGGTCGCACGTTGGTCGAGTCACTGAACTCGCACGGTGTCGAAACCAAGCTCGTTGGTATGACAGTTGGGCCCACGGTCACTCGCTACGAACTCGAGCTTGGGCCTGGCGTCAAAGTCGCCCGGGTCACCAGCCTCAACCGAGATATCGCATACGCGATGGCCGCAATCGACGTACGTATCTTGGCGCCCATTCCCGGTCGATCTGCCATCGGTGTTGAGGTGCCAAACCACACTCGTCAACTCGTGTCATTGGGCGACATCATGACCTCGCCCGAGGCCAAGGTGGCCACGCACCCACTCGATGTTGCCATTGGCAAAGACATCGCAGGTCGCTCGGTGTTCCTCAACCTCGCCACCACACCTCACCTGCTGATTGCTGGCGCTACGGGAGCCGGCAAGAGCAGCGGTATCAACTGCATCATCACCTCAATGCTGATGCGCAGCACGCCAGATCAGGTGCGGCTCATCCTCATCGACCCCAAGCAGGTCGAGATGGGTCAGTACAACCGTCTGCCGCATCTGCTCACCCAGCCGGTGACCAACCCCAAAAAGGCGGCGAATGCGCTGGGTTGGGCCTGTAAAGAAATGGATCGTCGCTACGACATTTTGTCCGAGGTCGGCTTCCGCGACATCAGTGGTTATAACGCTGCGTTCGATCGCGGCGAGCTGCAAGCCGAGGCCGGCACCGATCGCGAATTCGAGCGCCTTCCCTACATCGTCATCGTGGTCGATGAGCTCAACGACTTGATGATGGTGGCAGCGCGAGATGTTGAAGACAGCATCACCCGCATTGCCCAAAAGGCGCGTGCCATTGGTATTCACCTCATCGTCGCCACTCAGCGGCCCAGCGTGAACGTGATCACCGGCGTCATCAAAGCCAACGTGCCGGCCCGCGTGGCCTATGCGGTGAGCAGCCTCACCGATAGTCGAGTCATCCTCGACCAGCCGGGCGCCGAGAAGCTCGTGGGTAAGGGCGACATGTTGTTGCTGCCCGGCAGCTCAAATGTGGCGCAGCGAATCCAGGGTTCGTTCGTCAGCGAAGAAGAGGTGCGCAAGATCGCGGGCCATTGGCGTCGGCAGAGCGCCGATGTGTCTACGGTCGCCGGCATCGAAGGCGACGAAGGCGATGGTGCCGGCACCGGCCTGTTCCATTCAAGCTCGGGCGGCTCAAGCGTCACCAGCGGCGACCCCGACGACGACGATGCGTTGATGCGCCAAGCAATGGAGCTTGTGGTGCGCAGCCAGCTCGGGTCTACCTCGATGTTGCAGCGCAAACTCAAAGTGGGTTTTGCTCGCGCTGGGCGAATCATGGACCTCCTCGAACAGGGCGGCGTGGTTGGCCCCACCGAGGGCTCGAAGGCTCGGTCGGTGCTGATGACTGTCGAAGAGTTCGAGTTGCTGCAAGAGAACGAGAGCAATCGCTCGTAGCGGTGTCGGGCGCCAACAAGCTGCGCGATCTAGGGGCTTTCGCTAGCGAACCTGTTGACCGAAGTCCCTAGCTGGATTTGCGACCTCAGGTTCACAATGAGCGCAACTACGGAGGTTATGTAATGCGGCTGCAGCAGCGTTGGGCGCTTGGGATCACGCTGTGCTTGTTTGGCGCCGCCTGCGGCTCGTCGTCTACCTCATCATCTACCGCCAAACCTGCCGACACCAACGGCGCGAACTCGTCGGTGGTCACCACCGAACGCGTGACCACCACGGTTGTCGGCCCCACCTCAATAGCGCCATCGCAACGCAAGTCGGTGTTGGCCTATTTCTTGATGAACGAGAAGTTGCATGTGGTCGGACGCATCGTTGACACGCCCGACCCCACCGCCGCGGTGAAGGCCTTGCTCGCCGGGCCATCAAGTGAAGAGGCTGCTGCTGGCATGGTCACGTTGATCCCTCAGGGCACCGAGTTGCTAGGCGTCACGGTCACCGGCCATGAGGTGAGGGTTGATCTCACTGGTGTGTTCGGCTCGGGCGGGGGAAGCATGTCGGTGTTGGGTCGACTCGCTCAGATGGTGTTCACGCTCACTCAGTTCGACGGCATCGACACGGTGCGGTTCAGCCTTGATGGTGCACCGATCACGCAGATCACCGGCGAAGGAGTGGGCGTCGACGGCGTCACCCGGGCCACCTTTACCGACATGGCTCCACTGGTGTTGCTCGAGCATCCGTATCACGACGAGACAGTGAGCCAGCCCATTCGCATTGCTGGTCGCTCGAACACCTTTGAGGCCACCGTGTACTACGAAGTGCTTGGCGTCGGCGGTGCAAAACTGCTTGAGGGCTACGTGATGGCCACTGCTGGCACTGGCGAATGGGGCACATTCGACGCCCGACTCGCCAACCTCCCGGCCGGCACCAAGGGCCCGTTGCAACTGCGGGTCTTCGATCGCTCGGCCGAGACCGGCGAACCAGTGTCAGTGAGCGAAGTGCGCATCAACCTCTGATCTCAGGCGATCACTCGTTGCGCTTGCGTTCGCAGGCCTGCGAGCGGCAATGATGGAACCACATCAACACAGGGGAGTGCCGACATGGCTGCTTTGGAAATGACTGAGATCACCTCGGGCTTGCGATTTCCCGAAGGTCCGATCGCGATGCCTGACGGCACCGTGATCTTGGTCGAAATGTTCGGCCCGCGAATCACACGTGTGCATCCCGATGGTCGCAAAGAAACCATTGCCGAGATCGAGGGCGGACCCAATGGTGCCGCCATCGGACCCGACGGCGCGTTGTACCTGTGCAACAACGGTGGATGCTTTTCGCCAGTCGATTTCGGTGACTTGTTGTTCCCTGGCCCGTTCGATCCAAGTCGTTACATCGGCGGTCGTATCCAACGCGTCGACATCGCCACCGGAGCCGTGACCGACCTCTACACCGAGTGCGACGGCCGCCCGCTGCGTGCGCCAAACGACCTCGTGTTCGACACCCATGGCGGCTTCTATTTCACCGACCACGGCATCCACGATCTCGCTGCTCGCACCGCCGATCTCACCAGCATCTACTACGCGTTGCCCGACGGCTCGTCCATCGTTGAGGTCGAGTTCCCCGTCGACAGCCCTAACGGCATTGGACTCTCGCCCGACGGCACCATGCTGTACTGGGCCGAGACCCACCACGGCCGCGTGCAGCAGCGTCGTATCTCATCGCCCGGCGTTGTTGAACACCCAATGCCTGGCGACCCATCGGGTTGTCTCGCAGGCCTGCCGGGCTATCAGTTGCTCGACTCACTGGCCATCGATGGCGCTGGCAATGTGTGCGTAGCCACCCTTGCCAACGGCGGCGTCACGGTGATCCCGGCCGACGGCAGTGCGATCGAGCATGTGGCCACGGGCGACATGCTCACCACCAACATCTGCTTCGGCGACGACGATGGCAGCGGCGAATACCGCACCGCCTACATCACGCTGTCGGGCACCGGAAAACTGGTGAAGGTCACCTGGCCACACCGCGGCCTTCGCCTCAACTTCCTGTAAAGCCCACGCGCGCTCGCTGAATCAACCGACCGACACTCCTCACTCGGTAGGCTCATGACCCGTGGCGAAGCGTTTCTACATCGAGACACTTGGCTGTCCCAAAAACCAGGTCGATTCCGACAAACTCATCGGCACGTTGCTCGCCGATGGCATGGTGGCCACCGACGATCCGGGCAAGGCAGATCTGGTTGTGGTCAACACGTGTGCCTTTATCGACGAAGCCCGCAAAGAATCGATCGACACGATTCTGGCGCTCGAAGATCAACGTCGGTCGGGTGCGCGTTTAGTGGTCACCGGTTGCATGGCCGAGCGTTACGGCGCCGAGCTTGCCGAGGCGCTGCCCGAGGTTGACCAGGTCGCTGGTTTTGGCGTGTCGGTCAACGTGCTTGCGTCGCCAAAGCGCAAGCTCATTCCTGTGGGCTCGGCTCCGGTGCCCACGCTCGATCTGCTCAACCTGCCACGGCCCAAGTCGTCGTCGCCGTGGGCCTACGTGAAGATCGCCGAGGGTTGCGACCGCTCGTGTGGCTTCTGTGCGATTCCGTCGTTCCGTGGGCCGCAGCGCAGCCGCGACGTCAGCTCAATTTTGGGCGAGGTCGAGCAGCTCGAGGCACGCGAGATTGTGCTCATTGCTCAAGACCTTGCCAGCTACGGCAAAGACCGTCCCGACGAGCTTGGCGCTGGCGCCATCGTTCCGCTGGTGAAAGCCGTTGCTGCAGTCACCGATTGGGTGCGTTTGCTGTATCTGTACCCAAGCGATCTCAGCGACGAACTCATCGATGCCATCTGCGACACCGGCGTGCCGTATTTCGATCTGTCGTTGCAGCACGTGAGCAAGCCGTTGCTTCGCCGCATGCGCCGCTGGGGCGATGGCGAGCGCTTCTTGCGCCGCATCAACGACATCCGCCACCGTGAGCCAATGGCAGCGTTTCGTAGCAACTTCATCGTTGGTTATCCCGGTGAAACCGAAGCCGATCACGATCAACTGCTCGAGTTTGTCGAAGCTGCTCAACTCGATTGGTGTGGGTTCTTTGCCTACAGCCCCGAGGAAGGCACCTACGCAATGGACCTCGATGGCGCTGTCGAGCGTGGCTTGATGAACGAGCGCCTTGCCGAGCTGCGCGAGATGCAAGACGGCATCACTGCCGCCCGCCGCGACTCACTGATTGGCGAGACATTGCGCGTGCTTGTTGACGAACCCGGTGTGGGTCGCAGTCATCATGAGGCGCCCGAGATCGACGGTGTCATTCATGTGCCCGACCATCTCGCTGTCGGCCAGTTCTTCGATGTAGAGATAGTGAATGCTCTCGGGCCCGATCTGGTGGCCGAAGGCGCGGCGGGGGAGGATTAATGCCAGCGGATCCATCAGCGATAGCCACGTGGGCCAACCTCGTCACGGTTGGGCGCATGTTCGTGTCGCCGCTCATGTTCATTGTGATTCCCGATCACGGTGGCGGCAGTTGGCTGGCATTTGCGACGTGGTTCGTGTTGTGTGCCAGTGATGGCATCGATGGTTACTTGGCTCGTCGTCATGGCAGCACCAACTTCGGTGCGTTCCTCGATCCGCTTGCCGACAAGTTCTTGGTGTTGGTGGCGATGGTCACCCTTATCGACCGTCATGTGTTTTGGTGGCTGCCGGTTGTCATCATCTTCGCCCGTGAGCTCACGATGAGCTTGTACCGCGTGTTCGTCGGCACCCGTGGTGTCAGCGTGCCCGCCAGTCGCCTTGCTAAGTGGAAGACCACAGCGCAGCAGTTCGCCGTAGCCTTCGCCATCGCGCCGCTTACGGCGGTCGATGCCACGTGGCTGTGGAAGTTTGTGCTGTGGCTGTCGGTTGCGCTCACCATGATCAGCTTCTTCCAGTACATGTGGCGAGCGCACGTTCATAACGCTTCGTCGCGTACCGCTCATGCGAGTTGATGTTGTAGCGATCGGCACCGAGCTATTGCTTGGGCAGATCGTTGACACCAACTCATCGTGGATCGGCGAGCAACTCGCTGCGCACGGTTTCGACTCGTTGCTGCAAATGAAAGTGGGCGACAACCTTGCCCGGGTAGAAGCGGTCCTGAATCGTGCACTTGCCGATGCCGACGCCGTCATCATCTGCGGCGGCCTTGGGCCAACCCACGACGACCTCACCCGCGAAGCCATTGCGTCGGTCATGGGCGTGCAGTTGCATATGCAACAAGACATCGCCGATCGAATTCGTGACATGTTCGCAGCGCGTGGCCGCACGATGTCCGACAACAACCTTCGCCAAGCCATGGTGCCCGAAGGTGCTGCGGTGATTGTGCAGACTCGTGGCACGGCGCCCGGGCTGATCTGCCCACTCGTGGTCAACGGCGTCACCAAAGTGCTCTATGCGGTGCCTGGAGTGCCGCATGAGATGAAAGACATGCTCGAGCGGGCGATCTTGCCCGATCTGCATCAGCGCAGCGGTGTGGCCGCTGTGATCGCCAGTCGCACCCTGCGCACGTGGGGCGAGAGCGAGAGCGGCCTCAACGAACGGCTCGACCCGATCATCGCCGAGCTCGATGCGGTGGGTAACCCCACGCTTGCGTTCTTGGCCAGTGGTTGGGAAGGCATCAAGGTGCGCCTCACCGCCAAGGCGGCCACTGATCAGGCAGCTCACGAATTGCTCGATGTGTGGGACGCGCGAGTACGTGCCGTAGTGGGTTCACAAGTGTTCGGCCGCGACGGCGACACGATGGAGTCGGTTGTGCTGCAGATGTTGCGTGAGCGCGGGCTCACGCTTGGTCTCGCCGAGTCGGTCACCGGCGGTCTCGTGGGCGCACGCATTACTGGTATCGCTGGCGCAAGCGACGTGTTCCGCGGCGGCATCGTGTCGTATGCCAGCGAAGTGAAGTT
>Ga0194055_10000564_pt1 | contig 29913 bp, 30 predicted proteins | sample SepL449m_MetaG_FD_155482 | JGI IMG/M metagenome (GOLD analysis project Ga0194055, IMG submission 155482) | Anoxic zone freshwater microbial communities from boreal shield lake in IISD Experimental Lakes Area, Ontario, Canada - Sep2016-L442-9m | ecosystem: Environmental > Aquatic > Freshwater >... | reverse complement strand
ATTCCCGTTACTTCATCAACTTCTTGCAACACGATGTCGCCGCCGTCGGCCTGGAGCGCTGGCCGAATGACCTCGATTGTTTCCTCTACCTGCGTTCGCATTGTCACTGAAGTTCTCCGATTCGTTTGCTCGCCTCTACGATACGGGGGTGCTTGCTCATCAGGGTGGTTGGGACGAAATCTTGCTGGTTGCAGGGCCGATTGCCGTCATTGTCTTGGTGCTGTGGCAAGCAACACGCCGAGCCGATCGTCAGGTGCTCGAGCGCAATAACCAGAGTGAATCGACCCCTACGAACGTCGAGTAACGAGGGCTCCAAGAGCCGCCAATTTGCCAACCAGGTCGTCATAGCCACGATCAATGTGATGAATGTCGTTGATTACGGTTTCGCCACTCGCCACCAGGCCTGCCACCACTAGTGCTGCTCCTGCGCGAATGTCGGGGGCATTGACCGATGCACCAACAAGTTGTTCAACGCCACGAATTACTGCGTGATGCCCGTCAATGCGAATGTCGGCCCCCAGTTTTTGCAATTCATCGACATAGCGAAATCGCCCTGGATACAAATTTTCGGTTGCTATCCCAGTGCCATTGGCAACACTGAGCATGCCAACAAGCAGTGGCTTGTAGTCAGTCGCAATTCCTGGGTATGGCAGCGTTGCAAAATCGATTGATCGCAGCCGATCAGTAGCGACAACACGCAATCCATCTGCTTGAGGTGTAATGCTGACGCCCATTTCGGCATATCGATTGAGCAACATCTCCATATGTTCGGCGCGCGCTCCACGCACAAACACATCTCCACCGGTTACGGCAACTGCAGCAATATAAGTGGCAGCTTGTACTCGGTCATTAATTACTTCGTGAGTTACTGCATGCAACGTTGATGGAGGTACACCAGTGATTGTCAACTTGGCCGTACCAACGCCCGCAATATCCGCACCCATGTTGTTGAGCATTGAACACAAGTCGCCAATCTCTGGTTCGCGCGCTGCATTATCAATCACTGTCACACCATCGGCAAGCACGGCTGCCATCAAGATATTTTCTGTTGCGCCAACACTTGGAAACGTGAGCGTGATCTCTGCACCATGCAGATGTGTTGCTGTGGCTTTCACACCATCGCGTGTTAAATCAAAAATCGCACCCATCGCTTCAAGTCCGGCCACGTGCAAGTCGATTGGCCGTGAACCAAAATCGTCGCCGCCTGGCATTGCGATATCAACGTGCCCATATTTGCCGAGCAATGGACCAAGCAGGTTGATCGACGCGCGAATTCGGTCGACTAATGCAAATGGCGCAATTGGAGTGATGCCGCCTGAGTTGACTATGACAAGTTCGTGGGCACTCACCCGTTGTGTCGACATTCCAAGCGCTTCTAGCAACTCACACATTGTCCTTACATCGGCAATGTCGGGAACGTTGGTGAGGCGATATTCGCCCTCGGCAAGCAGCGTTGCAGCCATCAGTTTGAGCACCGAGTTCTTTGCTCCTGGCACTTGCACCTCGCCGTGAAGCATGGATGAGCGGCGGACAACGATTTGCATAACGCATTCAGTATGCTCGCGCGGTGGCCCTTCAAGACTCAATAACTCGCAAAATACCTGTATTGCGCGGTTTCATGGCGTCCGAGCCACTCACTTTGCGCCAACGAAATGTGCTGTGGCTGCTGTGGCTTGCGTGCTTGCCGGCTTCGTTCGTCAACACTGTTTTTACCCAGACTGCTACTTACGCTGCAGCAGAGTTTGATGTGAGCGAGCGTGGTCAGGGTTTTGCAGCGGCCATCGTGCGATGGGGTGTTGTGATCGCATTGCCGTTTGCGTTTTCTGCAGATCGCTTTGGTCGACGCAAAATGATCGTGACAATGTGTTGGCTCGCGCCAATAGTCGCTTCGCTTGGCGCACTCTCTCCGTCGTTCGGATTTCTTGTTGCAACGCAAACAATCGGTCGTCCATTGGGCATATCACTCAGCATTTTTATAGTTGTCTTCGCGACTGAAGAAATGGGCACCAACACGCGGGCGTGGGCGCTCAGCGTGCTCGCTGTTGGTAGTGGCGTTGGTGCGGGATCAGCTGTTGGCGCTCTACCCCTCGCTGGCATCTCGGATACATCGTGGAGATATGTATATGTAGTTGGTTTGCTCTGGCTCGTTGTTGCGGTCGTGCTGACGCGATCATTGCCCGAAACCGAACGCTTTCTTGCACTGCAACATCAACAGCAAGAAGAAAGCCCTACTCATCATTCGGCTGCTGTATCGGCGCATATACATCGCGATCGCTTGTGGCTACAGATTGCTGTTGCGGTTTTGACCAACATCTTTATTGCCACAGCATCGGTTTTTCAGATTCGTTATCTCAAAGATGTGCGCGATTACTCCGCAACACTTGTTGCAGTTTTCACGACCATCACTGCAATCCCCGCATCATTTGGTTTGATGATCGGTGGTCGTATTGCCGACCGACAAGGTCGCAAAAACTTGGCGATAATCACCATCCCTCTCGGGGCGATTTTGATTGCTACTTCATACGGTTTCGGCAGTTTCATGATGTGGCTCACAGCGATTTCGGGTGGCATTTGTTTGGGTCTTGCTTATCCCGCAATGGCCGTGTTTCGCAGTGAGCTCTTCCCCACCGCCAAGCGCAACGTCGCATCTGCAATCATCACCACTGCATCGCTCATTGGCGGCAGTATCGGGTTAATAGGTGCAGGACTCTTGCTTGATCACGATGTCAGTTATGCGACCGTCATGATGGGGTTTGCAATAGGTCCAGTGCTCGTTGCTGTGCTGGTTTTTCTAAAATATCCCGAAACGGCACACCGCAAACTCGAAGAGCTCAACCCCGAAGATTCTCTGTTACAGATTTTGTAGCCACTGCGCGACAAGCGCTGCAACCTGTGCATCGGCGCCACGCAATTCGTGTCGACCTTTTTCAATCATCTGTACGGTTGGCTGCTTGGGCAACAGGTTCCATGCCAATTCCAATTCTTCAGGCGTTCCAAACTCGTCGCGAGTGCCACTTATAAACAGTAATGGGCTATGCAGATTGCCAAAATGCGCGGTGCGCAACTGGTCGGGTTTCTTTGGTGGATGCAATGGATACCCGATGCATGCAACGCCCAACACCTTAAGCGGATCAACTTCGTCACTCGCTGCCATTGTGCACATTCGCCCGCCCATTGACCGACCGCCGATCACGAGTTGCTCTGTCTCGCATTGCAACTGACGAGCAAATTCACGCACTGCCAACTTGACGCATTCGATCAACACAGGAGCTTTATCCGGAAACTTTTTGCCAGCCAGTCGGTAAGGAAAATCGACTCGCAAAATCGGCAGTGGTGCAACTGCGTGTTCTATCGCGACGAGTGCACTGTGTTGTGCATCGCTTCCAGCGCCGGGAAAAAGTACGAGTCCTCGCGCGTTCATTAACTGAGCAATACTCTGCGTGCTTCGCCCAAGTCGATGATCGATCTACCAGCAGACCCTTCGTCGCCACCATGGTCTGGGTGCACGTCGCGCAGACTGTCGCGAAAACGAGCTTGCACTTCTTTCTTTGAAGGCTTGATCGTGCCCGCTGGAAATCCCAAGATTTCAAGAGCCCATGCTCGCGGATCAGTAAGCGCAGAAATTGTCGATGATCCACTACCCGTGAGATACGAAACAAATATCTGACCAAGTGGACCGCGCCAAGTCATGGCCTTGAGTAACAGTGGTGCGAGTTGTTTACGAACTGAACCGTCTAGACGCTCAAGCACGTAAATAGCGCCAAGCACGTGCTGCAACGGCGCACCGGTTTCCGAAAACTGAAACTGCACTTCGTTATCAACATTGACCAAGCGGTGCACGCTGCGTCCAAGTCCGTGTCGGTCGGCTTGATAACGATGACGCAATCGTGGCTGCACAATGCGCTCACCACGCTCCACTTGACTAATCAATCGATGCACATCAGGAATCATGTCCTCATGAATGTCGCCAACGAACTGAGCAATAATTCCGCCGAGCAATATTCCACCAAGCCCTGGTGCCGGATCAACGGGCAACATGATGTGCCCCAACGAGAGTCGACGAGTTGGTGTGATCGGCCGCGAATGCCAAAACTCGACTTCGGCAAGTACTTCGACTGCTACTTCGCTCAACTACTTACCTTCGGTGAACTCAACACCCCTGCTATCGATCGAATCAAGACATGAGTCAACAACTGCTTCAACACCAATTGGCACCAACAACACCGTTCCGTCCCATCGATACCCAATGTCTAGATTGTCGAGCATGTCGCAGAGTTGCTTGCGCTCGCCCTCCGACCATTCTTCAAGTTCGTATTCCGTGATGTTGTCATCTGCAGTCTCTTCGTCATCATTCGCATCCATCTGCTCTTCGAGTTCATCCAAAATGTCTTCAACAGTTTCTTCTTGCTCTTGTGGCACTACCAATTCATCGCCGTCCCATGCGTGTGGCACCTCGGCTTGGGCAAGTGCAACAACCACATCGGCTCGCTCATCGACCGACCAATCCGTCAAGTCATAGCGAGTACTGAGGGCTTGTGCGTCCTTTGGGTTCCATTCACTCACAGCACAAACGCTACTTGTTTTGAGTCCAGATACGACTTGCGACTAATATGAGATCTCATGCCGGCCAAGGAACGTCCAGATCGCAACCTTGCGATGGAATTGGTGCGAGTCACCGAGTCTGCAGCACTCGCCGCAGCAAGCTGGGTAGGACGTGGCGACAAAAAGGGTGCCGATGGCGCAGCAGTAGATGCAATGCGCAATGTGCTCGACACCGTCAGCATGGATGGCATTGTCGTTATTGGTGAAGGCGAAAAAGACGAAGCCCCAATGCTCTACAACGGTGAGCGCGTCGGTAATGGTTCAAAACCACTTGCCGACGTTGCAGTCGATCCGATTGACGGCACAACTCTCACTGCAATGGGTCGCGGCAATGCCATCTCAGTGATCGCAGTTGCCGAACGGGGCGCCATGTTTAATCCTGGCCCATGTGTGTATATGGAAAAGATTGCAGTTGGCCCTGAAGCTGCAAATGCAATCGACCTCAATGTTTCTCCAACCAAAAACCTCAAAGAAGTTGCCAAAGCGATGAAAAAATCGCTGAGCGAACTAACGGTGATGATCTTGGAGCGCGACCGCCACAATGATTTGATCGCCGAAGTTCGCTCGACCGGTGCGCGCATTCGTCTGATCACCGACGGCGATATTTTTGCAGCCATTGCAGCGGCTTCAAGCGAAGTTGGTGTTGATGTGCTGATGGGCATTGGCGGCACTCCAGAAGGTGTTGTTGCGGCCGCGGCGCTCAAAGCAATGGGCGGCCAAATACTTGGTCGTTTGCACCCTCGCAACGACGAAGAAAAGAAAGCCGCAATTGCGCTTGGCTACGACCTTTCAAAAGTACTCACCATTAACGACTTGGTAAGTGGCGATGATGCATTCTTTGCAGCAACCGGTCTCACCGATGGCGAGTTGCTTCGCGGCGTTCGATACGACGCTTATGGCGCACGCAGCCACAGCCTCGTGATGCGCAGCCGTTCAGGCACGATTCGTTATATCGAGACGCACCACAGGCACGATCGCCTGAGCGCGTACTCATCAGATACAACCAAATAACCCTTTTCGGTACTTGACAGCCAGAGCATGGCCTGTGTGACACTTTGGCCAACCTCCCGTACACATGGGTGGCATGACCCAAACACTTACAGGAGCAGCCATGACCGACAACTACGAAGAGCCTAAAAAATCTCTTGAATCTCAACTCAATAGCGACATGGGCTCACGATGGAGTGAGCCCGCGACTCGCGGTGACTTACGCAATGCAGTCATACGCATAGACAGCAAATTTGACTCACTCCGTACTTACATTGACACCCGCTTTCTTGGGTTGCAGCAACAATTCGGGAAAGCTGAACGTCTGCATCAGATTGAATTCGTGATGATCGTGCTCGGATTTCTTGGCATCATTATCAATTCGCAATGAGTACAGATACCGAAGTGGATCGCAAATGGGATGAACTTGCCGATCGAGGCGATTTGCGCGCTGTCATGCAGCGCATCGACAGCTGCATTGATCGCATCGACAAACAGTTTGATCGCAGCGAGCGTCTGCAATGGATTGAGATCATCGCATTCGTGTGCGGGCTGATCGCTATTTCACTGAAGTAATCGGCCGCTAAACATAAAAAGGGCGGGCCGCCGAAGCGACCCGCCCTTTTTTACTTCTGACTTAACTCAGTTGCCACCTTCGGTGAGGGTGACAGTTACTGGTGCAAATGCTGCACCATTGATGTCAATTCCCTTTGCGGTGAGCAATGCAAGTGCTGCAGTCACAATGTCATTTGTGTGTGCTGCTGCATCTGGAGCCTTGGTCAACACGGTGCCGCCTTCGAGGTTCTTCGCTGACTGCGAAAGATCCACGGTGCGTGTCCATGCTGCCTCGTCGATCATGCCTACACCAGCTGTTGCTGGCCAGATCAACTTGTTAACTTCATTCATTTGCCACAACTGGTGAGTTGCGCCGAGCTTGGAACCCTTTGCTACAACGATGTCTGTGCAAGCCTGTGCGTTATCGCGGCAGAATGCCCAGCCCATCAATGAAGCAGCAACGAACTTGACTGCTGTTGCGTTGTAGTCGGTGTCGAACAAACGGTGACCGTCAGCCCAAATTGCGTCCTGCAACATTCCAACACCTTCGGTCTCGTACGAAACGACGTTCAAGTCATCTGCTGTGTACAAAGCCTTTGTTGTTGGGTTCATTGTTTCCAAAACCTGTGCGTACTCGTTGTAGGTCATTGCTTCTGCAGCGTCGATGTCGCCTGCAAGCAAGCCCGACATGTCGAACTGCTGCTGAACGAGTGTGACGTCCTTGGCTGGATCAAGTCCGGCCTTGGTAAGTGCTGCAAAGATTTCGAACTCGTTGCCGTAGCCCCAGTTACCAATCTTCTTGCCCTTGAAGTCTGCTGAAGTTGCGATGGCCTTATCTTTCATCGAAACTTGCAATGTTCCTGAACGTTGGAACACCTGTGCGACGTCCACGATGTTTGCTCCACCTTCACGTGCTGCAAGAGCCTTTGAGACCCAAGAAACTGCGAAGTCTGCATCGCCATTGGCGAGAACAGTCTGTGGCGAAATGTCTACTGCACCTTCGAGGATGGTTACATCAAGGCACATGTCCTTGTAGTAGCCGTTCTCAAGTGCTGCGTAATAGCCAGCAAATTGTGCCTGTGTGAACCACTGCAACTGCAATTTGACAGGTGTTGGTGTGGTGCATGTTTCTGTTGCTGCTGCTGCAACTGTTGTGTCTGCTGAACTGCTTGAGCTACCGCACGCTGCGACAACCAAAGACAGAGCAGCGAGACCCGCAACTGCGAGCTTGATGCTTGACTTCTTCATTTTTGGTACTCCCCCGAGAACCGAAGCTCTCTACTTGTTGTTGTTGGTTTTACTTGCAACGCCACCCCGAGAGGCAGCGCTTTCTAGCACTATGGATACAGCGTAGAAGGTTAATCCAAGCAAACAGGCACCCAGAACGTAGGCCCAGGCCGCGGCGTTCTTGGAATTGGCAATATTGCTTGTAATTCGGCTTCCGAGACCGTTTTGGGAGCCCCCAAAGTACTCAGAAACGAATGCCGTAATAACCGAAACCGGGGCCGCAATTTTGAGTGCCGTAAAGAGGTAAGGACGTGCATTTGGTACCCGTACTTTTCGCAAGATTGCGAAGTCGCTTGCGGCATACGACTTCATCAATTCGACATGGGTCGACTGCACCTGAGTGAGCCCTTTGGCCACATTGACGAGCACGATGAAATAAACAACGAGCGAAACCATGATGCGTCGTGGAATTTCGCTGGTGATCGAATACATGTTGTTGAGCACCGCCACCAACACAAAAATAGGAATCGCATTCAGCGCCACTGCGAGCGGGGTAATTAATTCACCCAAAAATCGATACCGACTGAGCGCGAAACTCATGACAACACCAAAAACGGTTCCGGCAATGAGACCGACTAGTGCATTCGTACCAGAAACCGAAGTTGCTTCCCAGATATGCACAAAGTTTTTAATGAACTGCTCATAAATTTTGGATGGTGCAGCAAGAAAATATGGCTTGAGATCAAATCCTTTTACAACACCTTCCCACAACGACAAAAACGCCACGCCAAAAACCAGCGGTGGCACTATGCGTCGAAGGCGGGCAATGATTGACATGATCAGCGATCTTCAACTCCGCGAACTGCATTTGCATTGGCGTGATCTGCGTGTGTGCCACGAAGCGCCTCGCGAACTGCAGTGATACCAGTAAAGAAATCTGCTGCGGCACGAGTGTCTTCTGTGCGCTTCGCACCAAGGTTGACATTGATGAGGTCGGTGATGCGGCCTGGTCGCGGTGACATCACAACAACGCGATTAGACAAATACACCGCTTCAGGAATCGAGTGCGTTACAAACACAACCGTCGTGGATGTCTCTGCACAAATACGCAACAACTCGCCTTGCATGTATTCGCGTGTCATTTCATCGAGTGCGCCAAATGGTTCGTCCATTAGCAACAACGGCGGGTGCGCTGCCAGTGCGCGCGCAATTGCAATACGCTGCTGCATACCACCCGACAACTGCCATGGATACAACTCGGCAAACTCTGGCAGTTTTACGAGCTCCAACATTTCTTGTGCTCGTGCTGCGCGCTTTTCTTTGTCCCAACCCTTGAGTTCGAGTGGCAACTCAATGTTCTTTGCCACGGTGCGCCAGTCAAACAAACCTGCTTGCTGAAACGCCATGCCGTAGTCCTGATCAAGTCGTGATTGCGAAGCCGACTTGCCATTAACCATGATCGAACCTGTTGTTGGTTCGAGCAAGTTTGCAATCAATCGCAACAACGTGCTCTTGCCACAACCAGACGGACCAATCAGTGAAACGAACTCACCTGGCTCGACTGTTAAATTGACGTCAATCAACGCGTCCACCTGTTTAGGTGTTCCTTGATTAAAAATCTTGCTTGCCCCCGTTACTTGAACCGCACTCATCAGGTGGTCTCCTTCGGTCGATTACGCATCAAATACACATCTGAAATCGCAATAACTCCTGCCATGGTGAGGCCGAGTGCAGCAGCACCAAACACTGCAGTAAAAACTTTGGCTGGGTCGGCTGTTGCTTCGCGGGCGTACTCAATAATGAGTCGCCCGATGCCGCCTTTGAGGCCCGTCGAAATCTCGGCAACCACTACGCCGACTACCGAACCAGATGCGCCGAGTTTGAATGCTGGGACCATGTATGGAATTGCAGAAGGGAAACGAAGTTTGAGCAAAATCTGTTTCCATGATGCTGCATAACTTTCCATGAGTTCGACAGCTGCTGCTGGTGCACTTGCAAGTCCACGAAGTGTGCCAACTGCAATTGGAAAGAACGACAAAAATGCACCGAGCACTGCTGCCGAAAACCAACGTGGCCACTCAAAACCAAAAATGTGCAACTTGCCACCCCACAATGCAACGAGTGGAGCAAGCGCGATCAACGGAACTGTTTGCGACACAACGAGGTATGGCAACAAGCCGCGCTCGACGAGGCGGAATCGAGACATGACGACAGAAAGCCCCACACCGATCGAAGAACCGAGCAAAAAACCAACGATTGCTAAGCGAAACGAAAACCAAGCACCCGCGAGCACTACCACCCACACGCGCTTGTCGGAGCCTCGTACTTCTGGTCGTCCATAACGGCTCAGCATTGCCCAGACGTGCGGCATTGCAGTGTCGTTTGAGCGCGGCAACACGCCTGCACCAAACAACTTGCCGCCGTCTTGCGGACCCACAACTTTGTACATTTCCCACAACGCAACAACGAGCACTATCGACAGCACAAACATGCTTGTCCGATATGCAGCGCGTCGTGCAAAACGATTCATTGCTTCGCTTTGCTCATCTCCTGTATCGCCGGCAAAATCGTCTCGCCATAGGCTTCGAGAGTTGATTCTTTGCCGTCGTGCTGCAAGTACACAGCAAACTGATCGACACCGAGTTCTTTGAGTTCAGTCAGTCGACGAATGTGCTCGTTGGTATCACCCAAAATGCAAAAGCGATCGATGATCTCGTCTGGAACAAATGTGGTGTGGCTGTTGCCTGCACGACCATGTTCGTTGTAGTCATAACCCTGTCGGCCCTTGATGTAATCGGTCAGTGCTTTTGGCACTGAGGAATCGTCACCATAACGCTCGACGATGTCGGCAACGTGATTGCCCACCATGCCGCCAAACCAACGGCACTGATCGCGCATGTGCGTGATGTCGTTGCCCACATACGCAGGTGCTGCGACACAGATTGTGACACTCTTTGGATCACGACCTACGCGCTCGGCAGCTTCGTGCACAGCCTTGATTGTCCACTGCGCAATGTCGGCGTCGGCGAGCTGCAAGATAAAGCCGTCAGCAACTTCACCTGTGAGCGCAAGTGCCTTTGGCCCATATGCAGCAATCCATACTTCAAGCTCGCTCTTCGAGGCCCAAGGGAAACGAATGCTCGAGCCGTTGTAGTCAACTGCACGACCGTTGCCTAGTTCACGAATGACGTGAACACTCTCGCGCAACGTTGCAAGATTTGTTGGCTTGCCGTTTGTAACGCGCACAGCAGAGTCGCCACGGCCAATGCCACACACCGTGCGGTTGCCGTACATCTCGTTGAGGGTCGCATACGTACTGGCAGTAACCGTCCAGTCACGCGTTGCTGGGTTGGTGACCATTGGTCCAACAATTACGTTGCGTGTCTCGGCCAAGATCTGGCTAAAGATCACGTACGGCTCTTGCCACAAAATGTGACTATCAAAAGTCCATACGTGCGAGAAGCCATACATGTCGGCCTTTTTGGCAAGGTCGATCACGCGCGCCGATGGTGGGGTCGTTTGTAGTACTACACCTATGTCCATAACTCTCCCCCTGTTGAAAACAAAAACTTTTAGCGATTGGTTGGAAAGCCCAAGTCAACTGCCGACGTGCGTGGGTCTGGCCAACGTGATGTGACGACCTTGCCGCGCGTAAAGAAGTTGATGCCCTCTGGGCCATACATGTGTTGGTCGCCAAACAGCGAAGCCTTCCAGCCACCGAATGAGTAGTAGCTCACTGGAACAGGAATTGGCACGTTGATGCCAACCATGCCGACCTGCACGTCGTATTGAAACTGACGAGCAACGCCACCATCGCGAGTGAATATTGCCGTGCCGTTACCAAATTCGTTGTCGTTGATGGTTTTCAAACCTTCTGCATAACTCTTGACGCGCATGACGGTGAGCACTGGTCCGAAGATTTCTTCGTCGTAACACTTCATGCCTGGCTTGACGTTGTCGATGAGGCTTGGGTTCAAGAAGAAACCAGCATCTTTGGCTTTGTCGGTGCCGTTGATTACGACAGTTGCGCCTTCGCCTGCTGCGTTGTTGATGTAGCTCGCAACTTTGTCGCGGTGCTCGCGGCTGATCAATGGACCCATCTCTGCCGATGGATCGGTGCCAGGACCAACTTTGATATTTGGAACACGAGTCTTAAGTTTTTCGATCAATGCATCAGCAATGGTGTCGACTGCGAGCACAACCGAAATGGCCATGCAACGCTCGCCTGCCGAACCGTACGCTGCGCTCACTGCAGCATCGGCTGCCATATCGAGGTCGGCGTCTGGCAACACAAGCATGTGGTTCTTTGCACCACCAAGTGCTTGCACGCGCTTGCCGTTCTTTGTGCCCGTCTCATACACATATTTTGCGATTGGCGTTGAACCGACGAACGACACCGACTGAATGTCTGGGTGCACGAGCAAGCGGTCTACTGCTTCTTTGTCGCCATGCAAGACGTTGAAAACGCCGTCTGGCAAGCCAGCCTGGCGCAACAAATCGGCAATAAACATCGATGCTGATGGATCTTTTTCGCTTGGCTTCAAAATGAATGTGTTGCCGCACATGATTGCGTTTGCAAACATCCACATTGGCACCATTGCAGGAAAGTTGAACGGCGTAATACCGGCAACAACACCGAGTGGCTGACGGATTGAATAGACGTCTACTCCACCAGAAGCCTGCTCTGAGTAGCCACCCTTCATCAATGCAGGAATACCGCAAGCAAACTCGATGTTTTCGATACCACGCGCAATTTCGCCGAGTGCATCGCTTGGCACTTTGCCGTGCTCGAGTGTCAAAAATGTAGCGAGCTCTTTGCGGTTGGCATCCAGCAACTCGCGTGTGCGAAACATGATCTCTGCACGACGCGACATGCCAGTTGCACGCCACTCAGGAAAAGCTGCTTTTGATTTTGCAATAACTGCGTCAACTTCTGCCACGCTCGCAAGATCGACTTCTGCTTGCTGCTCTCCCGTTGCTGGGTTAAACACTTTGCCGGTGCGACCCGACGTGCCAACTACAACTTTGTTGTTGACCCAATGACTAATGCGTTGCATAGCTTCTCCTGATGTGATGTTGAGGGGTTTAATTTAGTTGAGATATTGGCAAAGGCCGCGCTTAATGTATTTTCCGTGGCCCTTTGTGCCTGTGAACTTGTCTTTTTCGACAACTACTTTGCCGCGTGACAACACGGTGTCGACTTTGCCATCCACTTTGAAACCTTCCCACGAAGAGTGGTCCATGTTCATGTGATGCTTGTCGTTCACACCGATCTTTGTCTTGCCGTTTGGATCCCAGACCAAAATGTCGGCATCAGATCCAGGAGCAATGATGCCCTTTTGCGGATACATGCCAAACATGCGGGCTGGTGAAGTGCTGCACGTTTCGACCCAACGCTCAAGTGTGATCTCGCCTTGCACAACGCCCTGATAGATGAGTTCCATGCGGTGCTCTACTGAGCCCATGCCGTTTGGAATCTTCGAGAAGTTGCCAATGCCTAGTTCTTTTTGATCTTTCATGCAGAACGGACAGTGATCGGTTGACACAACTGCCAACTCGTTCATGCGCAATCCCTTCCACAAGTCGGCGTGGTGATTGTGCTTGTCGTGCTTGCTGCGGATCGGTGGGCTGCATACATACTTTGCACCTTCGAAGCCCGGCTGAGCCAAGTGATCCTCGAGTGTCATATAGAGGTATTGCGGGCAGGTTTCGCCGAACACGTTAAGACCTTCGTGGCGAGCTTCCGACAATGCGTTGAGCGCTTCAGATGCAGACATGTGCACGATGTACAACGGCACGTTGCCAGCAACCTGTGACAACACGATTGCACGGTTAGTTGCTTCGCCTTCGAGCAAGCTCGGGCGGCTGTAGCTGTGATATTTCGGATCGGTTTCGCCACGTGCGATGTGCTGTTGCACCAACACGTCGATTGCTATGCCGTTTTCAGCGTGCATCATGATGGTTGAACCGTTGTTGCTGGCCTGCTGCATTGCGCGCAAGATTTGGCCGTCATCCGAATAAAACACGCCTGGGTAAGCCATAAACAGCTTGAACGACGTGATGCCCTCGTTCTTTACGAGGTAATCCATGTCGGCAAGCGCCTGCTCGTCAATGCCACCAATGATTTGGTGAAACGCGTAGTCGATCGAGCAATTGCCTGCAGCCTTTTTGTGCCACGTAGCGAGCGACTCCTGCACATTTTCTCCGTAGCGCTGCACAGCAAAGTCGACGATGGTTGTAACGCCACCCCACGCAGCAGCGGTGGTGCCAGTTTCAAATGTGTCACTTGCATTGGTGCCACCAAATGGCAACTCCATGTGCGTGTGCACATCGATGCCTCCGGGAACAACAAACTTGCCAGTTGCGTCAATGACTTTGTCGGCAGTGATGTTGAGCGAGTCAGACTTGCCGCGCTCGAGCAATGCCAAAATTGTTTCGCCTTCGATCAACACATCAACTTCATGCCGACCGGTTGGGCTTACAACTGTTCCGTTTTTGATAAGTGTGCGTGCCATCATTATCCCCTTGTAACTCGCAGTTATTTAACGTTCCGAAATTTCGTGGTATGCGTCTGGTCGACGATCGCGGTAAAACGGCCAACGATCGCGCACCATGCGGATCTTGTCCATGTCAAGATCGCGCACGATGAGCTCGTGCTTGAATGCGTCGCCAACTTCACCGACAAACTTGCCTTCCGGGTCTACGAAGTAACTCTGACCGTAGAAGTCGTCGGTGCCGTAGTCTGCTTCGATACCAACGCGGTTGATCGCGCCGATGTAATACATGTTTGCAACTGCCGAAGCTGGTTGCTCGAGGCGCCAGATGTATTCAGACAATCCGCGGCTTGTTGCCGATGGGTTGAACACGATCTCTGCGCCGTTAAGTCCGAGTGCGCGCCAGCCTTCTGGGAAGTGGCGGTCGTAACAGATGTACACGCCAACTTTTCCAACTGCTGTGTCAAAGACTGGATATCCGCCGGTGCCAGGTGTGAAGTAGTACTTCTCCCAGAAACCAGGAACTTGTGGAATGTGTTGCTTGCGATACTTGCCGAGGTATCGACCGTCGGCATCGATCACTGCAGCGGTGTTGTAGTACAAACCTGGTTGCACGATTTCGTACATTGGCAAAACGAGCACCATGCCGAGTTCTTTTGCAAGTGCTTGAAAGCGCTTTGTTGTCGGACCGTCGGGGATTGGCTCGGTGTATGAAAAATACTGTGGGTCTTGCACTTGACAGAAGTACGGACCATAAAACAATTCTTGGAAGCACATGACTTGTGCGCCTTGCTTGGCTGCTTCACGGGCTGCTGCCTCGTGTTTGTCAATCATCGACTCTTTGTCGCCCGTCCAGTCGGTCTGCAACAACGCTGCTTTTACGATTCTCGCCATGGTGGCTTCTCCCCTTTGAGTTACAACCCTTATTAATGAATACCCAGGGCAGTCAGGCTAGTTGCCTATACGCCAAACGGTAAAGCCGTAAATGGAATAGGTGATTTATGAGGAAATAACGGCTCTGCGGGCTGGCAAAAATTTGAGCGCCAACAATGCTCCGGCAAGCGCAACTCCTGCGCCGGTAAAGCAAGCAGAGTGGAAACCATGCATGAATGCCTCGCTCACTGCTTGACGCACTGCTTCGGCCGCCTCTGGAGTCGGAGCTCGCTCCGCAACCGCAAAGCCTGCACCAGCAGATTCTTTTGCTAACGCCACTGCTTCGGCTGGCATATTGAATTTTGCGACCAACTCGCCAAGCTTTGGTCCGTACAACGATGCAAAAACTGAGCCGCTGATTGCAACACCGAGTGTTCCACCTACTTCACGACTTACGTCGTTGACTGCAGAACCAACACCTGCTTTTTCGCGCGGAAGTTCGCCCATGACTGCATCAGTTGATGGCGATGTTACGAGTGCAAGACCGTTGGCAAGAAACACCATGCTGATGATGACAGGACCCCAATAAGCAGTTTCTGCTCCACAGAATCCGATAATGATGAGACCAATAGACATGTTGGTGAGACCAATTGCAACAATTCGTTTCGTTCCAAATTTCAATGCGAGTCGCGCGGCAATTGGTGCAGTCACACCGGCACCGATTGCGAACGGCAATGTGTGAACACCAGCAGACAGCGTGCTGTAACCGCGCACAAATTGAAAGTACTGAGTCACTAGAAATGTAAACCCAAACAAAACAAAAAACGCGATGCCGATTGAACCGGTTGCGGCTGACAACCTTGCATTACGAAACACTCGAACATCAAGAAGTGGTTCGTTCGTTGACAGCTCTCGCTTCACGAATGCTGCGAAGAGCATCACTGTGCCAGCGAACGATGCCAATGTTGCACCGCTCGTCCATCCACGATGTGGTCCTTCAATGACGGTGTACACCAGCAAACCCACCATCGCGATCGAAAGTACAAGCCCTGGGAAATCCATGCGATGTGGATTTGGATCTTTTGATGTTGGAATAAAGATTGCGCCAAGGATGAACGCAATTACACCAACTGGAACATTGACAAGAAATACCGAACCCCAATAAAAATGCTCAAGCAAGAAGCCGCCAGTAATTGGGCCGAATGCAACAGCCATGCCCGAAACCGCAGACCAAATACCGATTGCTTTCGCTCGCTCAATCGGATCGCGAAAGACATCGATGATGATTGCGAGAGTTGCTGGAAAAATTGCTGCAGCACCGATGCCCATTGCACCACGAGCAATGATCAACGACGAAGTGGACGTGGCAAATGATGCCCAAATCGAGCAGCCAACAAAGGCGATCATGCCAATCTGAATTGCGCCTTTGCGTCCGAAGCGATCTCCAAGCCCACCAAATGCCAACAGTAAACATGCAAAGACCAGCGCATACGAATCAACGATCCATTGCAGCCCACTCGTGGATGCACCGAGTTCTCGCGACAGTGTTGGCAGCGCAACGTTGATGATGAGGTTGTCGACCACCACCATGAACAAACTGATGCACAGCACCAGCATGATCATCCATCGGCGGGCGTGAATTTTAGGATCTAGTTGAGTATTCATACGTCACAATGTCTAGCAAATAGCCACATAGTGTTAATTGATGGCGTATACACCTACAGTTATCAAGTGAATTCAATGCAGAAATCTGTTGCGACGATTGTATTCATGAGTTTTTTAACTGCGTGCGGCAGCACCTCTCAAAGCACCGTTCCTGCAGTGGGTTGCGAGCTGGGTGCGCCCGTAACTGGAGTGCTCACCATCGCCACAACTGTCGCGCCGATCACCAGCATTGTTGCCAGCATTGCGGGTGGCACTGGCACACTCGTCACGGGCATAGTCCCAGAAGGAACCAACTCGCACACGTTTGAGCCAAAGCCAAGCGACGCAAAAACTCTTGAGAACGCCGACATCATTTTCACCAATGGTCTTGCGCTTGAAGAACCAACGAAAGATTTGGCACTCGCCAATCTCAAAGATGGTGCAAACATTTGTGAGATTGGAACTCAAGTCCTGCCAGAGTCTGACTACATATATGACTTCTCGTTTCCAGAAGAGGGCGGTAAGCCAAACCCGCACTTGTGGACGAGCCCGCCGATGGCCAAGCAATACGCACAAGTCGTACACGACGTATTGGTGCGTCGTGATCCGGTCAATGCTGCAACGTATGACACCAACTTTGCTGCGTTTAGCGCCAAAATCGATGCGCTTGATGTAGCGATGGTGGCTGCAACTGCGACCATTCCTGAGTCACAGCGCAAACTCGTGACGTACCACGATGCTTACGCCTACTTCGCCAAACATTACGGCTACACAGTTGTTGGGGCGCTGCAGCCCTCGTCATTTAGCGAACCAACCCCAAAAGAAATCGGTGACTTGATCAAGCAAGTCAGAACCGAAAACGTCAAGGCCATCTTTGGAAGTGAAGTATTCCCAAGCCCTGTGCTCAAACAAATTGGTGCCGAAACAGGCGTGCGATATGTGGACGTGCTTCGCGACGATGACCTCATTGGAATGCCGGGCGATGCCGAGCATTCGTGGCTCGGCCTGATGCGTTTTGACTTTGTCACCATGGTCGAAGCCCTCGGGGGTGACGCATCTGCACTGAAATCTTTGGACGTGCGCGATGTAGCCAAGGACTCTGCTGTCTACCCTCAATAGTGTCGCCATGAATAACAAGCCCCTGATTGACTGCGAGCATGTCTCGTGCACATACGGCAATGCGCCGGTGCTGCAAGACGTTTATCTACAAATCAACCGCGGAGAATTTGTTGGCATCGTCGGGCCGTCGGGTTCGGGCAAGACAACACTGCTCAATGCAATCATGGGTGCCCACCCAGTTGCGCACGGTTCCATCACTCTTCAGCCACACCTGACAATTGGTTACGTACCTCAAGTCGAGACTGTCGACTGGTACTTCCCCGTCACGGTTGAAGAAGTAATCGCAATGACTCGCACAAAAACTAGTTGGTGGCCACGCATCACCACCAGCGAACGTGATGCTGTGCGCGAGGTGCTCGGTCAACTTGGTATTGCCGATGTTGCTCACCGACACATTCGCGAACTCTCAGGTGGTCAGCAACAGCGAGTGTTTTTGGCACGCGCAATGTTTAGCCAACCAGACGTATTGATCATGGACGAACCAACATCGGGAGTCGATGTGCGCACGCGTCACGAGATTTTGCACTTGCTTGCCGATCTGCACGAAAAGGGCCTCACGATCCTTCTCACCACCCACGACCTCAATGGTTTGGCAGCCCACTTGCCGCGCTTGGTGTGCTTCAATAAAAAAGTCATTGCCGACGGCCATCCGCGCCAAGTTCTTACTCCACAAGTTCTTGAACAAACATATGGTGCACCGATGGAAGTGCTCGAGCACGGTGGCATGCCGCTCGTAGTTGATCACGGTCGCGTTGCTATGAGAGGTGAAGGCAAATGATTCTTGCATTCAACTTCATGGAACCATACGGGTTTCAGTTTTTTAGACACGGTCTCGTTGTCGCCACCATCGCAGGCGCTCTGTGCGGACTTCTTGGCGTGTTCGTGGTGTTACGCGGCATGAGTTACATCGGCCATGGACTCTCGCATGCCGTGTTTGGCGGTGCGGCAGCAAGCGCAGTGTTACGTATCAATTATTTTCTGGGTGCTGGAGTGTGGGGCATCATCTCGGGATTGCTGATCGCTCGCGTTGCAAGACGACGCGTACTCGGTGCCGATGCAGCAATTGGTGTTGTCACCACCGCATCGTTTGCGCTCGGCTTGGCACTGATGAACCGTTACGGACAGGCCGGCAAGAGCATCGAGGCCGTGCTCTTCGGCAGTGTGCTCGGCGTTCAAATGGTCGACATTTATGCAGTTTCTGGCGTGGCCATACTTGGTTTGGTTGTTGTGGTGCTTGGCTACCGCAGATTGTTGTTTTCTACATTTGACCGCGACGTCGCACAAGTAAGCGGAGTCAATGTTTCTGCTGTTGAAGCAGGACTTCTCGCCATGTTGTCGCTGACCATTTTGGTCACTATGCGCGTCATCGGTACATTGCTGATTTCGGCACTGTTGGTTATCCCTGCTGCGTCGGCACGCATGACTACCAACAGTTTTGCTCGCATGTTGTGGATCTCGCCGATTATTGGTGCTTCAACTTGCTTTGTCGGAATGAACCTCAGTTATTTTCTTGACACTTCTGCGAGCGCCACAATTATCTTGCTCGATGCGTTGGTGTTTGTTGTTGTCTACGCCGTTGCCGGCACGCGCAACCGTATGAAGATGGCCTCACTCGGCCACATCTAAATTTCAATTATTTGCGAAAGTCCCATTCGGCGCCTTGTGGCGTGTCCCGCACTTCTACATTGATCTCGGCCAAACGATCACGAATCATGTCGGATAAATCGAAGCGCTTGTCTGCTCTCACCTGCACACGCAAGTCGAGCAGCACTTGAACAAAAGGCCCGACTACTTCGCGCGGGTCACGCAAACCACCAGTTGCCGCACCGGCAAGCCGAGTGATCATGCTGCGCAATACCGATCTCGCATAATCAGCATCGTCGCTTTGCAACGTGTCGATTGACCAACCAGCAATGGCGTCATCCAAATCGAGTGCAGCACGTGCAGCAGAGTCTGCATCGCCAGCAGTTATTGCTTGCGCAAATGCATCGTTGAGTCGATCGGTTGCTTGACGCAAATTGCTGTCAAAAGTGTCGGCAGGTTTCGTTGCAGCATCGCTCGTTGCGGTATTGCTAGCCACCACCGAGGGCGCACCAGTTTTGATACCTGCAGACGGATTACGCAAGCGATCAAGTGGTAACACTTCACCGCTTGCAATCTCGGTCGACACACCTTTCACACGAATGGTGAGCACGCCCTTACCCACCACTGTTGCTGTCTGCGCATCTATGTCAATGACCACACCTGTGTGTTCGTCTACACCCAACACATAGACATCATCTGGAAGCTCGCGCTCGAGAATTGCTAGGCGACGTTCGCCCATGTAACAAAAACGTGTGTCGTGGTGACCACCTTCGGCATTGTTGTAGTGCGGAATCAGCGCAGCGTTAATTCCAATCTCGCCAAGAATATTGAGGCCTTCGAGCCAGCGTGGCTCTTCGCCTACTTTATAAATCTCGTAGACCGGCAACGTGAAGCGACCAAGCGTAAGTGCAGCAGCCGATGCAAATGTGACGATGCCACCATCGCGGAGTTTTTTGGTGAGCAAGCCTGCAAGCGGGGTGCCCGCCCATTGACGCAATGCATATGTTGGCGAGCCGGGCCCAGCAAAAACATATTGCGCATCCGCGACCGATTGAAGTCCGCGCTCAACTGCAAGTGCGTCGGCACCGATCATTTGTGTCAGGCCAGCGACATCAAGAGTGATATTGATGCTTGTTGAAAAATATTCGACTGCCTTTGTTGCCAGCTCTGGCGCATTTTCCTGAAATCCATACGGGGTATCGAGCAACGTAGCCCGCGCAGGTTTTGGCAACTTTGCTGCAAGCATGCGATGAGTCGTCACCATGGTTGGCGCTGTCTCGCCAGAACCCATGATGGTCAAGATGCGAGGAAGTGTCATGAAAAGAATCCGTCTGTTATTGCTGCGTGCACAACTTGGGCAAAGCGCGAAGGGTGTTGGGCATGTAGATCATGGTCGGCTGGGCTAAACCATTCAACCCGCACCTTTGGCACTAACTGCACGGCGTGCTCAATGGCACTGCGTTTTGTTTCGGCAAATACCCCACCTGGCCCCTCGGCTGGCACAAACAACACAGGCACTTTGAGGTCGCTATATAAATGAGTCGGCTTGTGATCCCACAATCCGCGCAACACCATCATGTGGCGCTCGAGTGTGAGCCATGGTTTTATCGTGCCATCTGGCAGGTGTTCCATGTTTGCCATTGCACCATCGATTCCGGTCTGCGGCCAATCGGCATGCGCGCCCTGCATGTATGCACGCATTTGTTTTGCTGGTGTGCCAATCAAATTCGGGGGTCGCAATGCAACTGCACACTTCTCCCAGTCAGCAAAATTATTTTGCAATTCCAAAAACCCGCCGTCAACCGGCACTACTCCGCTGACAAGAGACGAATACTTGTGAGCGAGTTCAATAACGACATTTCCACCCCACGATTGCCCACACACAACAGGCAATGCATAACCACGAGGCGCGATTGCAGTCAACAACCCCGCCAAATCAGCTGTCACTGAACTCATGTCGTACCCATCTTCGGGTTTGTCGCTCAAGCCGTGCCCGCGCAAATCAACCGCAATAACGGGGTGCCCGAGTTTTACGAGTGCAAGCGCCGCACCTTCCCACAACATGGCATTGGATGCAAGACCATGTACCAACACAATTGGCTTGCCCGAATGAGTTGCTGGGTCTCCCCACCTCACCACCCTCAAACGCACTCCCGTGCCAGTGGCAACAAGTTCACTCATCGGCAATCCGTCATTCACGCCATTCACACTACGCTTCACCATTGATGTCACTCAATGTCCTGCTCATCACATTGGATCAATTTCGCGCAGACTGTCTGTCTGTTGCCGGACATCCGCTCGTCAAGACGCCCAATTTGGATCGCCTCGCCAAACAAGGTGTGCGACTGACCAAGCACTACAGCCAGTGCGCCCCATGCTCGCCTGGGCGCGCCAGTTTGTACACGGGTATGTATCAAATGAATCACCGTGTTGTCGCCAATGGCACGCCACTCAATCGAAGTTTTGACAATGTTGCGTTGCTCGCGCAACGTGCAGGGTATGCGCCAGCCCTATTTGGTTATACCGATCAAGCAATTGACCCGCGTGACGCAACGGGGCCAGACGACTGGCGACTCAACTCATTTGAAGGCGTGCTGCCTGGCTTCGACTGCAAACTGTTTATTCCCGAGAATCACGTGTTGTGGATTGAACACTTGCGTGCAAATGGTTTCGATGTTCCGATGGACGCCCAGAAGGTTCTTCGGACAGAACCAGATCGCCCTGCCGAATTTGGCATCTCTGCATTTCTCACCGACCACTTACTCACATGGCTCGACCAACAAAATGGCCCGTGGTTTGCACACGCCAGTTACTTACGACCACATCCGCCTTACGCCGCTGCAGGCAAGTGGTCAACTGCGTACAACCCAGCCGATGTCGAGTTGCCGATTCCGCACGGTGACGATCTGCACCCTACGCACGAAATGTTTTTGCAACTTCCCGATGCCTCTGCGCCACTCGACGACGCGGGGAAGCGACACATGCGCGCGCAGTATTACGGAATGATCAGTGATGTCGACGAACAACTTGGTCGCGTGTGGGACAAACTTGCCGAGTTGGGCATGTGGGACAACACCATGATCATCATCACAGCCGATCACGGCGAGCAGCTTGGAGATCATGGCCTCAAAGAAAAACTCGGCTTCTTCCCGCAGAGCTATCACATTCTCGGACTCGTTCGTGACCCGCGCAATACAAAACAACATGGCACTGTCGTCGACAAGTTCACAGAAAATATCGACATCTTTCCGACAATCGCCGATGCGCTCGATCAACCTGTTCCATTGCAATGCGATGGGCTACCGCTCACGCCATTTCTTACTGGCACAACGCCAGCAATGTGGCGTGACGCAGCGACATACGAATATGACTGGCGTTCGGTGTTCATCCGCATGGGTGCGAGGGACTGGCCGTGGGATCAACGCCTCGAGCAACAGAATCTCGCAACTCGCGTGTATGACGACCGTGCATATGTGCAATTTGGCAACGGCTCGTCACTTTCGTTCGACCTCGCGACTGATGCAACGTGGCGTACGTATAGTCATGACCCAGTATCGACATTGGTGATGGCTCAAGACATGCTGGTCTGGCGATCGCGTCACACAAACCGCACCTTGTCAGGAATGCTGATCGAACAAGGTGGCATCGGTGAATGGCCTATCGATGTTCCGTGGCACAAATAACTTTCTCGCTTTTAATGCGCTAGTGAACAATGCCACGGGTTTATGGCCCGTCAGAATAGGCACGCCTGACTAACCTTTAATTTGTTCAAAAGCAAGCCCATCTTGCATTACCCCCCCGAAAGAATCCCCCAACATGTTGATTCGTCTTGCTCGTTTTAGCGTTCGCCATCGCCGAATGATGATCGGATTTTGGCTGTTGCTCGTCATTGCTTTAGGTGCAATCTCGAGTTCAGTTGGTTCAAACTTTGCTACACAATTCGAGCTTCCGCAGAGCGAATCAAACGATGTGCGCGAGCTGCTTAAGGCCAACAGCCCTGATCTCGCAGGTTTCGGCGGACAAATAGTTTTCACCTCACCATCAGGCGTTGTCACTGACGAAACAAAATCTGCAATGACCGACATGTTTGCCAAAGTTGCGCAAATCGCTGGTGTCTCTATTTCAAGCCCATACGACACACCGGGAAAAATCAATCAAGCGGGCACAACGGCATTCGCATCAGTCGATGTCACCATGCGTTCTCAAACAGAACTGAAGAAACTCGGTTCCGATATTCAAGCCATCGGCGACTCTGTCAACATCGAAGGTTTGCAAATTGAATATGGTGGTGAAATTTTTGCAGGCTTCGAAATGCCAGCCAGCGAAGTGTACGGTTTGCTCGCAGCGGTAATCATTTTGGTTCTTGCATTTGGCTCGGTGCTCGCAATGGGTCTTCCAATTGGCACTGCGCTGCTCGGCCTTGGCGCCGGCACTTCACTCGTCACCATTTTGAGCCACGTCGTTGGCATGCCCGACTTCACTACATCGCTCGTGGCCATGATCGGACTAGGCGTAGGAATCGACTATGCACTCTTCATTGTTACGCGTTACAGAGAAGGTCTGGATAACGGACTCAGTGTTGAAGATGCTGTTGTTGATGCAGTCGATACTTCTGGTCGAGCCGTCATTTTTGCCGGCATCACCGTGATCATCTCGTTGCTTGGGTTGTTTTTAATGGGACTTGCATTCGCACGTGGACTCGCGATCGGTGCTGTTGTTGGCGTATTGCTCATGATCATTGCATCGATCACATTTCTTCCAGCTTTGCTCGCAGTTGTCAAACACCGCATTGGTGTGACTACGCGAGCCGCAATGATTTCACTCATCATTTTTATTCTCTCTGCATTTATCTCTGTCATTTCTGGCTCGGTTCAGATTTTTCTTCTTGGAGTCGCGCTGACAGTTGCAATTAATGCTTTGAGTTTTGTCTACAAGCCACTGCGTAAACCAATTCCGCATCGTGTGCAAAAAGCAAAGGAACTGACGTTTTGGTATCGCTGGAGTCGCTTCATTCAGCGTCGTCCGTGGACAGCAGCACTGAGCGCAACAGCAGTGCTTCTCGTTCTCGCCTCACCACTTGCATCAATTCGTCTCGGTTTTGGCGACAACGGCAATGCACCAACTAACACAACGGTGCGTAAGGCATTCGATATGTTGGCTGATGGTTTTGGTCCTGGCTTCAACGGCCCGCTCTTCATCACCGTGCAGGGAGATACCTCAGCAAACCCAGATGCACTTGCCGCATTCGTAGGCACACTGCAGTCAACCAAGGGCATTGCATTTGCGCAAAGCACACCGGCATCTGCCGATGGATCGTTGTCGCTCGTGATTGCATACCCAACAACCGCGCCGCAAGACGCTGCCACATACGATCTCGTCAAGTTCTTGCGCAGCGACGTCATTCCGCCAACCGGTGTTGACGCAAAGGTCGGTGGCTTCACTGCTGCTGGCGCAGACTTTGCAACTGCGATCGGTGGTCGCATGCCATATCTATTCATCGGTGTGCTTTCGCTCTCATTCTTGCTGCTCATGTCGGTGTTTCGCAGTGTGCTCGTGCCACTCAAAGCAGTGATCATGAACTTGCTTTCCATCGGCGCGGCATACGGCGTCATCGTTGCAATCTTCCAATGGGGCTGGGGCATCTCACTCATCGGCATTGGCAAGGCCGGCCCAATTGAGTCATGGGCACCAATGATGTTGTTTGCAATCGTCTTCGGTTTGTCTATGGACTACGAAGTGTTTTTGCTCTCGCGAGTCAAAGAAGAATATGACCGCACTGGCGACAATGCTTCAGCAGTAGCCGATGGACTTGCAGCAACTGCGCGAGTGATCACTGCCGCTGCACTCATCATGGTGTTCGTGTTCTCGGCATTCGTGCTTGGCTACGACCGCAACCTCAAACTTTTTGGCCTTGGTCTCGCAGTTGCTGTACTCATCGATGCAACAATCGTGCGTATGGTGTTAGTGCCAGCGACAATGGAACTATTGGGTGATCGCAACTGGTGGATTCCAGCGTGGATGAACCGTCTACTACCAAAGATTGACGTTGAAGGTCACCACTCTCTAGAAACTCACTAAACACTTGCGCGGGCCGTGCACTTGGCCACCCGCCCACGTCACATCAGTTTTATCAACGAGTTCAAACTCGGGAATTCTCTCTAGCCACGTTTGCAACGCGACGCGCACTTCAAGTCGCGCCAAGTTGCTGCCCGCGCAACGATGAATACCAGAACCAAATGCAACGTGGCGATTGTGCTCTCGATCCAAAATCACTTCGTCAGGGTTCTCAAATTGTCGTGGATCGCGGTTTGCAGCTGGGAAAGCCATCAACACTCGATCCCCCGCCTTCATCGGACAACCCTGAAACTCAACGTCGTGATCAACAATGCGGGCCATCGTCACTGGCGCATACATACGCAATAATTCTTCGATTGCCGTTGGCCACAAGTCGGGATTCTCGCGCAATTGTTTGCGGTGCTCTGGATGCTGGGCCATGTGCCACATGCATGAACCAATTGCAGACCACGTGGTGTCAACTCCTGCGACAAGCATCAAGTTGCAAACACCAAGCACGTACTCGATTGGTACAACCTTGCCTTCAACTTCGGTGTTCATCAACTCGGTAATGAAGTCGTCTTCGCGAGGATTCTGTTTGCGCTCTGCAACTTGCGCCAAAAAGAACTCAATGATGTTCTTGCGAGCCCATTTTCGTCCTTCTGCATCCAAGATGTTTTCAAGTGCCGCACGCACCCACGCAGTGAAGTCGGCTTCCATCTCAAGTGGTACGCCGAGCAAAGTTGCGATCACGCGCACAGGAATGTGCTGTGCATAATCGGCTGCTGCATCGGCAGTGCCTTTATCAATCACTTCATCAATCAGAGCGTTGCACAAGTCGCGCGTTCCTTGCTCGAACTTGGCAACTGACTGAGGAGAAAACACTGGCAGGATCAGTCGACGATGCCAGTGATGATCTGGTGGATCAGACGTGATTGGCGGTGCTGTAACGCCACCGTAGGCGCCTTCACCTTGTCCGGGAAATGGCGGCACCACCAAAATTCCGCGCGATGTAAATGTCTCGTACTCTTGCGCAATTGCTACTACATCTTCGTAACGCGTTGGCAACCACGAACCTTCGTAGCGCTCAGTGCGCGCAATCGGGCAACCAGATTCTCGTATTTCAGAAAAACTCGGATACGGATCTTTGACAAACTCCGGCTCAAAGATGTCATAGTCGGTCAGCAGATCTTGCACAGGTTTACGAACTTCAGTCATAAGTAATAACCCCCCAGTTATTTATGAAATAAAACTAGTCAGTGATGACGATCGCTCGTTCCGGGCAATTTGATTCTGCTCGTCGAGTCTTCGCCTGCAACTCTGCAGGAATATCGCCGTCTATAAGCACAGTGGCATTGCCCATTTCGTCACTTCCAAAAACTTCCGGTGCAGCAATTGCGCACATCTGGTGGCCATGGCATGCATCGTCAATAACAGAAACTCTCATGTTCTACAGACTAATGAATCGCACCCAGCCCGTAAGAGTTGGGAAACTCGTTTTGCCTATGCAACCTTGAATGAAATATGCATTCCTGCGCCATAGTGTGCTGGGAGGTTGCACACCAATTGGTAGTTGCCAGCATCCAATTTGAGTGTTAGCGAGTGGGTTTCGCCAACCGGATATTCGCCAATCTCGTCAATCACTTCAAGGCCTGGACTTGGTTCTTCAAAGTGATCTTTCGCAAGGGTGATCATGCCATCCGCGATATCTGTTTTTACGACCAAGAACTCATGGCCAATCGTGCCGATATTGGAAACAACGAATGTGACATACCCAGCCTTCGCCTCTGCATGGTCAATCGCAATCGCCCATTCCTTTTCAGTGCCAACGATGATATTTTCTGATCCACTCGAACCAGGTCCAGCGGCTGGAGCTGCTGCATCATTGTTATCTGCTGCGCAGCCAACAGTTGCTAGAGCCAATAACAGTGCAACTGGAATTGCCTTAAGAATTGATCCCCTCATGATGATCCCCCGATCAGTTCAAATTAGTTATACCTAACATAGGTCACATTCTTTAGGCAAACAAGGGACAACCCTCTATTATCGAAGTATTCCTTCACTTCATGCACTTCTCGCCTTTGCCGCAGCATCGCTTGCGTTGCTCCTCATTCCTGGCCCAGCGGTGCTGTACATCATTAATCGCAGCGTTTCCGACGGCAGAAGTGTCGCATTATCTGCGGTAGCAGGCCTCGAAATCGGCAATTTCTTCCATGTCATCGCCGCCACTGCAGGACTCTCTGCGATCATCGCCGCCTCACAAACTGCATTTACTGCAGTCAAGTGGATCGGCGCCGGCTATTTGGTATTCGTAGGAGTACGCACACTTCTGAGAAAACCTGCTGTATTTTCTGACACTTCGACATCAGTTACATTGCGCCGATCATTCACTCAAGGAATTATTGTCAATATTTTCAATCCAAAAGTTGCGTTGTTCTTTCTATCGTTTTTGCCCCAATTTATTGATACAGGTCGCGGTTCTCCAGCGCTGCAGTCGCTCATCCTGGGTTCATCATTTGTTCTCATTGGTTGCATCACCGACGCTCTATATGCACTGACCGCAAGCGCACTACGCACTCGCCTACTCACTGGACGATCACTTCCATTTGTGCAGAGATATGTGGCCGGCACCGTGTTCATCTTGCTCGGCGCTATTGCAGGCACCGCCGCTGCGCCAACCAGCTCGTAACGACAACGTCAATTCTGAGGCGAAAAATTTAAGTGGCGTGCAGTTATTGTTGACATCTATGAATTACCAACACATCAAGCAACGCCTAGACGCGAAAGACATCATTGTTTTGGACGGTGGCACAGGAACAGAGCTACAACGTCGTGGTGCGAAGATGGACACCGCTGCTTGGTGTGGTCCTACTTCGCTCACCAATAGCGCGTTACTGACCGAGATTCATCTCGACTACATCAAGGCTGGTGCTGATGTAATCACCGCCAACACCTATGCATCATCGCGACTCATGCTCACCGGAGCAGGCTTTGGTGATCGTGTGGAAGAAATAAATACCATTGCTGTAGAGGCGGCGCTTCGTGCACGCGACTTGGCACCTGCAGGTCGCAAAGTTGTCGTTGCCGGTTCGCTCTCACACATGGTGCCTGTTGCCGAGGGCACGGCCAGGGTCGACCCAACCAAGACACCTCCACTCAATCAAATATCAGATGCCTTTCATGAACTTGCACAGGTTCTTAAAAAAGCAGGCGTCGATCACATCATGCTCGAAATGATGTACGAGCCCACCCGTGTGCCGCTTGTGTTGGAGGCTGCACTCGCAACTGGGTTGCCGGTTTGGTTTGGATTAAGCGCACGACGCACGACCGATGGTCGAGTAGTTGCATTTCATGCATTTGATGATCTGCCACTTGAAGAAATTACCAAGTTCATTCCAAAAACTGGAGTAGATGTGGCAGGAGTAATGCACACCAGTGCCGAGATTGTTGGCGAGTCACTCAAGACCATTCGCAAAACATTCTCTGGTCCTCTGTCGGCATATCCCGACGGTGGATATTTTGAAATGCCCGACTGGAGATTTGTCGACGTCATTGAGCCAACACGCCTTGAAACATTTTTCGAAGAATGGACTTCACTTGGCGCACAAGTACTTGGTGGGTGTTGTGGGCTTACTGTTGAGCATGTTGACGCAGCACAGCGTGTTGCTCTTGCCAATCGCTAACCAACTAGGCGATACGTGAGATTTATTCTCGGACCGACCTTAGTTTTAGTTTTTGCAATCTGATGCACCCAGCATTGCTGCGAGAGGCCAGACATCACCAAGAGTGATCCGTCCTCTAAATCAACTCGAACCATTTCTTTTGTCTCTTTATGCCGCAGATCAAATCGACGCGTTGCACCGAGACTCAACGATGCAATTGTCGGTTCCTTGCCGTTAATCGCTTCATTGTCCGAATGCCAACTCACACTGTCTTGTCCGTCTCGATACAAGTTGACGAGAACTGAGTTGAATTGTGCGCCGGTGTGCACAGTGCACATTGCGCCAATCTGCTCAAGCAGTGGGGTCATTGGGTGTGCTTCGCGAACGATCCCCGAATACTGATACGAAATTCCACTATCGGTAAACCATGTAGAGAGCCCGGCCTGTGCATACTTTTTGCCAAACATGATCATCTCTGGCTGCTCCCACAACGTTGCTGACTGCAATTCATCAAATGCACCACGAGCAAAGTCGGCATCAAAAAATCGTGGATACAGCACAGCACTGCCATCAAACGGAAGCAGCTCTTTCGCATCGCTAAATAAACTTGGGGTACTCACAGTTGTTCATAATTCTTGCATGACTGATACCGTTTGCGCATGACGAATTGGCGTGACATCAGTGCCAGAGCATCGCTTTCTTCGCATCGACTCATCGGTTGGATTTATTGGGATCCAGATGCAATTGCACGATTCACCGCACTGGGTGTGCCAAATGGTTTGGGCTATTACGTCACCACGCGCTCTGCCCCACTTGCCTCGGTTAGCAATAATGCCGTCACCGCAGCGTTCTACTCAATCCGCAAAGAATTCATTGACGTATGTCTCGATGTTGCTCGCCAACACACCACATTCGAAGACGCATACCGAGTGCGCAATGAGGCCGTTGCTCGTGGATTACGCGAATACACACCAGAGATAGTCAACCAATTGGAAAAGTTGGCTTTGCCACTGTGGGATGCCGCCGACTCGCTGCCTCTCGGCGGACGCGTGTTGCACGCAGCACATCGCGCATGGCCTCGTTGCGAAGACGATCCAGCCTTATCTGCATGG
>Ga0194055_10000562_pt1 | contig 30052 bp, 27 predicted proteins | sample SepL449m_MetaG_FD_155482 | JGI IMG/M metagenome (GOLD analysis project Ga0194055, IMG submission 155482) | Anoxic zone freshwater microbial communities from boreal shield lake in IISD Experimental Lakes Area, Ontario, Canada - Sep2016-L442-9m | ecosystem: Environmental > Aquatic > Freshwater >... | reverse complement strand
CCCATGAATAGGCCCCGGGCTTTGGCCAGCGCCACGTCGGTTGCCGGGACCCGGGAAAGACCCGCAGTGACTGCGGTACGATAGATTGATGTGTCCATGTTAGATTTCGGTTTCTGCTTCTTCTGTTTCGATTAATTCGTCGTCTCCGTCAACCCGGCGATTGGCAACAAGCTCCGGGTATCCGCAGGTGATTAGGTTTCTGCGGAGTGTTGTGCTGCTGAGTAACTGGGTATTTTTGAACCCTACGACCCACTGGTCAAACTTGGAAAACTGGCCTTTGTCGCCTGCAATGGTGTCACCCACAATATCCCACCAGATGACGCAAGCTGTGTGCGCTCGCTCTGGCTCTGGAAGAAAGCCAACTTGCCACGCCCATTCCTGAATCTTCCTGCTCTTCTTAAGAGCATGAAATTTCTGCGTGGCGTAATACAACGCCTCTTCCTCTGGCGTAAATGGCCTCCACGAAGCCTCGCAAATTGACTCACATACTTTGTGAAGTGCCGCAAACTGACTTGGAGCCAACTTGAGTTCTGCGATTTCGGGATCTCGCTTTTCCGCAGCCATGCGGTTGATTGCGACGACCTTTCTTAGCATCGAAGTGATGCTGAAGTTTCCAGCAACCGCTTTGAGCATCGAGACCTGTTTTAGATCTCTCCCGGTGACGGCCTGTAACAGTCCCCGGGCAATTTTGCTGTCCCACTTTTTAAGAGCTTTCATTATTCGAGACGTGAGAGGGCTTCTACTGCGGTGAAAAAGGTAATGGCGAGCAGCGCAAGAATGGCTAGGAACTCGTATGGAGTCTGGGCGAGACAGTACAGCCAGTACACGTCTGCCGCGCCGAGGGAAAGCAATGCCACAACATAGCGGGCTGAAAACTCCCGCTTGTCGGCAGGAGAAGAAGGGAGGAGTATGGATGGCTTATTCATAAATTGATTTTATGGCTGTTTCAAGAATTTCAATGGCGCTTTTAAATGCTTCTACGGAAGGTGATAGCACTGCTTTTTGGTATGATCCAGAATTTGTGTGGAGTTCGGCTAATAAAGCAATTGCTTCTTTAGCGGCAAAAAACGGATTGGTTTTTGCCATCTCGTTGAGAGCATGGATTTTTTTGACGTGCTGATGCATTTGATTAAATAATTGAAGAAATAAGCTTGGATGGCACTGGCTTGCCGCTGGCGACGTAGCGCAAGTGCGCCTTGTACTTGTGCCCGCCGTTCTCGAGCGAGCGACCGTAACCGCTGAAGGTGGCGACAACCCGGTCGCCGTTGAGCGTGCCTTCGACGCCTTGCCAGCCGAAGATGGCTTTGCGGACTGCTGCGTGGACGTAGGTTGCCCCGTAGTTGCGGGTGTCCCTGACGTAAGGGAGGAGATCTTGGATTTTCATAGATGGATCGATTTATTTTTAAGTTTCACTGCGACCGACGAGATGAACCTATTCCACGGCCATTATACTGGCAAGCAATTTTGTAAATTATTTTCCATTATTTTTGCAGACGCTGCGTAACAGCCTTTGGATGAGCGGAATAGCTGTAGGTAGTTTTTGCGCCTTTTTTGCTCACTGGGGTCCCGGAAACGCTGCCCAGCCCCCGAATTTGGTCAAAATTAGCTCGAAACTTTACACGGTCTACCGGGCGAGCCTCGTCACCCTTCCCAGCGCCGTGGCTAAACTGGTTTGATGCAATTGGTTGCGACATTTGGATCAATGTTGAATGTGATGTTTTTTTCTATCAATAGCTGATCAGAACGGAAGTGCCGAATACGCCCGTCGTGCAGCGCAACAGCCCATACGTCATTTGCAAAAGTCCCTGAGTCAGAGACGTATATTGCCATACCGTCACCCAAATCCGTTTTAACCGGGATGGGGTTCCGAAATTCCAGCATCACCCCAAATTGTTTTTGGTCGGAAGTCCTTTTTTAAGACCTCCAATCTTGCCGTGGAGCTTTTTTTTGGTCTTCGGATGCAACCTGCTGTTCATCAGTTCATGCTGAGTTTCAGTGATTTGCACCTGACGCTGCAAATGAGGATTTTTGTGCTTCATAACGTCGGATCTTTGCGGGTTGAAAGCGCATGCCGACGCAGTAAGTCCGTGCGCCTCGGTCTAACATCTTTGCTCCCACCAGTTTGAGACTCTGCATTAGCATGAGCGTGACTCCGGGGAGCCTGTGCCTGTTCAGCGCCTTTAATCGGCTTGTGAGACCGGGTAAATTGACCTTTGGCTTTCATCTTACGAGACAACAACTTCAAAGTTTTCTTTAACAACAGGCGTAGGCTTTGCGCCTCGAATAGTATCAAGAATTGTCGATGCAATGGCCATACGAAGAGCAAACTGGCCAGACTGTTCAATTACATCTTTTAGCACCTCTTCCGCAGTCACTTTGGAAAGGTCGATGTTTTTGATGGCTTCGAGGACGGGATCGATTTTGTCAGACATTATTTTCTTCTTTTTGGCAGTCGTTTTGGTGTGTTCTTTTCCTTGCGGTCAAGTTGTTTAGAACCTGTGTCACTAGGCATAATCATCTTCTTATCCTTTGGCATGTCCTCTATAGGAGCAGCCATAGGCATGGCTTTCTTTTTAGGACCCTTAACTGCATCCAGCCCGACGTTAATTTCGGGCGATGCAAACTTTAACGTAGCGGCGGATGATGCTGGTGATTTCATTGAAAAATTTCTCTGTAAAACTCGTCGGCTAAATTAAATGCAAGTGGGATACGATCCACTATGTCTTCGGTGATGTCAGGGTTATTGATTAGGGCATGAAATATCACCAGAGCAGATAGCTCCCTTATGCCGATGCCTGAATTGCCTTTCTGGGGAGGGTTTACGTCGTCCCCGGCGTATGGCGCAATCGGCATCACTGGAAAGTTTTTCGGAATGTATGACATAAATTAGAAGGTCCTAGTTTCCCACAACTTCCGAGCGCCCGCAACACCGATGATTGGCTTGCCAATTCGTTCGTTTACGGCGTTGTGCAACATAACGCCCCACAAGAAAAAGTGCCCATACGTTGGAGGGTTAAGTGCTATCCACTCTTTAAGATGCGCTTCGCAAGGGCAACCATCAAACGGAAGAGACGCAATCCAAGCGTCAAGCCAGTACCGCATGTCACCAAACGGAATGCATGTATCATCGGCCCGGAGGCTGTAGAGGTGCAATTCTGCCCAATACCGAGCGCCTTCCATCAATATTCGGCTGCTTTGCAGCTCGCCACGTTGATCAATGCGCTCAACTTCGTTGCCTACATCAAATACCCATTTGTTGTGCGTTTCCCAGTCCGTGGATGTGGCTATTGCAGCCTCCCGCTCCAATGCCATTGCCACGGCATGTTGACGGTGGTACGGGGCAGCAGGGTCGTCCCCGGGTTCTTCGAGTTTCGGGTTTTCAATGTCGAACTTAGTTACCTGCTCATCAGTGACACCATCACGCTTGCACAGGAATGCCTCGACCATCTCGTGAATTGCCACAAGAAGGACTGAAACATCCCGGCCCCCGTACTCGGGGACCTTCAACATCAATGCACCGTCCGAAAGCCATTCCCAGTCGCCTGCGGTCGGATACCGCATGGCGGCGGGGTCAACTGTTTTAATTTCAATCCTCATTGAATACGCTTAGTCCTAATTGATCCATTTTTTCAATTTGCTCACGCACCTGCTCAATTGCCCCAGTCTTGCCTTCGAGGTAATACCCCTCGACAAGCTCTGCGTTCTCGAGCGCATGATCAAAAGCCTCTTCCAAAGTGTTGCCAAGGCCGACAACTGCGCCGATTTCTGGCAAGCCGCAGCTTTGCGGGATAACAAAATATCCACGGTCGTCTTTGTAGATGTTCCGCAACTTAACGTAATCCCTGATCTCCTCCGGGAACCGCAGTGGTTGCCAGTTCTTGTCGGCAAAGCTCGAGTGCAGCATGATTTCCGCCCCGTATTTGGCAACAGGCTCCGGGTTGATCACAACGCCGTTAGCGCCAGCCCAAATGCACTCAGCTAAGTTTTTGTATTGTTCTTGGTAAAGCTCGTTTGGAGGGCTTGGGGCGCGAGCGCAAAAGTCAATCATATAGGGCTTGTGGTCAGCCCCAATGCGGATCTCGGAAGAGAAAAAGCCTCGGTATCCGTAAGCTTGAAACACCGGGACCATACGGTCGTTGAATCGGCGAAGAGGCTCCGGGATGTCAGCGTAATTCTTGAACACTGAAGCAAATCCGCAGTCTTTAACTTCGATTCCGCTGATCAGCGTTTCAGGAAATTTGCCGTCAATTGTCCAAGCATCAGTGCCAAATTCAATTTTATCATCAAGCGCCTCTTCAACCGTGAATTCGATGATGTCTTTAAACCGACCAAGACTCCATTCAACCTCGTCCAGTTTAGGCTCTACAAGGTCATAGGTGATGCTGTGGAACGTCTCAAACGTCCCCCTGTACTTGTCGGTTTTGACGTAAACATTGGGATGATCCTTGAGAAACTCTCGGAGGTCCGCCATCCCTTTGACGTGGGTGTACTGCCCAACAGGCATGTCTATGGCTTTCAGGATTTCTTTCATCCCTTCACGCTGAAGCTCGAGGCATTCCCCGGTCCGAGACCCCCAGACAACTTTGCCCATCTTGAGTAAATTCTCCTGCTCCCATCCAAAGTAGATGTCCGGGAAGCAGAACAGGTCAATCTCATCAAAGTGCGGCCCGTAGATTGAATCTACCAATTCCAGTTCTTCAATGCCTGTTCCGATTTTGGCAAGGTTGAGCCGGGGAAAAGCAGACTCCCACGGGACGTAGTAGTAAACTTTTTTGTAAGTCTTTGAAAGCTTGATTGCTAGCTCACAAAATAGACCGTTATCGATAACGAGGCAAACTACGTCTTTGGGGTCTTTCATTTGTTCTTTTTCACAGGCTTTTTCATCTTTGCCAAAGTCCCCATCTTTTTAGGCTTCGCGGTCTTTGCCGACTGCTTAAAAGCTTTTGCGGTCGGCGCACCTTTAGCTCCCGGCTTACGCATTTTCTCGCCGCTCCCAGCTGCAATGCGTTTACGTTTGGCGTTAATATTGGCGTAAAGTCCTTCTTTCATAACTATTTACAATTCCAGCGTTTTAACGATGCGGCCTTGCGGGTTGGACGACCTTTTTCGTCTTTCATCGGCCCGGGCATTCCAGACATTCTGGCGCAGAATGATTTCTTGCGCCCTGCATCCGCTTTAGTCTTGGGATGAGGTGCGGGAGCCTTCAAATTGCTTCCCGTGGCCTTGTTAATTTTGGCGCGACCTTTTGCAGTGAGGCCAGCTCCCTTGCTAACTGGAAGCTTATCTCCTTTTGCCACAGATAGTTTTACGTTTTTTGGCATCTTATTTTTTAGCTTTATTTACTGATTCTGGATTCACGCCAAGATTTTGAAGCTCTGCGGCAGTCATTTTAAACAATTCTTGAACAGCGCCTACTGTGCCTCGGCTAAGTTGAATTCCTTGTAGAGCAGCTCCCTGACTCCCTCCACTTCCGCTAGCGTCACCTTTGACAAGTCCCCCTTGTGTGCTTTCATCCTGTCCTCCAGTAGACCCAATACCACTACCCATTGCGTCTCGTTTAAGTCCTTCAGCTCGTTCCCGAATACCTGCCGAAGCTTGTCCAACAAGGTCGAGTAATGTGGATTGTCTTTGGTTATCATTGCCTGTCCATTTCATCAGAACAACAGGAGGGTATCCAGTAGATTCCTGCCAGCCGTTCTTTTTCCAAAATCTTTTTAGGTCATTAAGTTCCAATGTGGAGTAGTACGAAGGGTCAAAAGGTATCTCGCCAACGGTTTCAAATCCAAAGCGCCCGTACAAAGCTGGAAGCATGCCGTCCGGGTACTTGCTGCTTTTTACGGCAAAGCAATCTAACGCAGTAACTCCTTCCTGCAATGCCTTCATCACAATTGCATCTCCCATTCCAGCGGTTCCTCTTTCTCCATTTAACACCAGTGAAAGCGTCTTCTCGTTGTCTCCAAACCCAAATTCTTTTGGATCTTTCCCGTAGCCCGTAGCTGGATCTCCGGGCTTAGTTGCAAAATACACCTGAGAATCCCCCAATTGATGCAGGGTGATTGTCCCCTTTTTGATTTTTTCTTTAATTTCAGGCAGCGTGTATTTGTCGAGCGCAATTTTAGCGTCGTTGCCATTGAGCGTGTTAATAAAATCAGCGGGAGAAACAGCGCCGTCTTTAATTTTGCCAGCAGATGATCTCCACTCTCCATTTACAGCCTTCATCAAAACTTGAGCATGTCTCGCAGACTTGATGTTTTGATATTTTGTCTGAGGAATGCGATCTGCAATTTCTTGAGTGATTAACTGAAGCGGTTTTGCAAGGTCAATAGCCCTGCGATCACCTTCTTTTGGTTTTCCTTCGGCGCGACGAGCATTAAGAAAATCGTCGTAAATCATTTCCCAGTGTACTGGGCGGTCCAGTCTGCCAATCACCTTGCCTCGAACTGCGTATTGATAAGACGGATGCGTCATTGTCCCCTGTTCACCTAATTTTATAACAGGAGCGCCGGGGGTTAGTTCAATCGCCATCACCGCTTCCCCGGCGCGAGATCCTTCGTAGGACGGCGCACGCATTTCATCAAGAATGCGCTGCACATTTGCCGCGCCTAGTTCTTCTGCATCCTTTTGAGAAAGAACATTTGCAAGCCTTGCTCTGCTATTGTCTCCCTGAAATGGAAGTTTTTTAACGTAGTCGTTTATTTCTGAAGATTGGATACCCGGAAAATCAGGCATTTCTTCTCTAATCCGATTGTCTAACGCATTGGCTTGGTCTGGCTTAATTCTCTTGTCTCGAGCATATGCAACATTTGTGGAAATAATGGCATTTGCAATTTCAGTATTAGAAATATGTGCATCCTTATCCATTGTTGTCACAAGCATAATTGCGCCTTCATTTGCACGCTTTGCTTTTGTGGCCGAAACGCCAGCGCCCTGATTGGACCAGACATTAGTTTCCTCTCCCACTTTTTCAGGCTGAATTAACGGCCATTCTGGCCCCCCATGAGTTTGAATAGGAATAGCAATCTCGCTCGAGTCAATGCCCTTGTATATGCGGCCACCGCTAGTTAGATCGGCAAATGAAGGGAATACCTTCTTACCAATCAAGTCGTGCATCGTGATAGAAGGAGCGTCTTGAACCTCTGTCCAAGTTCCCTTTTTGAAATTGGTGTATTTTTTCTTTTCTTCAGGCGACAACTCAGCTTGAGCCGCACTGCTCAATGGCATAAACCGAGTTTCTGCGCCTTCTTCGCCGATAGGAGTTACTCGGCTAAGGCTTCCTTCATCATTTGGAGAATATCTCCCCCTTGGTCCGCCAACAACATCAGTTCCTGCGCCTCTATCGCTAATTGCGCCAATTCGTTTGGTGATTCCCCCTTGGGATTCGAGTCGTTTGAGATAGTTTCCATAGCTTTCGGGTTGTTTTCCTGACTGAACAATTGAGTGTGCCCATAGAGCTGCTTGAACTTGCGCTGGTGTCCACCCAATCTTATCAGCAATTTGCGTCAGCACTTTTGCTGCTTTTGCAAACTGCTTCGGAGTCGGAGTATCTACACCAAACAGCATCCGAGCAATGTGACGGTCAACAACAACCGAGGAAGTGTCTCCCTCGTTTGCCGCCTTGTACGCCTGAATCTTCTGTCCGTTCGGGCCTGCCGCATCGCGCAGCTTCCCAAGGTTTCCGGCAACCGCAGGAAGGTAGCCAGTGAATTCTTCCCCGCGCATTAACTGCCCAAAGGCTTTTAACGCCAGCCCTACGTTGGCTTTTACAGAAGCTGCCTGCGACGTAATTGCGAGGATGTTCTGGAACAGCGGGGCTTTGTCTCCAAAGAAGTCGTCAAGCGTCTCCTGATGCTCGCTGTACCAGTCCTTCCAGCTTGCCTGAGATAAAGCCGCTTCAGTTAAAGCCTCTCGGGTCATGCGTACTCGTAAGGCGGACCGTTGTTTTGTTTTTTCTGGCTCCTCCTCTCTTTCAGGCATAAACCGAATGTCGCTTAAAGCTGGATTGAACCGTTTGGATAACGGAATTTCATTACCAGCATCGTCATAGGTGACCATGTCGGCTGATTTTACACTAGCACCGGGCTTTACAACCAAAGTCTGGTCAGGCCCACCCCCAGTTTGCATATCTTCCAAACTCCCCTTTGACACATACGCACGTTCGGTGACTTCGGGCCTATCCCAACCTGCTCCAGCATACTCATCTTGGTAGTCTCTGCCAGTTTGATTGTCTGCCGAAACCCAATCTCCCTCTTTAATTGGGGACTTGTATTCCGCTTTTGGAAATGAACGCACAACTTTTTTGTATCCACGAGCTTCCGCAGCCGCATCAACCTCTTCTCTGCTTGGCATAAACCGAATGTCGCTTGATGCCGGGTTGAACCGCTCGGAGAGGGGGATCAGTTTACCAGCGTTGTCGTAGGTGAAGGGGTCGGCGGATTTGATGCTCTCTGGATTGAAGGCGATGATGTGCTGTGTGCTTTCATCAATCCCAACCATTGGCTTTCCGTATTTCTTTCCTTTGCCAAACTTATCGTTAACCGTGTTGTCAACAATGCCGTCAAATCCCAAATCTTCAATCACCTCACGGACAACTTGGTTGCCAGCAAATTCCCCACTTTCTGGGTCAGTAGCGTCTGAAAATTGATCTTTAATAATTCTGACAATATCTTTAGCCCTTATGCCGCCATCATATGCTTCCTCTGAGATTTTAGAAATTGAACCCTTGGCTCCGTAAAAACTGTTGTAATAATCACCAGCAGACTCAAGAGATCCAAACAAACTTCCAGCCCATCCAGATGGATATTTGGAATGTAAATCTTGGTTTTCCTCAAGTGTAGTTTCATTTTTTCCGCCAATAATAAATGGATTTTTTAAGTTTATGTAAGCGTCAATGACACGCTGACCACCTCCTACAAGCTGCTTTTCAGCTTCAAACTTTGCTGCTTCGTAAGCCACATCATTACTTGGGAATGATTTCAACTCAGAATCATCCATCTGATCGTAAATCTTCTCAGTAAGCTGTTCTATTCTGGTAGCTAAATCTGGACCCTTCCCAGCGTAGTTTGCTTCCACATCACTGGGCGATGTCGAGAAATAGAATCCTTTCCCCATGTCGTTCTCGGCGTTTGCTCGAGACAGGTTGAATACAGTGAAATTATGCGTAGTCCCATGTTTTGCGTTCCGAGTGTACCCAGCCGCTTCCGCTGCCTTCCGCACCATCTCTCTGGCTTTTCCCTCATCCCTAGCCTCATGCGCCGCTGCGTGTTCGGCGTCAATACGCTCGGGCATAAACCGCACCTGAGCACCTTCAGGATACACCTCATCCCGGGCCACACCTTCGCTCCAAGTCCACTCAGGCATTAACCCGGTCTTCTGGTCGGCAAATATAGTGTCAAAGACGCTAGCTGTCTTGTTCTTCTCGCCATGCGGACCGTAATTAAGCCAGCTATTCTGGCCCCGGGTTTCTGATGTCAGAGCGCCCAACGCTGGGCCAGTAAACAGCCTCGAGTGAGCCTGCCATGCATTCTCCTCGCCATCTGCACGAAACCCAGCGCCCTCCAATCCGTGGCCAAATGCGTCATGCACAGCACGGAACAGGTCATTTGCAGTCACCCGTTTAAGAGGGCCATCCGGGCTACCATACGGCCACATTAACCCAGTGTCGGCTAATAATGGGTTGTCTGCGACATTAAACTCAGTTTCACCGCTACCAAACCCAGCTTCGGTCGGAAACACACCCATGCTTTGATTTTTACGCAAATCGCGCATCGCGTTCCACGGCTTACCAGCGTACGGATCATTTTCCGGGTCTATAAACCAGAACTTGTACCCGGCGTCCATAAGAGCGTCATGCTGGTCCCGAGTTTGCCGGATTAGATCCGAATACGCTTCACGGACTGCTGGGTCATTCGGCGCATGAGGCATGGCCTCGTAAGCATCAGCAATACGCTTTGCCCGCTCTGGGTCAACCGTTACATACTCGGCCTGTCTTCTGACGGGAATGCCTTTACTTCTGGCGTACTGCTCAAAGACGGCATTGAGGCGAGGGTCTGGCCCGGTTGCGCCTTCAACAATTGGCGCACCCTTAAGCGGCGTATACTCTCGTGGCGCTCTCCCTCTTCCTCGGTCTCCGGCTGGTGCTGTGGTTGCTGTGGTGTCATAAATTTGATCGATTGAAGTCCGTAGAGTCTCTGTTGTCGGCGCGGCTGGCAAGACAATTCCCGCAGCAGGCTGCACCGTTACCTTAATTTCTCCAGTGCCAGCCGAGTTGTACTTAGCAGAAACAGCCTGCAATCCCTTTAGGATGCCGCCACCGAGCGCAGGACGCTGCTCTTCTTGTGTAGCCTCCTGCTCGGGCATAAACCGGGCCTTGTACGGGATCGGGTACTTGTACTCGGTATTTGCGTTCTCTTCGGCAGCAGTGTGGGAATCGAGGCGAAATGATTTGATGATCTGGTCAAAGCTAGACTGTTTATCGAGCTTCTTTTCAGAGCGGCTGAACTTTTCCCGGGACAAGTCGGGAATAGCTTCAACGCCGGGCACATTTGGGTTGGGTGCGCCAAGCATCTTTTCGTAAATGGTCCGCTTGAGTTTTGCGACATTTGGGTCTGCATCGAGTCCCTGCCAGCCCGGGACACTTGCGTCCGGGTTTGCAAGGTTCGGAAGCAGCACCGTTCTAAACTCGTTCCAGAACTTCTGCGTGTCGCCGCCCCAAGGTTCAAACACTCCCTTTGCGTATTTTTCGTACAAACGCACTTTCCTGCGGAGGTCGCTAATATCCCAAGCGGTTGTGTAAAAATTGCCAGCCTTTGAGAGGTGCAACTGCAACGGGACGATCTGCCGAATCTTTGGAGAAAACGCCTGATAGTTGCCTTTGTCGTTCAACCGGGAGGCGTAGTCGATGTCGAGCACCGTCCCGTCGCCCCGGGTCATTAGGTCGTCGTATTTGAGCAGCAGCTCTTTCATTGACGCTGGAACTACACTTTCAGGAAGCGCCTCAATAGCCGCACGCTGCTCGGGCGTCATCTTCCCGGTGTAATGCAAGTCTTCGTCTCCTTCTTTGCCGCCAACAGCCCTAAAGCGCCCGAGCTGGGATGGGTCTCCAGCGTTATCAATGGCATCACGCACCAATTGGACTCGGCGCTTAATGTGCTCAACAGTTTCCTTATTCTTGCGTTCTTTTGGCTTCCCAGTGGCTTCGTCGTAAGCGATCTGCCGTTCTACCTGCACCCGCCCACCTACCGGGACTTCAAGTCCAACTAATTCGGGATGTAACTCTCCAAATCCTCTTTCCTTGTTTGGAACATTATCCCCAGTCGTATCGTCTTGGTGATAAATCCAACTACCTTCAGATGCGTCATTGTCCTTCAATTTAACCGTCTGCACAACCTTGCCATTTGCGTCCGTAACAACAGCCACTGGGGTAGTCTCAAACTTCCCAGTGTCCTTAAAATACTTGTTGAGCAACTCTTTTGACTTTTTTACGTCTTTTGGCGTAATTGGCGCAGCAATAGGCCCGTTTCTTTCTGCATCAGTAAAATCACCGTCGTATTTCTGCATCTCCCGCTCGACATTGCGGATTGCACGCATGACATCAGGACTGTATGTCACCCCAACAAGGCCAGACGCCCACTGCTTGTACACCGCCGGGCCAGCGATTGCGTACAAATAATTCAACGCTGATTTGACATTCTGGCTACTTACCCGAGATGCCAGCCACGAAAGGCCGCTTTGTGCTGGAGACTCAGGGTCGCCAAAAAATCTGCCAGCGTGCGCTTCTGCAAGTGCTTCTTCGCGCATTAGCTGAACGATCTTATCTTTGTTAAAATCGTTGCCTTCAGAATTCAAAAGCCCCGCAGCTTCAGCGTAATCTGCAACTTCCTCAGAGCTTTTGCCTTCAAGATATTTTTTAAAAAACTTTTTGTACAAATCATCTCGAGACATCCCGGGCTGCGCTGGCGTCACTTGATGCCAGTTCCCGTTTTCATCTTGCGCTTCCGTACCAAACATCATGTTAAACAGAGGGGCAATTTTATGCCTGTACTGTTCGTTTCCAAATAACCCATGACCAGCAACTTCATGGGCCAAAACATTTGAAATAGCCTGACCAGACAGTTCCGCTTTTTTCAAAGCGTTTGTGATATTTACAAACACCGTATCTTTGGCAGGGTCCATCGTAAACCCGTCCTTCGCAGTGCCTTTATTAATAAAAATACCATTAGCAGTCGGGTTTTTTTTAAGAGCCTGTTCAACCGTCATTGGTGACCCAACCCCATTAAAATTAGGGTTTGCCGCAATCATCTTGTCAATAATTTGACTAGATGTAAGCAACTCAATATTCATGTTGCTATTAGGAGTCAGAACCCCGTTTATAAGGTTTGACACTTTTCCCAACGACAATTTAATACCGTCCTCAAAGGCTTGCCGAGCTTCTGGGGGCGCAAATATGTTTTCTTGATGAAGCCGATAAGCAAACTCGTAGTCTTCTTTTGCTTTTTGTGTTTCGGGCCTGTTGGCTCCTTGCACCATTTCGGCAAAGTACGCTTTTTGAGTCCTATCAAGTCGCTTTTTAGACTGCTGAATAACCTTGTCCCAATTTGCATTGGTGACGTTTTCCCGAGATTCAGGACTGAATCCCAGCATCACCCTTTGAGCCTGTCGCATCTCTGCGTCTCGGTTCATTTTGTTGCGAATCGGATCATTCCCTAGCAATCCTCCGAGCACTTGTCCGTGGATAAATCCATATGTAGCAAATTCAGCCCACATTTGCGCGAGTTCTTGGGCGTCTTTGTCTTCAAGTACACCTAAAGCAACCATCATAGGCAGCATAGAGATGTTGTGCTGCACAAAGACGTTTGCGTTCTTTTCAATAAAATCCAACGCCTTGCCGCCGCCAGCTTTTTGCGACCAATTCAAAAATCGTTGCACCTCAGGAGACGCTGATTCCATTTTTTCTAGCGCCTCAAAACGCCCCAATTCAGCCCCGGATAACCTTCCAGCTTTGAGTAGCTGCTGCCCAAGGCGAGGCGCAGCCGCAATCGCCTTGCCGACAAGATGGATTCCAAGCCCAGTTCCTGCGCCTTTTAACGCCCCAGCCAGCGGATCATCAGACGCCAATGCACCAGCGCCAGCACCAAGTAGAGTAGACCCGGCATATTTTACAGGTTTTGGAAGGCTTTCAAAGGCTGTTTTGGACCGATCAATGGCGTCTGCAATGTTGCCAAGCGGTTTCTCAAGAAAACCGGGCTGTTCGCGAGCAATTGCCTCCGCTGCACGCTGCGCTTGCAGTGCTGCGCTGTCAGCTGCGTACATTGCATTGCGAGCTTCAGTAGACATCCCAGCGGCTCTCAAACCTCGACCTATTTGCTGGCCTAATGCGCTTAACTCTCCAGCAACTCCTCCCGCCAATCCAAACACATTTAATGGCGTTGTCATTGCAACTGCGCCAACTTGTTCAGGGTCTTCCCGTAGCCGATTGGCTTCTTGTATCTGAGCTTGCACCCCAGCCTCAGCCGCTGCTTCTGCTTGCAATCGACGGTTGGCCTTTGCAGCTTCAATATTGCCTCCAAATCCAAAAACAGCGTCTTCTGCTGGAGGCATTAACTTTTCGACAACGTCAACCCAGTACTTTTTAACGGCAGGATCTTGCCAAAGGTCATTAATTGTTCTGGCCAAAACAGCGGGATTTTTTTCCCTCTGCATGTGGTCGATGTACTTTGCATTCATCCGAGTCGCAAAGTTCTTCTTAGCTTGCTCCATTGCAGGAACAGCCGCAGCCTCACGCAATGCAGCTTCTTCTTCCGCAGAAATGGCAGGAGCAATTGATGGGTCTCCAAGAGTTCCTCCAGCAGTGGCCTTAGCAAGGCCAACCTTAGCCTTGTCCCAAAGCATAGCCTTGCCTTCGGAAAAATCTTTTGTTGCTTTTAAAAGGTCTTCTCTAGCCATCAAAAGGGCATCGCCAAACACTCGAGCGGATCGATACGTCTTGTCCCGAAGCGACAATTCAGCGTCTCGAATTTGCTGTTCGTTTAGTCCCTTTTTTTGCTCTTCAGTGAGCGTTTTTCCCTTCCCAAAATCTTCAGGAGTACCGACATACACTGCACCTGTAAAAGCATCCTTTGCGAGCCTGCCAGCGCCAACAACTAGAGGAGGAAGAGACGCCAGCATCCCAACCCCGGCCTTCCCAAAGTCTGTAATTAAATCAAATACATTCGTTTCCTTATTCCACTTGTACTGGAACAGTGACTCCATCTGCACCGGGCTTTCGGCCATGTTATACCAAGGAACTGTCTTATGCAGCTCTTCAAGGTCGTGTGGATTGGTAATTCCTTTAAAAACCGTTTCAGCAATTCCTTTGCGAGTGTCGGGATCAGTAATCCCTGCGTAATTATCAAACTTGCCTTTTGGTCCTGCTGGAATCGGGGCAAACTGACCAGATCCGAGTGCTCCGCTTCCAATCAACGAAGACTGCTCTTGAGGAACAGTACTGCCCACCATTTCGGGACGAAACAACTCGCCGCCGCCAGATAATGTGCCTCCAGATGTCTGCATCTTCGGGGTTGTTCCCTTAAACGCAGACAACATTTCCTCGTCAGAAATGCCCTTTGCTTCTTCTTTTTGGTAAACAGGCTGACTGGCTTTTTGTTGCTCTCCTTTAAATGCAGAAAGGATTTCGTCGTCTGAAATATTTTGGGCTTCAGCCATAAATTATTCTCCCGGACCTTGATAGTGCCCTTCAGTTACAAGCGAAGACGCAGGTGGCGCAGAAAAATACGAAGCGTGGAAGCCGGGAACTTTAAAGTACGTTTGAGAGCCAAAAACTTCTTTCTTGGGATGCTTTAACTCATCGAGGTTTGGAGGAATAAAACTGTTATTTTTCAACGCACTGTAATCTTCCGCAATTGGCTTTAACTTCAAAAATTGCTCACGTTTATCTTGAGGCATTGGCTTCTTAAACGTGCCAGTTGCTTCATCAAAATATTCACCTCTCAACTTCGCGTACTCAGTCAATGCTTGCTCTGGATCTTTCCCTCCGAGCTGCTCTTTCAAGAATTCTTTTGTCTTCAGTAGCGGATATTTTACAGGCAGCTTGATCGGAGAAATATTTGGGTTTTCGCTTTTTAAAATAGACTCAATATTTGTCAACTGAGCGTTTACTTGATCCGCAGACGTGTTGTAGGTGTTAAGCATCAAGTCCTGCATTGTGCGAACATCACGCTGATCAAGTTTCGCCCCAGACTTCCAGAATTGCACTTTTTTAGCAATAGCCTGCCATCCATCTAACCCAGAGAATGCGTGTTTTGTTTCTCCAAATTGCGCTTCAGTGGGCGCTTTGCCAGAAGCAAATTGAGCAAACAAATCCATCATTTCTTGATGGATTAACGCAAGCGAAGCGGCGTCATTGTTCTCTCGGGCATGCTTGTCTTCTTGAATAGCAACAAGCATACGCTGCATTGCATCCTTACGAGTGTCCATCAACTTTGAAGTGGGATGTCTCTCGTAATTGTTCGCCATTGCCTGAACTTTGGCTTCTCGGGAAATATCAAGGCGCTGCTGTTTTAAACCTTGAGTCGCAGCATGTTCTTCAACAGTGCGAAGCTCGCCCCTGCGTTCTTTTGTCACGTCTTTGTAGTCAATGTGCCAATAAGGAACTGACTTGCTAGGCTCTTTGACATCTGCCTGAACGGCTGCAAAAGGATACTTTTTGTTAAATAAAAGCGCCTGACGATTTGCTAAATCAGGTCTGTCTCCAAACCGATACCGCATGTCTCGCTGGTCAACTTCTTGAATGCCCTTTACTCCAGCTAAAGCCCCTTTTGGTTTTGAGTCTTCAGACTGAAGTAATGGCTCTCCTAAAATTCCCAATGCAGGCGGATTTTTAACGGCTTCAGTTTGAGAATTGTCTTTTTCTCCAGCAGGAGTTCCAAGCGTAGGAAGCTCTTCTTTTTTTGGTTCCTCTTTTGGTTTTGGAACCTCAAGAGTTGGAAGTGGTAGGTTTGAAAGCCCTCCCTTTTTGACAATTTCAGCCTCTTGCTCTGCTGGCGTTAATTCAACAGGAGCTGCCATAGGAGCCGCTATAGGAGCCGCTATAGGAGCCGCTATAGGAGCAACGGGAATAACCTTAGGCGGAGCGGCTATAGGAGCGACAGAAAGCGACATTGCAGGCCCCCCCGTTGGCGCTCCGTTCAATGTCATTGTTGGTATACTCGGAATAAGAGGAGAAGCAGTGGCAATACCTTGCAGTGCCCCAACTTGGTCAGCAGGAGGTGCTTGCGGGAGCGGTTCAGGAGAAGTGTAGCTTGCGCTGATGGGCTGATCGCTTACTTGAGAGTCTGACTCATCTCCCATGACGTCTTCTGAGTCTTGCTGTTGCTTTCCCTTGCCAGAAGAAACGGCGTCTATCCGGGCCATTGCTTCTTTGTGCATGTCCTCGTTTCGCTTTTCTTGAGCCGCCTGTTTCTGCTCTTGTAAAGCTTGCTGTCTTTCAGCTAACGCTGTCCTTTTGGCGTCTTTCTCTGCCGCATATTTAGCATTGATTCCAGCGCCAATGGACTTAATTGCGCTTTCAATTCCCTGCGCAATGTATGGCTTGCCTTCAGGAACCACCCACTGAGCACCCGGACTAATTTGTATTGGATTTTGGCCAAACGACAACGGGCGGACGTTCGCGAGCGCACCGTAGTTGATGTTCGGTGTCGCCAGTTGAACTGGAGTGCCAGCGGTGTCATAAAATGAGGGCATGTTAAGAGCCTCCGAAAGATATTTGACCTACGTTTGGCACAGAGGATTGCTTAACATCGCTGACTCCAGCCATTTGATTAGACGCTTTAGCCGCCTGTGCCACTTGAGCCATTTGAGCAGGTTTTGCTTGAGGCGTTGGAGTTGTGAGCGTTTGTCCTGCTGGATTAGATCCAAGCATACTCCCGCTAGAACCGTTCAGAAATTTTCCAGCATCAGCACTGCCGCCCATAATTAAGATCCTCCAAAAGTTAATCCTGAAACGCTTGGTAAACGAAAAGCATTTGTTTCTTGAGCTTGCTGTGCCAGCGCCGCTCCAGCGCCACCGGGCTTGTTGTAGACTGAAGCATTCTTTACTGCTTTTGTCATAGAAGCTGGTGCGCTAAAAGTAGTTGGAGACGAATCGCTTGTAGACATTGGCCCAATAACTTGACTAGCTGTTGTTTCTGGAGCAGTTGCCGTAACTGGCCCACCAAGAGTAACTTGCCCAACAATGTTTGGGTGTTGAATATCGTAAAGCTTTTGAGCTTGAGCATCGGCGGCAGCTTTCGCTTGATCGTCAGCGGCTTTAGCGTCTTTCGTTTGTCTGTCTACATTTGTGGCCGCAGCGCCTCCCAAAATAGGAATAGGCAAAAGCGTTAAAGCGGGAGCAATTTCTTTAGGAATTGCCTTAGATATTTCTACAGGAATAGCTTTTTTAAGCTCGTTAGGAATCCATTTGCTAACTGTTCTTGCTGCTCCGCCCATAAAATTATATTCCTCCAAAAGTTACTCCAGTCGTGCTAGGAAGCTGGAATTGTGATTGTTTGGCATTTGGCATAGCGGGATTTACTGGAGTCAAATTACTCCCAGCAAGATTAGCCGCAGTTCGCGGAAGATAAGATGAAGCTGCGCTTAAATTGGCCAGCTTGGCTTGATTTAAAGCATTAACATCAATCCCACCGCCAGTAACGGCAGACCCGGCCATTCCCGCCTGCGCCGAAGCGGCTTGCGAGGCAGCAGAATCTTTTGCCTTTTGGTATTCTTGCGCTCGAAGCAGGCTTTGCTGCGCCTGAGAGTTGCTTTGGTTCATGCCTAGCTGCGCTGCGTTATTCTGAGCGTCGATCATTGCCCTGCGCTGCGCCTCTGCGGCATCCTGCGCTGCCGCTCCCTGCTGTTGGCGCATGAGTTCAATTTCCGCAATCATCGGCGTGTAATCAGGTGGTGGTGGTGCTGAGTAGTGTGAGCCGCCCATAATTTGTTATTTCTTAAATAATCCGGGGTTTCCTGCAAATCCACCTGCAACTGAGCCTGCTGCGCCGATGCCCGCTCCAATCATAGCATTTGTTGCGTCTGCGTTGTGTTGTGCTCCTTGCAGCATGGCTTGCTGGTAGTTTTGCCAATCCTTTTTATTAGCTTCAGCTGCCTGATTGGTCGAAGACATCATCTGGTTGATCCAATCAGTAGTGCTTTGAGCAGCGCCCTGCGTCCGCCCAAGCATGCCTTCTTGGAACCCGGCCCGCTGCTGCATGCCTTGAGCCTTAGCCGCCTGTTGTGCGCCCAATATAGAACCAACGTCGAGTCCTGCATTTGGCGCTGGATTGGCCCCCAAGTAGCCCTGCGCCCGGTCCAGATTTGCCCGCCGCATTGCCATCCCTTCGAGTGTGCCAGCGTCGTAGAGAGCCGACTTGCCAACCGTAGAATCAGCCATCCCGGAGCCAAGGTACTTGGCAAGGCCCGCACGTTTTGCCCATTGGTCCATTTGTTTTTGCCAAAGATCGGGAGATAAGTCTTCTTGCATCATCCCGGGCAAAGACTGGCGCAACGCAGCCATTTGAGGATTAGTCTGCTTTTCAAGCTCCTTTGACTTAAAAGAATTGATTGCGGCAATCTCGCCAGCCTGCGTAGACATACCGTCTTTGCCCCAAATATCAGGAGTCCAGCTTTCGAGAGGCATATTGGCTGCGTACCCAAGCAGCCTATTCTGCTGCGCCAATTGTTGCGCACCCAAAGCCGATTGCATGCCTAGTTGCGCTGCCGACAAGGCTGGATCTGGGCGATTTATAAAGGCTGAAGGGTCAACGGAAGATCCCATAGTTTTAGAAGGCAGGATAGTACAGTTCTCTGTTAAGTCGAGTCAAACCAAGTTTGTTCATCGTAGACTCTGGAAAATTTCCAATCCCATTATTGTTGTTGGATGGAACCGCAATATACCCCGGGCTGTTCGATAGCTGAGAATGTGTTTTCCAATCGTTCATCACTTGCACAACGTCTCGAGGCTTTGTGTGCGCAGGATGAAACGCTGGGTATGCTGTCGGAATAAAAACCTGATCAATGTATCCAAACAATCTCCCATTTTTGTAAGCCGCATAAACAACAATGTTTGGATGTGGCGTGATTACGTGGTCAAACGATGCTGCAAACCTTTGAAGTTCAGAGAATTCAGGGGTTCCAGCTTGTACTTTTCTGTAATGTATAGAGTCGATCATTTTATGGGAATAGTTGGACGTTCACACTCTCGTCAGCGGCAGAAATGTTCTTGGTTGCCTCGTAGGCAATTACCTGCGCCCGTTGTGTGGAGTTTCCGCAAACAACGCAGGGAACGCACCCGGAGCCAATGCCGCTTTTTAGCGGAATACTAGAATACAGCGGGATCACCCCGTCGTTACCAAACGGAGAGACAAACTTGTTTGGAAACACCGAGACAGCCGTTGATGCCGATTTGATGGAGGGCATATTAGGTGATTGGTGGGTGAAGTGCCCGGTATTGTTGGGCTGCTAATTGCGCCTCTGCCGTTGCTTTTGCGAGCGCAATAGCGTCTGCGTCAGCCTGAGATATGTACGACGTTGCTGTGGCTGTGGCTGTGGCAACGGCATTTCCGTACCTGCCCGGGATAGCGCCAACCTGCACCGAGGCTGTTCTCGTCGAAGTCCAAACCATTCTTTGACTGTCTGGATTTTCTTGTGGAGCAGGATCAAGTGATACCAATGTCGTAGCTCCAGTCTCGCCCAAAACACAGAATTGCGTCTCATCTAAAGTTACCTGACCAGTGGATCGGTCTTGGAACGGGTCTTGATACATGCGAAGCGCCTCAACGCCAAGCCCTCCGCACCACTCAATCAAAAGCGAAAATGCCTTGTCGATATTTAGCAAAAAGTTGCTCTCACAGCTTTTTTCCGCTGAGTTTGGCTGAACGGATTCCGTAACAAGCCTTCGATGTTGCGTTTGCAAAAATCCAAACTTGTCTATGTCATTTGAGGCATAACTCGTGTCGTACTCGTACCCTTCGGTAGCTGCTAGAATGCGAGTGTTTAAAATGGGCTGGTAAGTTCCCTTACTGCCTCTGTAACTAATTTTTGCGTCAACAGTTCCTGCAATTTGACTGCAATCAACCTCAGCGTAAGCAAGCTGCTTTAAGTCCATGCTGTCTCCGAGCAGGGCCGTTTCCATTTGGCAGTAAATTCGATTAACCAAAGTGGTCGTGCTTCCATCTTCGTTAATATTGAGGTAGGTGTCATACCTTTCTGGCACAAAGGCTTCCCAAAGATGAATGTGCGAGCCGTCGTTTGTACGCCCGTAATCTACCGAAAACGCAAAGATCCTTGGAGCACTTGTCACCACCCCAGAAACCCATTCAACGGGCCGTATTCCCGTCCACACACCAGCCCAAGCCGGGCTTCGAGCTTGGTTCCACTCCGCCGCCGCTGCGTAGTCCAGCATCATCGTGACCGAGTTGACTGGCTCAAGGTATGGAATTGAACAAAGTAAGTAGTTTTCAAACGATGCAGAGCAGATGCCGGACAAGCTCGATGACATCAACCGCTTGGCCTTTGCCATCTCCACATCCTTGTACAACACCTGCGATGAAAGATAGCTGCTAGCGGCAACGTCGGCGCTCACCAAGCCGCCTTGCGAATACCACCACATCATACCAGCTTGGAATGCAATACTCTTCCCGGCAATGCACCCCACGGTTGGGTATAGTACGTTTTGAAAGTTCGAGGTTGTTGCCCATTGCGCCCGGTCAAGAATCCCAGAAGCCAACGAATAGGTCGAACGGTCGGTCCAGACATAAAGACGGGAGTCGTTATTTTGGCCGACATAATCCTGCATGGCCGTAACTGGGCGCGGGACCGAAAAATCTCCTCTCCCAGAACCCGTGGTGCGCTCGAGCCAACTCAGCGGATCTCCAAGGTCTGATGCCGAAATGATGTTTCCAGACGCCACCCAAAGACGGTTCCCGGAAAACGACATCCAGTAACCTATGGGAATGTCCTTTGATTGCGCCCCGGTCTTATCAGAGCCATCCCACCATCCAGCTCGTCGAACACCATCTTGAACAACAATAATTCGATGCGCTGGCGTGATTGAAAAATCACCTCCAGACGAGATGGTTGCTGTCTTGGTCGCTGTAACAAAGTTAACCCGCTCTACATTAGGGTCGAGAGAGATGCCTGCCAGCAGGTAGTCGTTCCAGTTCTTGGGCTGAACCAGAGGAAACGGACAGTAATACACCTTTCCATCAACAGAAAACACAATGTAAGGCAACTCGGCCTCTTCAGACTGCCCACCGTCAGGCGTGTAAATCGTAGCGACCTGCGAAATCTCTACTCCATCAAGATTTGTGTAAGTCGAACTAGCTTTGTACTGCTTGTTTGAGTTGAAAAGTATGCCACCTTGAAAGTTGCCACTTGGAAGCGAAAGCCTCATGGAAAACCCCGGGCGAGTCTGCACAATTCCCCCACGGACAGTGATATTCTGACCCCACTTAAACTGGTCATCTGGTAGGGTCCACGGGTTTCGCACCGAGTTGACCCCATGCGTCCAGCCAGCGGACACTTTATTGAGCCGCCCAGAAGTGATGTTTGGGCTTTTCATCTTAGAACATCACGCAATCAGTTCCATCTCCGTATGTTATGTTATTTATCTGCGGAGGCTGCATGGCGTGGCCGTCCATTGAGTCGCTTTCACTCCTGAGATACATAACTGACGCCTGCCAATACTTTTGCGCCTGTTCAAGAAAATCCTTGTCTTCCAAATCAACGGCGTGAACGCCAGCAATAATTGCCCGGGCATTTTCAAGCGGAATGTAATCGTAGACGCTTGTGATTTCAGGACACTTCACGCGATAGATCAATCGAACCCATGCGGCTCGCTGGCCGATGCGAATTCGCCGATATTTGGGATTGGTTTCAGACGGGTGGTACTGCCCAATTAAGGCCAAGTCGTTTGAACGCCCGTAATCAAATGCGTAAAGTGAGACGTACCCAATTGTAAGCGGCTTTTCAACGTGCTGAACGGCTTTTACTAAAATTGGATCAAGGATCGAATCAATGTAGAAAATGGAATCAATGGTGTCCCCGGTGCTGAGGAAATTTATCCTGCCAGTAGTGCTAGATGTTGTGGTCGCATGTGGCTTGGTGTCGTACAGTTCCACAAAATTATCACCAATCGCTCGAGCGTAATAAGTCGATGATTCAGATAGTGGAACGGGCAGCGTGTCGCCTTGACCCGCCCGCACGAGAACTTGGTCTCCTGTGCTTAAAATGGAATTGTCTGCAACCACTGCTGTTGATGGTTCGACCGTAAAGTTCCGCGAAATATCGAGAGACAAATAACCTTGTCCGAGGCCAGTGAAAACAATTGGAGTTCCATTTTGAAGAGTTATTGAAACCCTTCCGTTTGTTACAGACAGCAAATATGTAGTTGATGAACTTAGAGGAGCAGGAAGCACCCCGGTGGTTGAAGAAAACTTCACCTTCATGCCCGACGACAAATAAGTCAGATAGGAGGGGATGATTTCGTTATTTGCCACAATGGCGGAACTTCGAGCACCATAAGCGTAATACGCTTGCCCAACACCAAGCTCTTTGACTTGCAGCAGCGTTGTAAGGGCAGAACTGGTGTAAACCTGTGCGCTTGTCTCTGTTATTGCCTGAAGATAATACGTTGCCGAAAGATCTGCCGTTGGAGAGGTAATTGGAAACTCGTAGTCCGATTGCAGGCGAATAGGCAGGGTTCCAATTCCTCGAAAGTCCCCATTCCAATAATTCGTAAAGCCAATTGCAAATGTTCTGGAAATGACCAAGTACAAAGTGCCGCTTCCAGATGACGTTACGTTTACGTCGGTAAAATCCGCATTTTTGACGGTAAATGAGTTTCCAGAAGACGGATTCTCGGCCCGATAAGATTGTCCCTGCACAAGTGGGGATGGAAGCGTTCCAGTAGACGAAAATTGGATAAATACCCCAGTTGATGGCAAAACGGAAACCGTAGGAGCTGTGGTATAGCCTGTGCCTTCCGTAACGACATTGACGTTTGTCACAACCCCAGTGTAATCAAACGAGAATGTCGCCCCTCCTCCCCCTGCGGGAGAGAACGAAATCTGCGGATTACTGTAACCGTACCCGTGATTGGTAACCGTTATGGCCGTAATTTTTCCTGCGGAAACAGTGGCCAGCGCAGTTGCTCCAGTTCCAGTTCCACCCGCTCCGTCTGTGATAAGAGCGGTCAAAGATGGCGAGTATCCAGAGCCTTGTGTCAGGACGTTAATTTGGCCAATTCCAAATTGATCCAACACCGCAGTTGCGCTCGCTCCTGTCCCGCCTCCGCCAGAAATATTAACAGCAGGGACATTCTGATAGCCAGATCCGCCATTTTCAACAACGTACTCGGAGACAAATGACGTTGTGATGGTGCTGGATGCCGTTGCCGTTTTTGGAAGGCTGCTCGAGAACGTAATTGCGGGCGTTGAACCTCCTGTGGTGACGCTAATTGACGTGATCGTAACCCCAGTTGGAGGCGTGATGACAATTGTATCGTTGGATGTTGGAGAAACGGCTGCGGAATAGCCTGCATTCGCAATTAATGGAGCCAGCCCAGCGGCAACCGTTGAAACAGAAGGGGCTGCGCCATTTGTGTATGTGCCAGAGAGTAAGTTTGTAGCCAGCCCATTTACCGTCAAAGCCGTTATGGTTGCGCTTTGTACGCCCGGGCTAACAATTGTTAGCTGCGGTTTTGCCTGTTGGGGCGCACTAATTGTAACCCGTGGAGGGTACAAGTATCCCTGCCCGGAGGAGGTAATGTTGATGCCGTTTACCGCTCCCGTAATTGAGTTTACAGACAAAGAAGCCGCTGCATCCGAGCCATTTGGCAGCAATGTCACCCCAGTGATTGTGCCGCTGCCATCGAGAACCAACGATGCCTTTGCGTGGAAACCACCAGACGCAAGGCCACCAATAAAAACAACCTTTGGTAAGTTTGCGACCGTATAGCCAGATCCGCCGCTGTTAATCTGAATTGAAGCAACGTAGTTGAATCCTGTGGCTGCGTCGGTTCCAAGAATGGCTTGAAGCGATGCGGTTGTGGTGTATGTGCCGCCCACAAGAGACACACTCGGAGCGGAAGCGTATTTGTAGCCTCCAACGTCTGAAATTGTGGCGGTTGCCGTCGTGTAGCCAGCGCCCCCGGTCACTAGCGTCATCGACGTAATCGGACCCGATACCCGGGCAGTTACAATAGCCCCTGACCCGGTCGCCGATGGCAGCGTTAACCCAGACACAGAAATATTGTTTCTGGTTCCGGGAGATGCCGTTGCTGTCAAAAACTTGGCAATGCTGTTCTGTCCCGATCCTGCCGTAGTCAATGCAATTGGATTGTCGCCAGTAAGTGATTCGGAATAATTGGTGTGCAACGTCACGGCTGGGAGGGTTTCTCCAGCCAGCACATGCACATAATAGTCCTGCCCGCTAATTAACGGCTGAGGCAGTGTCCCGCCCGCCGTGTTGGCCTTTACAATATCGCCAGAGACGTAATTTGGGTCAGATGTAAATACTAGCTTAGTCTGAGGCGTAAAAGGCTTACGGATGTAAGTGGTTATATCACTTGAAGACCCAGATAAATAAATTGGGTTTATGTTGCTTTGAGCGTCTCTGAGCGATGCATAAACCTGCAAATTTACGACAGAAGCAGAACCTGAGTCTACTTGTTGAGCAAAATAAGTGGTATTATCTAGCAACGGCACTGGCAACGGATTTGCGCCAATCTTTGAAAACGTCACCTCGTTTGGCGAGTCAATTGGCACTGGCGGAACGCCATCTTTGAGCTGTATGCCCGTAGAAAGCTGTGTTGGGCGAGAATCCGTTAGGTTTATTCCAGTCGATCCAACAATAGACGACATTTTGTACGGATTGGTCCCGTACTGAGCATCCAACTCATTGTCGTAAAGCTCAACCTCTGTGTTGGATACTACGCCAGTGTAGTACTTCTGCTTGTCCTCAAGCCCTGCTGGAATTGTGCCTGTAGCGGTTAGCTGAACAGACTGCCCAGAAGATAGCTGGTGCGGGCTGCTGGAAAGCAAAGTTGTGATGGGATCAACAGCCACTGACCGGGTCGTGATGGTGACGCCATCGGGCTGAATTGTCCCATACGGGAAGTCGCCCTGCGCCCGGACGGTGACCAGCAGGCCATCAACAGTTGTGCCGTCGCCTAGCTGCGCCCGTAATTCACGATTGTTTCCATCAGTTCCAATCACCCGAATGACCTTGCCAGCGTCCGCTTCGTGCTCCGCGACCGCAACGAGCTGAGACGGTTGACGAATATCCATCTGAGTTGCCACCATCCCCCGGTCGTCCCATGCCCAGCCGACCGGGTTATACATTCCGCCTTTGTTGATGTTATACTGAAAGAGTCGTCCTCTAAAATACATCGGAGACCCATCAACATTGACTGCCAGAGGTACTTCTATGCCTCTTGGCAGGGTTATTGTCTGCCCGTCCCACCCTGAACACACATCGACTTCGGCGTTCGAATGAAAATAGTGCCCACTTTGCATGAGCACCTGAACAGCCTGCGTTAATTTCCTGAAAGCCTTGGGTTTGTCTGTGGTCCCAAGGATATCAAGAACCTCGTCGATGATTTGGGAGACAAACATGGGCGATTATCGAGACTTGGAGTTGCCTTCTTCCATCATCGACCGCAAAAACTCTTCGTCTTCGGGAGCCGCTCCCCCGGGAGGCATGCTTCCACCCATGTCGCCGCCCATATCGCCGCCCATATCAGAAGGCATTTCGCCGCCCCCGGGAGGCGCTCCTGCGGCCTGCTGGTTGACTTCTTTGGCGAGCTGATCGAGGCCGCTGGCCAACTGCATCACGATTTGATGCATGGTATCAAAGGCGGCTTTTGGGAGATTGATCATCACATCCCCGCCGGGTCCACCGGGAGGCATCGAGGGTTCGCCTCCACCGTAAGACGGTGCCGGCATAGAATTGGGATCGTTAGGAGGCATTGTTTTGTCTGTGGCCATAATGTGTGGGTGTAGGTAATTACAATTACACTAGATCTTGAGGCAATCAAGCGTTTCAAGCTACAAACTCAAGCTCCACATTGTCTCCATACCTCCCGGTCTCGGTGTAGCCAATTGCGTTGTACAACTGAATCACCGCAGTGAAGTCCGCTTCGTTTGTAAGTATGTTCTTTTCAAAGATTATCCGTCTTGGGGAGAGTTTGGGGTTATTCACAATACTTACAAAGAACCACATAAGAATCTGGCAATCCCCACCTTCTGTGTCAATTTTGAGCACATCAATTGACGTGACTTCGTGTTCCAACAGCAAGTCGAAAATCGGCATCTCCCGCACTGTCTCAATGCTGACTAAGTGCTCTATGCCCAAAGCATTGTGTTGCAAATGACGCTTGCCGATAGAATTGCAACCTTTCAACCACTCTGGCAACCCATGATCAGTAATTACGTCAGGCGGAACAAAAAACACATTACAACTCCCACGAATGTTGTGGATGGAGATGGCCGCGCAAACTTTCCTGACGTTTGGTTTGCTGGGCAATTTATCTAAATGCACCCTGACTGGCTCAACGCAAAGCCCCACAGCTTCGTCCTTGCAAGACTCTACTAACGAATCAAAGTCTGACGTACCTATCTCAATAAAATCGTAATGCATACTATTCAAACAGTTTAACCCAATTTTCTATCCTATTACTCCAATCAAAATGGTCTCGAGCGTACTGCTGAGACCGCTCGCACGTTTCTCGGTACGTTGCCGGGTCTTGGTGCGATAAAAGAGCCGCATTGGCATCTTCAACCCACTCATTCTCTGGCAAGCGACAGGCTACACCAAAGTTTCCATCAAAATACCCCACTCCAGCAGAGCACAGCACCATTCTACCAGCCGCCGCAGCTTCCATCATCGGCAGGCCACACGCCTCGTAGGAAGACGGAAGCAAGAGTGCGTCAATGTCAGTGTACCAACCAGCCATACACAAGTGGTGAACTCTATTGCGGCCAGAGATAGCAACAGGAAGCCCATTTACTGTCTCAAAGACTAAGTGCATTCGCTTGCAATCATTACCATTAGAGGTGATATGCTCTGGAGCCCCGGCGTACCCTACAGTTTTAAGTCCTGTCGAGACAGGGGCGTAGAAATGATCAAAATCAATTCCGTTCAGCACCACATTGGGCACCCGTTTCACCCCAAAGGCCGCGCTGGCAAAAATCATGCTTTCGTTTATGACCGCAAATGCCTTCAGCCCATCAAACATCTCAATTCCAGCGGCCTGCACAGCCTTGTAAATATCCACTTCAGCGTGGGCGACGGTAACGATACGCTCTTTTGGAACGCCAAAAGCATTTATCAGGTGAGGAACCTGCGGAGGGTTAGTGTAGAAGAGGTCAAACTTCCTTTTAAGGTATTCCACCTCCGTTGGGCTGTAGCTGATGCGCCAGTCGAGAATATGGGCGTAGATCCCATGCTCCCAAAGGCGCTTAACTAAGGCGTTATGAATCTGCCCAAACGCCCATGCGTTCTCTGTAAAGAACAAGACTGATCGCTTATACATACAGGCTTTTGTAATCCAGCCCGAGCGGAGTTAATTCCCTGTCATGCAGCTCATACCACCCCTTGCCGTGCATTACGTCAGCAAAATCATCAAACGCTCGCTGGAACTTTGGACGAACTGCGTCGAGCGAAAAGTTGTCTTGGGCAAAGCGAACCATTTTGTCGCGCTTAATAGTTGGGACTAGCCGAATAGCCCGGAGAATGTCCCCCATCGTGTTGCATCGGAATCCATTCACGCCATCAACGATGTATTCGGTCATCGCTCCTGCGTCCGAGCAGATAGGGACACATCCAGATAGCATTGACTCAACCGCAGTTCCACCAAATGGTTCCCAGTACGTTGAGAGTAGGAATGAGAACGATGCTTCTCCTAGTAAAAGCTTCCGTGTCTCAAGATCGGCGTAACCAATATACTCAACATGGTCAGGCCATGTGTCAAAGCCCACGTCTTTTGAACTTCCTTGGCCCGCTACAACCAATTTGATTCCAGCCCGCCATGTCGCCTCAATGGCGATGTCCACGCCTTTATTTCGGCCAATACGGCCCAATGCAACGGCATACGGCTTTCGCTCTTCCTGTGGGGCAAAATCACGGAGGTCAAAGTAATTTGGCACTACCCGCCCATACCACTCAGGGTTGCAATATGAGACGCCGCTAGTTCCAGCAAACGCCGCTTTGAGTGGATACGACTCGTAGCACCGAAACCGCGCAAATGCGTGTCCAGAACCAATCCCGGGCTCAACGATGATTAGATCGTTGTCTTTGTTTGCTTTGTGCGCCGATTCAGCCGTCCCGCCCCAAAAGCAAAGAACAAAGTCCCCTTTCTGTTTTCGAGCGTATATTTGCCTGCCAGCGTTCGCGTTAAACGTCTTGTGGGCGTGATCGTCAAGTGAGTGCTTGAACAGCCCTTTTCGCCAGTCATACCCACCATAGGCTTTTTCGAGCGTCTCGTTGTCAGTTACCGTCACCTGCTCATCGGCATCCGTTACAGAGTCTTTGTGACCGTAATGGATTGTCTTGTAGCCATGCCCCTTGAACATGGTGAGAAACTTGCGTACTTTTTGCGTAAATGCGCAGGCTACATAGTCAGAGTTGGAAATTGTGTGCGGTAATCCAAGGCAATGTATTTGAGTCATTTACTAATTTATTATTATGATTTTTTATATTTCTAAAATTTATTAACATAAGGCGATAATAGGAAGTTGTAATCCAATGGATTTGGACTTCCAATTGATGCTGAGTAGATCCTAGCTGTTGCGCTGTTGAATGGCACGCAAAACACTTTGCCGTTTGGTAAAAGAACACCTCCCGCAAACGCACCTGATCCCGGATATGTCCCTGTTGGAGTTGAAAGAGTGTCTGTTACAGGGTCGTAGATTCTAGCTGTTGTGCTGTTACATGGCACGCAAAACACTTTGCCGTTTGGTAAAAGAACACCTCCCGCAAACGCACCTGATCCCGGATATGTCCCTGTTGGAGTTGAAAGAGTGTCTGTTACAGGGTCGTAGATCCTAGCTGCTGTGCTGTTATATGGCACGCAAAACACTTTGCCGTCTGGTAAAAGAACGCCTCCATTAAACGCGAAATATTCTTGGGGATATGTCCCTGTTGGAATGGAAAGAGTGTCTGTTACAGGGTCGTAGATTATAGCTACTGGGCTGTAAGCTGGCACGCAAAACACTTTGCCGTTTGGTAAAAGAACACCTCCCGCAAACGAAACACTTCCGGGATAGTTCCCTGACGGAGTGGAAAGAGTGTCTGTTACAGGGTCGTAGATCCTAGCTGTTGAGCTGTTGAATGGCACGCAAAACACTTTACCATTTGGTAAAAGAACACCTCCATAAAACGCAGAATTTGTGGGATAGTCCCCTGACGGAGTGGAAAGAGTGTCTGTTGCAGGGTCGTAGATCCTAGCTGTTGCGCTAATATTTGGCACGCAAAACACTTTACCATTTGGTAAAAGAACACCTCCCGCAAACGCATTACCTAGGGGATATGTCCCTGTTGGAGTTGAGAGTTTATTATCCGAAAAAATAGAGACGCTCATTATTTGAGCTATGCCCCTCCTCCAATCGTCAAATCCAGTCCCGTATCCGATTTGGTTGTTTACGGTATTCGTTGCTGGGGTGCTGTTCCATTTAGGAAATGCAGCAAACGCAGACCCGCCTAACGCTAGTCCAGTAGCTCCTTGGCTTCCAGTGGCCCCAACGCCCGTGCTGCCCTGTAAACCCGTGGCTCCTAATCCAGTTGCTCCAGACAATCCTGTGGCCCCCTGTAAACCAGTGGCTCCTTGCGCTCCTGCGGTTCCAACGCCCGTGCTGCCCTGTAAACCCGTAGCTCCTAATCCAGTTGCTCCAGACAATCCTGTGGCCCCCTGTAAACCAGTGGCTCCTTGCGCTCCTGCGGTTCCAACGCCCGTGCTGCCCTGTAAACCCGTGGCCCCTTGTAACCCTGTGGCCCCTTGATTTCCAGTTGCACCAATTGGCCC
>Ga0194055_10000561_pt1 | contig 30063 bp, 27 predicted proteins | sample SepL449m_MetaG_FD_155482 | JGI IMG/M metagenome (GOLD analysis project Ga0194055, IMG submission 155482) | Anoxic zone freshwater microbial communities from boreal shield lake in IISD Experimental Lakes Area, Ontario, Canada - Sep2016-L442-9m | ecosystem: Environmental > Aquatic > Freshwater >... | reverse complement strand
CTTGGCCAAATTAGTGATTCGTTCCGATGCTTGCGAACTCGATTTCCTTTCGTTGGGCGCACTGGTCCATCGCCTCGATCCGGGCATCATCCCGTTTCGCAAAGCCCGTACGTTTGACGTCCATGTCTCGGGGGGCGAATACAATGTGGCTGCGAATCTCGCCGACTGTTTCGGGCTGAAAACGGGAATCGCGACGGCGATGGTGAATTACGGGATAGGGGAGTTAGTGCAGACTCGTGTCAAAGAAATGGGTGTCCAACCCTTCTACAAATTCTTTGAACACGACGGAGTTCGAGGCCCGAATATCGCCACTGTCTATAGCGACCGTGGACTTGGTGTTCGGCCACCCGTCGTCTACTACAACCGCGCCAACGAAGCGGGCGCCATGCTGAAACCAGGAGATTTCGATTGGAAGAGTCTCTTCGCGAACGGAGTCCGATGGTTCCACTCCGGGGGGATTTTCGCCTCCCTCTCGAACACCACCTCCGAGCTCATCATCGAAGGCATGAAAGCCGCCAAAGCTGCAGGCGCCGTCACTTCGTTCGACCTAAATTATCGCGCCAAGATCTGGGCGACCATCGGCGGTCCCGCCAAAGGTCAAGAGATGATCAGCAAGATCGTTCAGCATGTCGATATGCTTGTCGGTAACGAAGAAGATCTTCAAAAAGGACTGGGTATTGAAGGCCAAGACGTGGAACACAAGTCCGCTCTCGATCCAGAGGCGTTCTTCAAGATGATTGAACGGACAGTGGATAAATTCCCGAACGTAAAGATGGTTGCGACCACGCTGCGCGAAGTAAAATCCACGAACCGTCACGAATGGGCAGCCGTTCTTTGGTATGATGGCAAGCGATATGTCAGTCCCATGATGCAGCTCGACGTGATCGATCGAATCGGAGGAGGAGACGGTTTTGCCGCTGGCCTCATCTATGGTTCGTTGGCAGGTAAAGATCCTGAACAATGCCTCCGTTTGGGCTGGGCTCATGGCGCGCTGCTGACGACATTCCCGGGTGATACGACGATGGCAAAACTGCCGGAAGTCGAAGCGCTTGCCAAGGGCGGCTCGGCGCGCGTTCAACGTTGATCGATGGAGAAGTTTGATGTCCAGTGCCAACCGTCCTCCTTCGTCCACCGGCCCTGCATCCAAACGCAAACCATCGGACAAAAACGATTCCAGCTCGAGCGCTTCGGATTCCTTTCGATCGCTCGAGCAGCTTTTTGGCGGCGCGTCTCTTTCCCAGCTCCATCACTTTTGCAGCCGCGTCGGAACAGGTCTTCATTCCGGTCTGGATACAGTGCGTATCCTCGATGTGGAATCCAAGGCAGGAGCGGCGCGTTACCGCCAAGCCGTCAAAGACTCCTCGGACAAAATTCGCGCCGGTTATTCTCTGCCGGAAGCCATGCAGCTCCAAGGAGCGTTCTTTCCCCCGCTTCTCATCAAAATGATCGAAGCGGGTGAACACTCTGGTCAAATCGACCGTGTTCTCAAATACATGTCGGACTATTACCTGGATCTCAAACGAACCAGGCAAGACTTCATCTCGCAGATCACCGCACCTGTCATTCAACTCATCGCAGCCATCGGCATTGTCTGCTTGCTCATCTTTATCAACGGTTTCTTTCAATCCGGGAGCACGCAGGAAAAACCATTTGACTTGACCGGAATTGGGCTGCGAGGAGCCCAAGGGGTCATGATATTCCTAGGTATTCTCTCGCTCATCGGTGCTCTTCTGGCTGTCCTGACGATCGGCATTTGGAAGAATTGGTTCAACTGCCACCAGACCTTGGTCCCTTTGGTTCGAAATGTCCCCGTCATCGGACCGGTCTTTACGAATACCGCCCTGGCACGATTGTCGATGACTCTGTCGATGATGCTCGGAGCAGGAGTCGATGCGAAAAAGAGCGTGCGCGATTCGGTCTTGAGCACAGGGAATTTTTACTACATCTCAGGCCTTGAGCAGATGATGCAGATGGTCGAGCAGGGACATTCATTATCGGAAACACTCGATGCTCCTAAAGTCTTGCCCGATGAATTCATTCAGACAGTCGAAGTCGGAGAAATGAGCGGTAACGACAGCGAATCGCTCGAGAGAATGGCCGTTCAATATGGCGAGAAAGCGAGGCTCTCACTTAAGCAACTGGCCGTCACGGCTGGATTCGCGATTTGGTTCATGATCGCGGCTATGATCATCACCGTCATCTTTACGATCTTTTTGCAATACCTTGCCATCCTGAATGGAAACTTGCCGAAGTAGTTTAACTCGCGGCAGGCAATTGGAATGAGTCATTCATGTCTGAGGTGCGGAATCCAAAAAGCTTGCCGGAGAGATGGTCCGTCAGCGCAGTCCGAGCGGACCGTTTGGAACATTTTCCGGATCATCTTCCACAGTCTCCTCTGATCGGACTCCCGGAGTTAAAGCCGTGGGGAGGGCACCAAGCCGCTGATCCCTTCGGAATCGAACGCAATGGAGCGTGGTACATCTTTTTCGAGATGATGCGAAAGGGTGAACCCAACGCAGTCATCTCGGTAGCAAGGTCTCAGGACTTGGCTTCCGCAGCGGTTCTAGGAGTGGCGTTGGAGCCAGGGCATCATCTCTCCTATCCCTTCGTGTTCGAACATGAAGGCCAAACATACATGATGCCCGAGTCCAAGAAGAAGCGCCGCATCGATGTGTATCGCGCTATCGATTTTCCATTGGTCTGGGCATTCGATCGCACCGTGCTCCGTGGTCGTTACATGGATGCGTCGATCTTTTATTGGAACAACCGCTATTGGTTATTCGCAGGTTGGGGATCCTATTGGCTGCGAGTTTTTCACTCCACCAGTCCATTAGGACCATGGAAGTCCCTCGTTCAGCCGATCGCCCGCATCTATAACAAGAGGAACGTGCGGCCCGGGGGAAAGACCGTTCGATACCAAGGCCAGTTGCTACGTTTCGTCCAGGATTGCCAAAAGTACTATGGGCATCAATTGCGGGCCATGCGTATCAAGACGCTGAATCGGTTCTTTTATCGCGAAGTCCCATGGCGACCCGATCCCTTTTTCCAACCAGGCCACGCCCATTGGTGCGGCGCTGCAATGCATCATCTCGATGCCCATTGCCGCGGTGAAGAATGGATCGGCTTTATCGACGGGGCGTGCCCACAGGAAGAGTGATCGTCGATGAGCCCAATCAAATCGTTGCGAATCCTTTTGCATCGCATGCTAATGCCCCTCGGGATCGACACCAGGAAACTCCGGTCGGACCGCAAAATCCTCGAGGGAACGGTTTTTCCGGTCTTGGAGAACGATCCCAATATTCAATCGATTCTTTTCGTTGGCTGCGATTGGTACACGTTGCACTACGGAGCGTTGTTTCGCCAGAAGCGATTTATCACTATAGAAATCAATCCCGAGTTGGCCCGATACGGCTCGGAGGAACATCATATCGATAGCTGTGAAAACATCCCGCGTCTCTTTCCGTCCGATAGTCTCGACTGCTGCATCTTGAACGGCGTCTTTGGATTCGGACTGAATGAGCGGGCCGCGATGGAAGCCACATTGGCCGGGATCTATGGCACCCTCCGTCCAGGAGGCTGGTTCCTATTCGGTTGGAACGATCTGCCAGAGCACCGGCCGTTTCCAATCGAGGAGTTAGTCGGCCTGGACAAGTTTCAACTTCGAGAGTTCCCTGGACTGGGATCGATTTATGAAAGCGATCCGATCAATCGACACCGATTTCACTTCTATACCAAGCAGAAAATAGAGTCCGGAGAGAGCGCATCTTCATGAGCCTGAGGCGCTAGCCGATCCACTTGTCATGCTTTAATCTACCGTGAGCCTGAGGCGCTAGCCGATCTTCTAGTCATGCTTTAATCTACCGTGAGCCTGAGGCGCTAGCCGATCCACTTGTCATGCTTTAATCTACCGTGAGCCTGAGGCGCTAGCCGATCTTCTAGTCATTTCATATTCAACGATTCGACGGGATCCTACGTGGATCGGCTAGCGCCTCAGGCTCAAATTGGAATCGATTGTAACCGTCGTCGAGTGCACGACATGTAGAAATGCCTACTCCGGACAACCCAGCTGCTGCCCTAAGGATTGTCGATAGATGTGGAGCAATTTGTCGACCACCACGTGAGGAGCGCAGATTGAATCGACTTGTTTCATGGCCGATTGACCCATCCAGTGTCGCAAGTCCGAGTCCACATGCAATCGATGAATTGCATTCGCTAAAGCAGAAGGATTTTCACGCTGTACAACCAGTCCATCGACGTTGTTTCGTACTAACTCTTTCATTCCACCTGCGTCACTAACAACCGATGGAAGCCCGTACTGCATGGCTTCGATCAACGCTCGACAAAGCCCTTCCGATCGCGAAGGCATCACGAATAGATCAAATGCGGACAGCATTCTTTTGGCATCGTGGATTCCACCCGGACAATGCAATCGGTCCTTCAACGAAGGGGAGCGAGCATAGAAATCAAATCCTTCGTAGTGACCAGGACCGATCACGACAAAATGGATGTTTGGATGTTCGAGCAGGAGTGCGGCTTGGAGCAGGATATCCAAGCCCTTGACCGGACGTACGGTCGCGATGGAACCGATGACGAACGCATCTGCGGGAACTCCGAGTTCCGCTCGAGCCTGCTCGCGCGACAGTGAATGGATGGGTCGCGGAACGCAGTTGTACACGACCGCATCCTCGGGAATATCGAACCCACTCTCTATCATCGATTCGCGAACCGCGTGAGATTCACAGGCATGGGCTGCGACTTGATTGTTTCGAAAGGTGAACCAATTAGCTAGATCCCAGCGACTCACAGGAGCCGTGATCCCTCGGAACGAATGGATTTTCGGAGATGGTACACCGTAAGGCAATCGTATCGTTGCCAAGTTCGCCCACGCCAATGAAAAATTGGTAAAGGCGTGAATGATATCGGGTTGAAATTCAATGGTGAGTTTTCGAACATCATTGATCGCAAAGGGAGAAAGTTTCATTCGCCCGCGAACCGTGCGATTTGTGAGAAACTTAGCCGCGTCGGGTTCCAATTCCCCCTCGATGTCACACGCTACGGTGAGCACTTCATATCCTCGCCTGCACAGCTCCTTGGCTATTTCGCCTGGGCCATAAAGCATGAAGATTCGCATGAAGTCGATTGCCGTGCGGGGAGTGGGTCGCTAGCGAGACTGAAAGATAACGGATCCCTGGTCGTTTTCCCATGGCCCTTCGAGGGAGCATAACCATCTCAACGAGGTACCGATTCCGACTCTTCCGAGGGGTTTGGCGACGGGTACAACGCCACGACGTTGGCAATCAAGATCATCACTCCACCCGCGAGCAAGCTCCAAGTCACTTGCTCATTCTCATGGATTAATCCCGTCAGTCCTCCCAGCCATTGCGGCAAAAAAAGTGCCCAACTCGATGCAAAGACAGGTTCCAAACTATAGATCACGGCCGCTTGAGAGGCCGTGACCGCAGGTTGGTATTTGTTCATCCATCCAAAGGAGAGCAAAGAACAAAAAGATGCCAGAGCGAATAGCAGAACGAGGTAGGCGGGTTGGATCGTCAGGGACCACCAATCGCCAAAATGCATTGCAGGAACTCCTGTCGAGGCGCGCAGTGGGGTTGCCAAGATGATCAATGTCGTAAGCCATCCCAGAATGGCCGTCGTCAGAAACATTCCTGGGGTCACCGAAATCGAACGCACCCGTTTTCCAAAATGATCTAGCAGTAAGACTTGAAATGCGAAGAACATCGAACCGGCTGTCGTCAGTGTATCCCCGAGCGTCCAACGATCGGCAGCATCTTCCGCCATCTGGAGTCGATTCCCCTCGAACACAATGAGTCCCGTCAGAACCACCACCCCCAGGACCGCCAGGACCGCCCCCGCAACGATCCACCGGGATGGAAATCTTCGAAAGATCAGCACAGCAAACAACGGTGTAAAGACGGCGGTCAAACTGGTCAGAAAGCCGCTGCGAGATGCGGGGATAGTCGCCAAGCCGATCACTTGCAAAAGCAACCCGAGATAAAACATCCAACCGATGTAACAACCGGCCAACCATTCCTGCCGCGTGGCTTCTCGAAACAAGCGATTCCAAAGGACCACCAACAGCAACAACGCGATGCTGAATCGAACCGCGATCATCCAAGACGATACCAGCACGCGAAAGGTCGTTGATTCGGCAGCAGAGGCAATCCCGAAATGGAGATCGGCCATCTCATTGAGCGCTTTGACAACCGGGAAGGAAAACCCCCAGAGCGCATTGACCACGACCAGCGCAAGTACGGGAATCCACGGGAAGGGGGCGGATGTGGATGAAGGGTGGGACGCCGGGGATTCCAAGTTTTTTCAACCTATCTTGTTGCGAGTGGTATCGTGGTTTGGAAGCGCTCGTTTTGAAGTTGGGCTATTTTGGCATCTCTCGTACTCGTACTCAATGAAATGGTACTCGTACTCGATGCAGTATCTTCGAGTTCGAGTACTGCTGACGCGGAGTACGAGTACGAAAAACCTTGGAAAATCGCGAATTGAAACTCCGAGACACTCGATTAGCGCAACTTCAAAAAGCGCTAGCCCGCTCTAGCTTGCGCGATGCAACGCTTCATCGTCGTCATGCTGTCTCGCAATATCGTTTCGATGCCAGGCGCGTAGTCAAAGACTTCCACACTGACCCATCCATCGTACCCGATGTCGACGAGGGACTGAAAAATTGGCTGTTGATCGACATCGCCCATGCCTGGTCCCAGTCGATTCGGATCGTTGGCATGGAAATGGATCATCCAGTCTGCATGTTCTCGAATAATCGACTCAATCGGAGGACCTTCCGAACTCATCGCCTTCACATCCAAATGCAATCGAACCCAGGGACTCCCGATCGCATCGATCAATCGACATGCTTGCCAAGCATAATTGAGAAAATTCCCTTCTTGAGGCCCGAGTGGTTCGATCGCCAACCGAACATTGCTGGCCTCGAGAGCGGGGACGATCCGCTCGATAACACGCCTTGCATTTTCGGCGGCTTGTTCATGCGTCATAGGAGATTGAAAATTGCGTTGCGCCGGCGAACCCAAGACCATCACGCTCCCTCCCAGATCGGCACACAACCCGACCAACTCCTCCAGATAATTCGCCGTTCGATCGCGGACCGAAGCGTCCGAAGTCGTCAAATGAAAACCCTCGGTCTTGGCCAGTAACCAGTGGAGTCCGATGATCTCCATCCCGAAACTTTCCACCAACTGTCGATACGAATTCCTCTGCGATTCGGTCACTTCCGATACGTAACGACCCAGTGTGAACGGTGCGACCTCCACCCCGGTGTAACCGATTTCCGATGCGAGTTTTAGCCCGGTTGCGGCCGGTATTCCGTCGAACAATTCGTTGCAGATAGCGTATTTCATGGGGGTTTTTGAATGCTTGGCGTGCGCCGAGAAATGGGACATTGGCAAATCCAATCCGTTTGGGGTCGGAATTGGCTTGTTTCGTCCGCTATAATGGTTCGCTTCGTTGATGAATCGACAGCATACTGCATTTTCTCAATTCGCTTGAGGTCACCATGCGTTCGTTCTTTGCAAAGATTCCTTGGACCCTACCCGCCCTTGCAATTGTGTTCGGGATGACCGCACTTTGGGGATGGTCGGCAGCCCCTCCTAAAACCGATGGCTCCAAGGACAAAGATCCTCAGGAGTCCAAAGAGACCTCAAAAGTGCCTGCCAAGGCTAAGAACACCAAGGAAAAAAAGAAGATGCCAGACGAGCCTGATTACAACAAACTGACGGCCGAAGAACGCTGGGTCATTCTTAGCAAGGGAACCGAATACGCGTTCACCGGACGCTATACGGATTACTTTGTCGAAGGCACCTACATTTGCAAACGCTGCAATGCGCCCCTCTACAAATCCGACGATAAATTCCACAGCGGCTGCGGCTGGCCCGCCTTCGATGATGAGATTAAGGATTCCATTCATCGCGAAGTCGATCCAGACGGTCAACGGATCGAAATCACCTGCAACAACTGCGGCGGCCATTTGGGCCACGTGTTCGAAGGGGAAATGCTCACGAAAAAGAACTCGCGTCATTGCGTGAATAGCATTTCGATTCGATTCATACCCAAGGACAAAGACCTTCCCGAAATCATCACGGCCAAGAAGGATGACAAGGAGAAGGATGGCAAGGAATCGAGCGGAGGCGAGGAATCCAAAAAAGATTCGACGCCTATCAAGTCCGATTCGAAGAAGTCGGGCACAGACTCTTCCGACAAAGCCCCAGGCAAGAAGTAGTCTTCGCGGCCCACTCCAAATTGGCGAAACCCTTGCAGGGAAACCATCCATTAGCCGGTGTGCATTAGCACCCGGTTTCTGTTGAACTCGCAAGTTTAGTTGGCGTTCACTACGCAAACGCCGAAATCCGCGCCCACGGGTCAAGGCGAACGAACCGCGTATCGCCTCACCGCCGAATCACCCTCACCTCCGAATCACTTCGTCGTTTTGGTGACATTCTTCAACCAGTCGGCTGCACGTTCTGGCCAATGTGTCGACGGATTGTCGGTTGGGCGCAAACCATAGCCATGACCACCGGTGGGGAAGAGATGGAGCGACAAGGGGATCTTTAATCGATTGAGTTCGGCGGCCGGAACGAGCACATTTTCACAGCCCAGCGGATCGTCTTGAGCCATCGTCAAAAACATCGGCGGTGCGTCAGCGGGTATCAAAATGTCTTTGGCCAATTCCTGCTTGTTCTCTGGATTGACGAGATAGGCTGGATAGATCAGTAACGTGAAATCGGGCCGAGGAACGAGTTCATCCGCGGAGTCGACCTTGGGATAGGTCGTGGACGCAAAACGAGTGCTCAATTGGGTACTCAGGTTCCCGCCTGCGGAATAGCCCAACACCCCGATCCGTTTGGGGTCTATTTTGAGTTCACTGGCTTTGGATCGGAGCAAGTTGATCGCCCGCTGCGCATCCTGCAGCGGCGCATCCGAGGGAGCACGACCGTCGCGCCGAGGGACTCGGTACTTCAGCAAACCAGCCGTCACACCGATCGAATTGAGCCATTCAACGGTTTCGGTTCCTTCCAGATCCATGGCTAGGATGTTGTAGCCCCCTCCAGGACAAACCAAAACGGCAGCGCCCGTGGCTTGTGCAGGATCTGCAGGATAAATCGTCAACGTCGGTTCGCTGACATTCCCCAGGCGAATTACCGATCGACCCGCCACTTGGCCGTCGCCTGGCTTCGTCAGATCCGATTCCGCTGGGAGTTCTTTGGTATCTCCGGGAGGCGTCCCCGGCCAAAGTTTGATCACCACAGGATCTGCACTGATGGAAAAACTACTGGCCATGAGCAGACATCCCAACGTTGCCATTCTTAAACAAATTGTTGCACCCAAGTGCGACCGAGAAAACGTCATAAGAGGCATCCAGTAGCGAGTAGAGGGAGGAAGTCCGAGGAAATGAATGCGATTACTTGCCAAGCTCGGCGAGCAGCTCGCTCATTTCTGCGGCTGCGTGCAGGTTCTTTTGATTGCGAGCTTCTTCGATTCCATCCCGAAGCAGCGTTCGGGCGTCTTCGATTTGCTCCTGTTCTGCCAATTGCTGCGCAGCCATGAAGAAGGCTGCGACGTACTTTTCCTTTGGGTCGTAGGCCAACTCCTTGAACAGTCGAACACTTTCTTCGTGATCGCCTTCTTTGCGTAGCTCCATGGCCAGCGAATACCGTAGGAAGGCATCGTTGGGCTCATCCAAAAGCATCTCGAGTATGCGTTCTTTGCGGCTCATGCAAAACCTGTATTAGATTTGGTCTTTAAAGCTATAGGATCCGGGTTGACGGATCTCGACAGCCGGTGCCTCGCCCCATGCCAATGACTCTGGCATGAGGGACATCTTGCTATCTTTGAGATCATCCCAACGGATGACCTCTCCGGAATAAGCCGCTTCGCGTCCCATGATGGCCATCAAGGTACTCTTGCACATGTAATCGCCATTATTGATCGGCTTGCCTTCGCGGATCGACTTCATCAACGCAACGTGCTCGAGATAGTACATGCTGGGCTTTTCGCCAGAGTACTTCCAAGGATTCTCGCCGGTGATTTCATGTGCCAGCACGCGAGCGGTCCCTTTCGTTCCAAACACAAAATCTTCCGTCTCGTTGAAGCTGCCAGGCATTTGCCGAGTGGCTGCGTAAGTCCGTGTTCCATCTGCCCATTGGTAGACGACATAGAAGTGATCGTAGATGTCGCCGTATTCGGGATCGGTCCGGACTTGGCGGCCACCCAGACCATAAGCGAGGACAGGGGGCACATCGTTGTGAAGCCACATCGATTTATCCAACGAGTGGATGAACTGCTCGACGATATGATCGCCACTGAGCCATCGATAGTACAGCCAGTTCATGACTTGGTTGTGCATCGGTGTCCAGAAGTCCTTGGGTTCGCGGATCCAAAGGGTACCTGCGAGGTAATTCTCCTGAATGGAGACGATGTCGCCGATGGCACCGTTTTGAATTTTTTCGATCGTGGCTTTCACGCCCAAGTCGTATCGCCAGCACAAGCCTGACACAACGGACAAACCTTTTTGTTTGGCCGCTTCGCTAGCAGCGAGCACTCGACGGACCCCTACAGGATCTACGGCTACAGGCTTCTCACAAAAGACGTGCTTACCGGCCGCCACCGCCGCCTCCATTTGCATGGGACGAAAACCGGGAGGGGTCGCGAGAAGCACCACATCGATGTCTGTTTCTAGCAATCGCTGCATGGCGTCCCATCCCGAAAAGGTCTGGGAATCGGGCACAGCATACTGTTCGCCGAGGGAGCGTTTCAGGTTCTGCTTGGCCCCTGCCAGTCGATCGTCCGAGATCTCAGCCAATGCCGTCAGTCGACATCCCGAGTCCGCATCCATAGCGTCCTTGGCCGCACCTGTTCCGCGCCCACCCGCACCTACCAATCCGACTTTGAGAATATCGGAACCTTGAGCATGCACGGATCGCTGCATGAAGCTGGAAGCGAGCCCTGCTGCGCCGACCGTTGCCGTGGTCTGTAGGAAGCCACGTCGATCAACCGATGTGGCGGGTTTGGATGCTGTTTTTCCGGAGGATGCTGCGTTGTCGGAAGGGGTCGAATCCACTGGTTGAATGGAAGTCGAATCGACAGAATTTCGAGAAGAACTCATAGAAGGTGGGACCTCAAGGGGTGTCGAATTAGGCGGGAGAGCGTATCCTAAACCAAATCTCTCGTTGCCGAGTTCTTTCGGTTATAACCCAAGCCTCGCGACATGCAACACAGCCAATTGCCATCTCGAGTTGAAAACCTCCTTTCCATGCCGGACGACCCAGCCGAAGACGATTCTTCTGACGATGCCCATCTTCCATCCGACTCCTCGTTCCGCGAGCGATTTTACGATGCGAGCGACGAGGAGCGATTGCAGGCCGCTCTGGCTTCTTCCCACCCCATTGAACTGGAAATCGGTTCGGGCAAAGGACTTTTTTTGACGCGTGCCGCCCTCGATACGCCGCAGCACACCTTCATCGGAATGGAACTGGCGACCAAGTACGCTCGCGAAAGCCAAGCGCGCTTGGAAAAACAATCGATCTCCAACGCTTGTTTCATCGCCTGCGATGCCGTAGCGGTCATGCAACACGAAATGAAGGATGCTTCGCTGCACGCAGTCCACGTCTACTTTCCCGACCCATGGTGGAAATCGCGACACAAGAAACGCCGCGTCCTGAGCGACGGTACCATCCTGAATATCCAACGCACTTTGGTTCCCGGTGGCAAACTCCACTTTTGGACCGACGTCCTCGACTACTACGAGGAGGCTGTCGCGCGGATCGGAGAACTGACACGTCTAGCAGGACCGTTTTATGTCCCTGAGCCGGATGCTACCCACGATATGGACTACCGGACGCACTTCGAACGGCGGACTCGGCTCAATGGACTCCCTGTCTATCGTGCGCGATTCGAAAAAACACCATGACGTCCAACTCGTTGGAAAGGTATGAGTACACTGCTCCCACGATGGGGACGGTGCTACGCATCATCCTCTACTCCGAAAGCCCCGCTGCAGCCGAACAGGCGATCCATGCATCGCTCGACGAAATCGAACGCTTGATCCCAATCCTGAACAACTACGATCCCAAGAGCGAAGTCTCCGGTTTAACGGATTCCTGCAATAACCCGATCCGTGTCAGCTCGGACCTTCAATCTGTTCTGGAACATGCCATCCGTTGGCATGGTTTAACGGATGGCGCCTTGGACATATCGCTAGGGTCGATCTTTCGCGTTTGGTCTCAGTGCAGGAAAGAAAGGCGTCTCCCCACCAGCGACGAATGGACCCGATCGATTTTCACCAGTGGCTGGCATGTTTGGAGCTTAGATCGCCCCAGCGATTCTTCTCTTCCCGCAACCGTGGAAACAGTCAGCGAGGGGGTGATCATCGATACGTCGGGATTGGCCACTGGCTACATCATTGATCGAGCCTTTGAAGCTATGCAACGCACTGGACATGAATGCGTCCTGATCGACATCGGCGGAGACATTCGCATGGGTACGCCCCCCCCAGAGTCAGAAGGCTGGGTCGTTGCCGTGGCGGGTGTTCAAGCCAACAAGCGCCCCGTGTGCAATCTACGACTGCAATCGTGCGCCATTACGACGTCGGGCGACCTCAACCAATTTGTCGAGATCGATGGAACGCGTTACAGCCATCTCATCGACCCGAAAACAAAGCGTCCCCTCCAACGTAGCCAAACCGCAACCGCCATCGCCGCAACCTGCGTAGATGCGGATGCCGGCGCAACGTCGCTATGTGTCCTCGGAGTCGAACGAGCCTCCCAGCTATTCCATAACCTACCGTTGACGGAAGCTTTCGTATTTGAATCGAGCTCAGAGAGTCGTACAGCGACGCACTCCATCCCCCGATTCCGCCACTTGTTCAACGAGTGATGATCGGTTGTGATCGCATCGGCAATCCGCCGGAACGCGTTAGCGTCCGGTTTGCCAGCAACATCCAAGAGAACCGGGTGCTAACGCACTGCGGCTAATGCTGATGAAGAGGAATATGGCACGCCAACCAGAGCTAGTTTCCATTGGACACGGGGACCCGCTCACTTATTTTTTCGGTGGCCAGGTTCCCATATCGCGCATCAGCAACTGCATGTCTTCCCACGTGTTTTTCTTGGCTTCGGGAGTCCGCAACAAATAGGAAGGATGGTAGGTAACTAGGACTTTGGCGGAATGATAACGAAAGAAGCGTCCTCGCAAGCGACCGACGCTCTCGGTGGTCTTCAGCAATGCGCGGGCTGCGATGGCACCCCAGCAAACGATGTACTCGGGTTGCAGGACTTCCAATTGTGCCTCAAAGAATGGCCTACAGTTCTCGATCTCGACATCGGTCGGGGTTCGATTGTTGGGAGGTCGGCATTTGAGCGTGTTCATGATGTACACATCTTGCCGATTCAAACCGGTCGCAACCAGAATCTTGTCCAGAAGTTGACCGGCCGGTCCTACGAAGGGTTCACCCTGGCGATCTTCCTCCGCCCCTGGTGCTTCACCCACCATGACAAACCGAGCCGTTCGAGGACCTATGCCGAACACGGTTTGCAGTCGTCGACAGGCGATTTCTGCGCATCGGCGGCACGCTTGCACTTGCTCATTCAACTCTTGAAAGGCCATCGCGCGTTCGTCGTCGTTTCGGAGTGCCGTCGTCCAAGGAGTTGGTTCTGTGGGAAGACTCACCAAGGAAGCGGGAACTCGGGTCGGAGAACTGGATGGAGTCGAGCTGGATAAAACTTCCCTGGGCATCTCGAATGGAAGTTTTGCGACCGGAGACGGGCTTGAGGAGGGTTGGTTCTGAGTTCGGTTACTTGTGACAGCCTCGACTACAACTCCCTCGGCAGGAACAAGTGGAACCGACGCCAACTGTTTTCCCCAAGCCATGACTTCATCGGGAAGAGGGTGTTGGGGTTGCGGCAGTCGTGTGATGCCCGATCGCTGCAAATGGGCGATCAGTTGTGCTCCTGCGATTCGCCATTGGTTTATTTCCATGTTACCCCATGATGCCTCATCGGCAGGATGCTCTCGATGCATGTTTCCCATATCCAAGGCGAATCATGGATTGCACACCATGCTTCTTCACGATGCCGCTTGCAGCGCTCGCTCAAACGCTTCGGCCGCGTGTCTCAATTGCTCGACCGAATGGGCTGCGGAGACTTGGGTTCGAATGCGTGCCTTTCCGTTCGGAACAACAGGGTACGAAAATCCGATGACGTAGATCCCTTCGTCCAACATGGCTTGAGCGACACGGCCAGCAAGAGCCGCATCACCGATCATGACAGGAACGATCGCGTGCGTTCCGCTCAGAATATTCAGACCGCGCCGAACCATCTCGGCCCGGAAAAATTGCGTGTTGCTTTCGAGTTTATCTCTCAATTCCGTCGATTCGTTCAGTAGTTCGAGAGCCCGAATCGCACCCGCTACGACCGGCGGCGCAATGGTATTCGAGAACAGATAGGTCCGCGAACGCTGTCGCAACAATTCCACCAATTCGGCGGTGCCAGACGTGTATCCACCACTTGCTCCTCCTAGGGCCTTCCCAAGGGTCCCTGTCAGAATGTCGATGCGATCGATGACTCCGCATAGTTCGTGCGTGCCGCGACCATGTGCACCTACGAAGCCGACCGCGTGCGAATCATCGACCATCACCAAGGCATCATATTCATCCGCCAGTTGGCAGACACTAGCAAGATCCGCGATGGTTCCGTCCATCGAAAAAACACCGTCGGTAGCGATCAACCGAAAACGGGCTCCTTTGGCTTCTTCCAACTTGGCACGCAAATCATCGATCGAGTTGTTCTTGTAACGAAGCCGTTGGGCTTTGCACAATCGAATGCCATCGATGATGCTGGCATGATTGAGTTCATCGGAGATGATGGCATCCTCGGGGCCCAGGATCGTTTCAAACAACCCTCCGTTTGCGTCCCAGCACGAGTTGTAGAGGATCGTGTCTTCTTTGCCGACAAAACGGCTGAGTTGGTTCTCTAGCTGTTTGTGAATGGTTTGCGTTCCGCAAATGAATCGCACCGATGCCATGCCATATCCCCACCTCGCGAGCGCATCATCGGCAGCTTGTCGAACGCTCGGGTGCTGGGCCAAACCCAGATAGTTGTTAGCACATAAATTGAGCAGCTCGCGACCATCGGAAAGCTTTACAAGGGTTCCTTGTGCCGAGTCGATGACCCGTTCGCGTTTGAAGGTGCCTGCCTCGCGCATGGCTTGGTTGGAATGGGCAAGGTGCTCTAGGAACTGAGTATTCATTGCGGCAAAGTTGGGTTGGGCGGCGTTGGGTCGGGTGACGTTTTAAAAGGTCCACTGAGTTCCGGTTTCAGCGAGCCCGAAATTCCTTCTTCGACATCGACCGGTGAGATCGGCGAAACGGAGGATCGAAACCAAAAATCGGACCATGTATATCCCATCCATGGTATCAGCATGGCGGCGTTTGCGTAGATGAACCAGTCCAGGATGCCGCCAGCCACCCAGTTCGGCAGACCATCGATTCCGAGGGAACGGACCCATGGCAATTCGGCTCGCAGCCAATCCATCAGGTGATAGCCCCCCCATCGTGATGCGACCGTTAGCCCGCCAAGGATAGGAAATAGATTCCATCGCCATCGCTTGCCGGCCAACATCCAGCCAGCCAAAAGGATCGGCACGATCGGAATGGACGAGGCCATAACCAGTAGCACCAGTATCCATTCGGTTCGGGCTTGGACTCGCGGGTCAACGGCTGGCGGGCCAACTTGATTGACGGGTGTTACGTCCCCGCCGAGGGTCGAGTACCACTGGACGGCATACAGAAGCGATTGAATGAAGACTGCGACCGCAAACATCAATAACAGCCATCGTCGAATGCTCCATCGAGGTGGCTGTGGGCGGGTGGGATCGATGATTTCGATTCCTGTCAGAAGGCTTAGGATCCGAAACATTGCCCACCCCGAAGCAAATGTAAACAGGACGACCGGCAAGTCGATAGTCCACACGCTGCTCCATTGACCGAGCACCTCCGGTCGAAAAACACTTAGCGACGCGATGTAGGCCAACCACATGAGAGATGCCAGGAGCACTCCTCCCAAGGCTGCCAGCCAACGTCCCGGACCCTGCATCCCCGCCCAAGCGACGGCACACCACGCCACAGCGCTGCAGAGATCGTAAACTTCGATCGACGCGAGTGACGCGGCGAAGAGACACGATGCCAAGACAAAAGCGGTAGCGACGAAAACCACTCGCCTCGTACTGGGCTTAGGTGGAGGCAATAACAGTCGCAAGATCGGATTGGACATGGCGTCGTCTACCTCAACGGACTTGGGAAGTAACTATCGCAACATGCTCAGTTCAACCCGAGTTTGGGATCCAATCCGAACATGACATTCATATTCTGAACCGCTGCTCCGCTGGCACCTTTGACCAGATTATCGATGGCGCTGATCAATAGAATCCGCGATCCATTTTCGCGCACGGTGATGTCGACGTAATTGCTGCGAGCAACAAATCGTGTCGCTGGCAAATGGGATACGACCCGCACAAAACCATCCTGTGGGTAATAAGTGTTGAGGCATTCACGAAGTTGGTTGGGTGTTGCACCCGACGCAGGATGAACGTAGATGGTTGACAAGATGCCGCGTTCCATCGGAACCAGATGGGGTGTGAAGATCACTTCCGGCTCCACTCCAGCAAAGCGATGGACGATATCGATGATCTCCGGTTGGTGGCGGTGGTTTCCAACCGAATAGGCAGCGATGCTCTCGTTGACTTCGCAGTACAGGTTTCCCAGCTTAGGAGTCCGCCCCGCGCCACTCACTCCCGATTTGCTATCGACGATGATGTCTTTCGGAGAAATCAGCCCTTCTTTGAGGAGGGGAGACAACGGCAGAATCGCCGACGTGGGATAGCAACCGGGGTTTGCGATCAAGTTGGCTGCAGGGAGTTGCGCCGCGAATAGCTCAGGCAATCCGTAGGGTGTTCTTCCGAGGCGACCTGGATCCGGATGTTTTTCTTCGTACCACTTTTCGTACAGCTCAGGAGTGCTGAGGCGATAGTCTGCCGAGAGATCGATCACTCGGCAACCGGCATCCAACAGCGCCATGATGACATGGGCCGAGGCTCCGTGTGGCAAACAAGTAAAGGCCACATCGCAGCGCTCAGCAATCTGAGTCGGCGAAAGATCTTCAACGGGCAATCGAAGTTTACGCACTAGCGAGGGATGCATGTCCGCAATCATACTGCCATCGGCTTGGCGGCTCGTGGCTGCCACGATTTGTACTTGCGGGTGTTTTAATAACCAATGAATGGCTTCCAATGCAGTGTAGCCTGATGCGCCGACGATGCCGACGCGGATCATTCGTTTGTCCATGTTGAATTCTATCCCATCAGCCAAGGTTCAAAACTGTTCTCTTCCACTAGTTTGCGAACGATCGTTCGAAACTCGCCGAGGATCATAGCGGTTGCTCCCCATACGAAATGGCCTGAGATAGTGAAACCATGTGTTTCAAACTCGACGCTGCCACGGCGCATGGTACCGATCGTTTTTATCGTATCAGCCAGTAGGTCGCGAATCGGTAAAAGGATGAGTTCAGCGACTTCCTCGGGGTTCGGTTGAATACTTGGTCGCAAGGAACTGACCGCGACAACCGGCGTTACACGATGGCGGCTCGCGTAGACATAAAGTGGTGTCAGTTCTCCCAAATGCTGCAAGTACTCGGTTGTGCATCCGAGTTCTTCTCCGAATTCACGACACGCCGTGCGCCACACCGATTCATCCCCTTCGCTTCGCCCCCCTGGCAAGCTGACTTGCCCTCCGTGATCGGTGAGTTGGGAAGGACGCAACGTGAGGGGTATGTCCCAATTTCCGCGGGCGGCAGGGAGCAACGTAACGAGCACGGATGCCGAATGGGCAAATCTCGGCCCAGGCCCACGGTGACGACCATACGAATAACTCGGAGCAAACTCCCGGTGAGGATGGTCTGTCGGGACCAAGTGTCTTTTCGACTCCGATAAGGCCTGCGATTCGTCGCGACTCGACGAATCCGACCAATATCGCCGAAGTTGCTCCGGCAAATTGGAGAGGTCCGCCGATTCAAAGTCCATGATTCTACCCGTTCGGGAACAATTCAATTATGATCTGTGGGCGTCGATCCATGCGGACCTTCGAGACTTGCGATGCACATGCCCGAACCTCCTATTTCCGCCGATCCTCCCAATTCCACGTTGGCCTCACGCAGGTAACACTCGGCTGCGTAAGACCTCGATAAAACGTATCCCCCGGTTCCTACGGACGCAAGTCTTCTTTCCGCCATAGCTCATTCGATGAATAGCCGCTCGAATCAACAGCCTGAAACGATCGCTAACGTCTTGCGTTTGTTGCCCGCGAAATGGGCCATCGCTTTGATCATTGCCGTCATCGCGTACGTCCTCCTGCAACCACGAGTGAACGATTGGTTTGGTTGGCATCTTCCCAGCATCCCAGCCATGATGGGACAGGAAGAGGGAACTCCATCCAAATCGAGCGCGAAGAACGACAAGAAGGCCAGCTCGTCTACCCGTCGCACGGACAAGGAATCTTCAACGTCGCCCCCGTCCAGTTCCGATAACAAGTCCTCAAAGTCCGACCTAGGTGCCCGCCCAAGTGCGGGCTCGAAGACGAGTTCGCCAAACAGCCCGAGCGCCAACGACCTGAAATTCGGAGTCTTGAAACCGATTGGCCGCGAGCGATACGAATCACCAGCCGGACTGATTTATGGTCCAGGCAGCGAAGAAGGACATCGCCTAGAACACATCCAGCGACACCTCACGGATCAACCCGCTCGACCCGGCTCGCACGGAGTTTTTGAAGGGGATATGACCGCGTTTCTGATCGCCATCGATGATGCCTACAAACGAGCTAGGGGTCACGCAAAAGGGACCAAGCAACGGGAAGAAGAAGGTGCCATCGTTTACGAAGCTCCCTTTGATCGCGCGATCGGATTCATGGGTGGCAGCGAAGGCAAACGACGTGGCAATCCGAAACTCAACCGGTTGCGAATCGTCGTTCGCGATCGAAACTTGATCACCGCTTTTCCCACACAATGAATCGATTGCGTTCAGTTCTCCTTTCGCTTACCTGATCTCTCCACCGACTCGTTTCGCTGACTCGATCCACTGCCATTCCTCGTTACCCATTTGATAATGCCTTTACCGTATCTCATCTACGTTCAGTCTTGCCCCACGTGCGGTGATGGATTGTGCCGCATTCGCGTTTGTACGCGAGGTGATCGACTCTCTGGTTGCGTCGTTTGCGATGAATGCGAATCCGTTTGGACCGACCCCAGCCTGCATGAAAAATTTACCGCGGGATTGGAGGCCTACTCGGCATGCTGTCCCGATTGCATGCATTGCCTGTGGGAAGACCAGTGCCATTGGGCAGACATTCAAGAAGTTTGCTTGCTAGGATGGTACGACAAAGTCAAAATCGCTCGTACCTAGTATTAGTAACCGCGTACCTGCTCGGCACCATTCTCTGCACGATTTCACAACTCCGATTTCACAAACTGGCTGCATTCCGGTCCTGGGCTATGTTTCGCGTGGCCGTCCACCCGTGTTAGATTGCGATTGGAACTACGGTTTCTGAAGAACGTTTGATGGTTATTCCCAATCCTGTGAGCCTGCAAATCCTGCGCTCAATCCTGTTTGTCCCGTACGGGGCATCGGCGTTGACAGGCGTATTGCAAACGTGTATCAGTGAAGGATTGACAATCAGCACATGCATTTGGGCGGTCCTTTCTCTTTTTGGCGCGGATTCTGGCTTAACGACTAGCAATCCTCCGGCCCAACGGGACAATTTTGAATGGGTTCGATATCCGATCACGTACGCAATGCGTGGACGGCAAATTCGTTGGTAATCCGAGCTGGAGCTTCGTAGTGCATCATCATGTCCCTGAAACAGTGAAGCCGTATACCATCCACTGGATTTACGTTGCGACACTCATCAGCATTCACGCGCTCGCTCTTTTGGTATTCGTGCCATCCTTTTTTTGGTGGCCTGCGGTGGTGGTCGCGATTCTTGGTATCCATATTTTTGGGCAAGGAATCACGATCGGTTACCATCGGCTACTCACGCACAGGAGTTTTAAAACGCCGGTGTGGGTCGAACGAAGCCTTGCCATTTTGGGTATTTGCTGCATGGAGGATACTCCTGCGCGATGGGTGGCGATCCATCGCATTCATCACGTTCATTCCGACGAACAACCCGATCCCCATTCCCCTTTGGTGAACTTCATTTGGTCCCATTTCGGATGGTTGTCTGTCAATAATCGAGCGACCCATTCCTTGTCCGCGATCGAAAAGTTTTCGAAGGATTTGCTTCGCGATCCGTTCTACATGTACTTGGAAAAACGGCCGTTGACCCACGTCTACATCGCATTCGCACAATTGCCCGTTTTCTTTGCGTTGGGAGCGATCCTGGGCGGATTGACGTTGGGATGGGATCGGGCATTGGGGTGTGGTGCCAGCATGGTGGTTTGGGGAGTCTTTGCACGAATCGTGGCGGTGTGGCACATTACTTGGTCCGTGAATTCGTTAAGCCATATGTTCGGCTATCAAAACTATGAAACCGGAGAACATAGCCGCAACAACTGGCTCGTGGCATTATTGACCGTCGGGGAAGGTTGGCATAACAACCATCACGAAGATCCTTCCTCCGCCAGTTTGCAGCATCGATGGTGGGAAATTGACATCAGCTACTACGAGATAAAACTCCTAGAGCGATTGGGCTTGGCATCGGAAGTCGTTCCTCCCAGGCATTTGCGACAGTCTCACGCGAAGAAAGCCGCTTAGCTCGGTCTCCCCGAATGATGCTCATTCCGTGAGAGCACTAGCTGCGATTGAGCGGCCTTCCTCTTTTTTAGTGAACGCTATCCTGTCATCTAAATTACCCCAGGAGTAACGATGAACGCGGCCCGGATCGACACCTATGTAGCCGGCGGATCACAGCTTGTTCAATCGATTTGGGGGCTAACGAACGAACAACTGCATGCTCAACCGCCAGATGGATCGTGGACAATTCACCAGATCGTCACTCATATGCTCGATAGTGACTTGATCGGCTCGGATCGAATGAAGCGAGTGGCTTGCATGGACCTGCCTCTGCTAGTTGGGTATGACGAAACGGGATTTTCGAATCTCCCTGGGCGGTCTGAAATCAACGCTTTCGCCGCTGCGGATCTCTTTCACAAAAACCGACAGTTTACGGCCATCATCTTGAATCGATTGCCTAAAACCGCATGGGCGCGGGTGGGGATCCATACCGAATCAGGTAAAGTCAGCTTGGCGGAGTTGCTGGACAAATACATCCACCATTTGGAGCATCACCTCGTGTTTCTGGATCGCAAAAGGCAATGGTTGTCAGGGAAAGAAGCGATCTCTGCTCCAGATAAGCCCGCATCGTAGGCTGGTCCGCCACCTACGATTGCCCGTGCGAAATGCGGAGCACTCTTCTGTAAAGGGCATTTCCAACAATGTGGGATAGTGCTTCCAGCCTGTCATCCGTCGCATGGACCTCAGCGGCAAACCCATGACGACGACAAGCCAGAGGCTTATCCCACGCTGCCACACGCCAGCGGCGTCTGCCACTGTCCGTCGGAACGGGGACTTCGAACTATCCTAGCACGGCCTCCAGGGCATAAAAAAACCCGCCTGAAGCAGGCGGGTTTGGACTTCGGCTGAACTGGATGAAAACCTGTGTCGGTTCCATTCCGTTCGCGTGGTTAACGCTTGGAGAACTGCGTGCCTCGGCGAGCACCGCGGAGACCGTACTTCTTACGTTCCTTCATACGCGAATCGCGTGTCAGGAAACCATCGTCTCGAAGGGGTGGAAAATTCTCTTCGCTGAGGCTGACCAGTGCCCGTGCGAGACCCATACGGATCGCGCCCGCTTGGCTCATCGGCCCGCCGCCAGAAACGCGAACGAAGACATCGACCTTGTCGCGATGCCCAACATGATCCAAAGTCTGGAGGACCAATCGACGTTCGGCGTCGGTTACAAAGTATTTATCGAACTCCCGATCGTTGACAGTGATCTTTCCGGCGCCTTCGCGGATGCGAACGCGAGCCACGCTGGACTTACGACGGCCTGTTCCAAGGCTGTCGCCGTTCACTTTGTCTTTCTTCGTAAACATGGATTAGGGTCTCAAAATCAGATCGTGATAGGGTGGAAGTGTCTTAGGTGGTTTCGGCACCGAAAGGTGCCGGAATTGGACTTTGGGCTTGATGGGGATGCTCGCTGCCTGCGTAAACCTTGAGCTTGGTCAACATGTGGCGAGCCAAAGTGTTCTTCTTTGGCAACATCCGCTTGACTGCCAACAAAACCAGATCGGTGGGCTTGCGTTCCAGACGCTCCCCGTAGCTTTCGATCTTTTGGCGGTGGTAGCCGTTGTACCAAGTGTAGTGGCGATGTTCCAGCTTTCGTCCCGACATCTTGACCTTCTCGGCGTTGATGACGATGACATACTCCCCGGTATCAACGTGGGGGGTATACATCGGGCGATGTTTTCCCATCAAAACCATCGCAATTTCGCTAGCCAATCGTCCAAGTGTTTGGTCGGTGGCATCCACCACGTACCATTTTTGTTCGACGTTTCCACGCTTGGCGACTGTTGTCTTTTGTTGAGCGACCATCACAATTCCTGTTGTTTCCGGGCTAATCTGCCGGGATCAAGTGCAAGCAGAAGCTTTTTGTCGACAAACGAGCACCATGTCTCGCCCTGTCAATCGCCGTTTCTGCCGCCATTTCAAACCATCGTTCCCAATTTCAAGCCGCTCGCCGTGGATTCAAACGTGATCCAGGAGTAGCCAGAGGGGGCGAAAGTATAGCCCCGAGCCCAAAAACGAACAAGTGGTTTTTCGGCCACCTATTGCCGATCCAAGCGTAGAATTTTGACACTCTCAGCCGAAAACCGAGCGATTCCGTTCCAGGCATCCCGCTCGGCGAGAGGATTCCTCCGAATTGGGTGCCTGTACCGAGTTTCACGAATCGACGGTATAACGGACGTCCGATAAAACCTCTGAGACCCGCATCCAAGTCCATATCAATGCAAGCAATATGTCCATTGCAATTCAGCCAACTTCCGACCGTCGCCACGGCGCCAGGCAATCGCAATTGCTGGACGTAAGCCGGGTACACGCTCCGTACCAAGCCCCCAAAAACTCGCTGGTAGATGTGCTCCGATTTTGGGCGAATACGTGCCCAAATAGGGTTGCCTTTTACCTGTCCGACGGAGAAGGGGATGATCAGACGTGCATGACCTATGCCGAGCTCGACCATGCCGCGCGGGCTATTGCGGTCCAAATTCTCTCCAAGCGTCCAATGGGTTCACGCTGCCTGTTGCTCTATCCTCCAGGGACGATTGAATTTGTTGTTGGATTTTTTGGTTGTCTCTACGCAGGTTGCGTCGCGGTACCAGCCTACCCACCCCGACGCAATCGGAAAGGTGCCCGCATTCAAGGGATCGCCGAGGATTGCCAAGCGACCTTGGCACTGACGACCCAGGATGCGGCTGCTCAAATTCTGAAAGATGAAAACACACGGAGCGAAACCCAGTCACTCCATTTTATCGGTACCGATGCGGTCGACCGAACGATTGCCATTCAGTACACCGAACTTCCAATCGTCGATTCCAATCTAGCCGTGTTGCAATACACCTCTGGATCGACCGGAGAACCCAAGGGGGTCATGCTGACCCACGCGAACTTGATTCGCAACTGCGAGATTATTTCCATTCTGTTTGCAGAAGATCGCGAATCGATGGGATGCAGTTGGCTACCGACATATCACGACATGGGCTTAGTAGGGGGCATCCTGACTCCCGTATTCCTCGGTGCCACGATGGTATTGATGAGCCCGATGACGTTCTTGCAGCGCCCTGTGCGGTGGCTGCGGACCATTTCCAAGTTCAAAGCCTCGTCGAGCGGTGGGCCGAACTTCGCATACCAGTTGTGCGTTGACAAAGTCACCGACGAAGAAATGGAAGGATTGGACCTTAGCAACTGGCGCGTGGCGTTCAATGGAGCTGAACCCGTTCGGGCTTCGACCCTCGAGCAGTTTAGCAAACGCTTTGCTTCTGTCGGGTTCCGTAACGAATCGCACTTTCCTTGCTACGGCATGGCAGAGACAACATTGATCGTGACAGGAGGGCCCAATCAGATGCCTCCAGTGATTCGGAGCTTTGATGGCCGACATCTTGATGCACGCTCCGTTTACCCTGTCTCCACACAAACCCCCGGGGCTCGCAGCCTCGTCGGCTGCGGTGTTTCGACCGAAAATCAACGTGTGCTCATTGTTGATCCGGAAACTCGGATTCAACTGCCTGAAAATCAGATCGGTGAGATCTGGGTCGACAGCCCAAGCGTTGGATTGGGCTATTGGGAGAAGCCGGAACTGACGCACGACGTCTTCCAAGCCACCACGAAAGACGGCGACGGACCACTGTTGCGGACCGGAGATTTGGGATTTATCAGCGAAGGCCAGCTTTTTGTGGCCGGCCGCGTCAAAGATCTGATTATCGTGCGAGGGGTGAATCGCTACCCGCAGGATATTGAACATACCGTCGAGGAATGCCACGAATCGATCGCATCCTCGGCAGCAGCAGCGTTTGCCGACGACTCTGGTCCACGCGAACGATTGATCATCACCGTCGAAGTCCAGCGGTCGTTGGAGGACGATTGGAATCCAGTCGTTCAAGCGATCCGCCGAGCGGTTACCGCGACCCACGAGATTCCGCCCGATGCCGTGGTCCTGGTTCGACATGGTTCGTTGCCTCGAACTTCGTCGGGCAAGATCCAGCGGCATGCGTGCCTGCGAGGGTTTCGTGAATCAAGCTTGCGAGTCGTTCACCAATGGTTGAGCTGGGAAGAGAACCTTTTCGATGGTCCACCCATGATCGCAGCCGCGACCTTGGAAGAACTAAAAAGTGGTTTTTCGCAATCTGGAAGCCAACCCAAGAAGACGCGCGATCCCGACCCTGGCGTCGTCGATCTCGTGAAGCGGGCTGTGAAGAACGTCGCACAAGACAGAGCCAAACTTCTTGACTTGGATACAAACGTCATCGTCGACTTGGGTCTCGATAGCTTGGAACGGCTGCAGATCGCCCATTCGCTCGAGAACTCCGTCGGCGGACGCTTTCCAGAAGATATTCTTCAAGAAATCGAAACCATTCGCGAGATCGCGGAGGCCATCGAAACACTCTTCGGAAAGGACCGCATTCGAGATGACTTGGCAGCGAGAACTCCGGAAGATGTCGTTGAACGACCCGTTGCCCCCGAGGACTATCGCTTCGATCTGTTGCCGGAATACCGTCGCCTGAAACAGACCATGGCGCAGTTCGAAAAGACCGGTCTGCCGAATCCCTACTTTTCCGTACACGAAGGACTGACTCGCGACACCACGATCGTCGATGGTGAGCAAAGGATCAGTTTTGCAAGCTACAACTATTTGGGCATGAGCGGCGATCCGAATGTCACGGCCGCAGTCGTCGAAGCCACGAAGAAGTATGGAACGAGTGTTTCTGCATCCCGATTGGTCAGCGGCGAAAAAGATATCCATAGGGAACTCGAGCGAGAAATCGCCGATTGGGTCGGAGTCGAGGACTCCATTGTTCTCGTAGGAGGTCATGCCACGAATGAGTCGGTCATCGGCCATGTCGTCGGTCAGCAGGATTTGATCCTTCACGACTCGCTGTCCCACAACAGCATCGTTCAAGGTGCGATCCTTTCCGGCAGTCGGCGACGCCCTTTTCCGCACAATGACTACGATGCTCTCGATGCTGCATTGAAAGAACAACGCAAACGCAACCGCCGCGTGCTGGTGATCGTCGAGGGGGTCTATAGCATGGACGGAGATTACCCCGACCTCCCCAAATTCGTCGAGATCTGCAAGAAACACCAATGCTGGTTGATGGTCGATGAAGCCCACTCGATGGGGACAATGGGGGCGACAGGCCGAGGCATTGCTGAACACTTCGGTATCCAACCCACCGATGTCGACATTTGGATGGGTACACTCAGCAAATCCTTTGGCTCATGCGGTGGCTACATCGCGGGCAAGCATGCCCTGATCGAATACTTGAAGTACACCACGCCAGGCTTTGTATTCAGCGTCGGTTTGTCCCCGCCCAATACGGCCGCAGCGTTGGCCGCCATTCGAACTCTCAAGAACGATCCGGCTCGCGTCGAGAGATTGAAAGAAGCATCTCGGCTATTCCTGACCGAAGCCAAGAAGCGAGGCCTGAATACAGGCAACAGCAAAGACACGGCTGTTGTGCCAGTCATCACAGGCAATTCACTGCATGCATTGCAGTTGTCCCGTCGCATGATCGAGGCAGGGGTCAACGTTCAACCGATCCTGTATCCGGCGGTCGAGGAGTCCGCAGCGAGGCTTCGATTCTTCATCAACTCGACACACTCCAATCAGCAAATCCTCTTCGCAGTCGATAAATGCGCCGAGTATTTGCGAGCCATTGCGCCCGAATCGTTTCGAAGCCCCAATGCTTAATCGACGCGGGTCATGCTCATGCCCAAATCGCGTTCTGAAATCCCGGTCGCTACGGTCACTCGACTCGCGGTTTATTTGCGCGAGTTGCAACAACTCCAACGGGGTGGAACAGAAAGCGTCCGAAGTCAATCACTCGCGGAGCGATTGGGTCTGAAGGATTCCCAAGTTCGCCGGGATCTTTCCTGTCTTGGAACGGTGGGACAACGGGGAGTCGGCTATCGAGTCCAAGACCTTGTCATCGCGATCCAGGAAGTCTTAGGCACCGATCGTTCGTGGAACGTGATCCTGGTAGGGGTGGGAAACCTGGGACGCGCGTTGACCGGATATCGTGGATTTGGGGAACAAGGATTCGAACTGGTTGCCGCCTTCGATAGCGATCCCTTGAAGATTGGAACAACGATTGGAAACCTCTCCATTCTCAGCTTGGAGAAGCTCGAAACCTTTCTTTCCAATCAGGCCATCGATCTGGCGATCTTGGCAGTTCCTGCCGATGCCGCCCACCTTGTTGCGGCGCGCTTAGCAGCCTGCGGCATTTCGGGCATCCTTAATTTCGCGCCCGTTGCAGTCCCTTCTTCCAAGCACTTCACCGTCCAAGACGTCGATTTGGCCATCGAATTGCAACGCCTTGCGTTCTCGGTCGTGAGACGTGTTCGCAATGATCGGGGCGATGGTCCCAATTCTCCTTAGTCAACCGGATGGCGGACACTTCGGACGTGCAACCAAACCAACGAAACCAATGGTGTGCTGAAGTCCCTTGCTGACGCGGCGGGTTGTGTTTCACTCCGCGATTGGCAGTCGCGACATCCCCTATGCCTTGCGTCCGGCTCGACCGACCCGAGGCAGCCCATAGACGCTACCCTGAGCTGGACCCAGCCGATAAAAGTCGATTTTCGTTTCCTTGAGCCTGAGGCGCTAGCCGATTTTTGCACGTCGAAAGAACTCGGCTAGCGGCCTTTGAAGTTGCGCTATCCGAGTGTCTCGGAGTCCCAATCCATGTTTTCCCTAGATTTTTCGTACTCGTACTCGTACTCGTACTCAGCGATAGCGGTACTCGTACTCGATGCGGTATCTTCGAGTACGAGTACGAGGGAAGCCGAAACGTTGTCTTCAAGCACATTCTTTTATTTGATGAAATTGCTTGACGCGGTGTCGCGCACTCAGGGACACTAACGAGTAGATGCATCGTGTGAATCGTCGCGACACCGTGAAGACTTCCACTTCGATGGTGACAACCGCGACGCTTCGCATCGATCACTAGCCGCACGTTCTGCCAACATTGCATGCGGTTTTCCAAGTCGTCGTCCTTTGGCAAGATGAGGTTTGGCTATGGATTCTCATGATCGAAGTTTGGATGGACTGAAGATGTGCCTCAATCACTCGCAGTCCGGTATCGAAGAATCGTTGACGGAGTTGGAAAGCGACTTCCGAAGTTGGCTTCACCATCCTCATCAGCGAACATTGTGGAGCAAACTGATCGAACACTTGATCAGTTTTCGCTGGGTTCTCGACCAGCATTTTACGCGCGTGGCTGGGGAAGGCTATTTGGAAAACATCGCGTCTCGTACTCCTGGACTGTATCCTGAATTGCGAGAAATCGAGTACTGTCAGCTTCGGTTGATCGACGTGCTGGATGCATTGGTGCACGATGTGCAAAACTACGATCCAGAACGAGACTGGATTGGAGACATGTTCGAACAGTTCCGTTCGCTCCATCGAGACATTCTGGTCGAAGAATCCCAAGAACGATGGCTCGTCGAGCGAGGATTAGCATGAAGGATTCGATCCCATCGACGGACAGCCAACCGTTGGTTGAAATCTCGACGACCCTTCCCGATGATGTCGTGGCAGATGGTATCGCCAAGTTTCTCGTCAGGCATCGATGGGTGGCATGCGCGCAAGTGTCCTGCCCGATTACCAGCACTTACCACTGGCAGGGAGATCTCGAGCAAAGCACGGAGTGCCGATTGGTGGTGAAAACGCTGGCTCCATTGATGCCTCGCGTCGTCGAAGCAATCCGCGAGAGGCATCCCTATTCGGTTCCTGAGATCACCGCCCGTTCGGTCGAATGGGTCGATCCGGCGTACCTTCAATGGGCCCGCGAATCGGTCGATTGGACTTGCGATCCCACCGAACCAAGATCCGTCGATCGCATCACACACTCGACCCTCTAAGAACTGCACGAGAGCATCGAACAACCCGCTTTCTGCCTTGCCCAATCAGGTCGCTTCTCGGCAAAGCGTTCCCGATCGGGTTGATCGTCATAGGGATGCCGCAACACGTCCAGCAGCGTCGTTATTTCGCTGTAGTCCCCATTCTCCGCCGCTTCGATCGCCGTCTGGGCCAGATAGTTCCGAAGCACATACTTTGGATTCCATCGCCGCATCCGTTCGGTTCGGTCGATGTCCCGAATACCCGCTTCGCGCAACCGATGCGCATACGCATCCAACCATCGACCGTACTCCCCCTTCAATGTGTCTGCATCCGCAATCGGTTCATAAAGTGCAGACGCCATCTGTGCAAACGCACCGTCTAGCCTACCGGTGGCATCTGTTTCTTCCCAACCCTCGAATCGCAGATCCCCCAACAGCCGATAGAACCAAGTCATGTCGGTTTCGGCTCTTTTGAGCAACTCAAAGAGACTCTCCGCCAACGCGGCATCCGAATCTCGCCAGCCCTCCAAACCCAGCTTGCCTACCATGGTCGACTGCCACTCGCTCTGCAAGGTCTCAACATACGTGGCGATCCCTGCTTCCAAGGCTGTCTTGTCCTGAAAACAGGGGTACAAGGCGTTTGCCAATTGCACTAGATTCCAGTAGGCGATCTGCGGTTGTTGGCCATAGCAATAGCGTCGGCCTTCGGCATCGGTCGTATTGGGAGTCCAATTCGGATCGTAGTCTTCCAGCCATCCATAGGGTCCGTAGTCGATGGTCAAGCCTAGGATCGACATATTGTCGGTGTTCATCACACCATGCACAAATCCAACCCGCATCCAGTGCATGATCATGACTGCCGTGCGTCGGCACACTTCCATGAACCATTCACGATAGACCGAGGATGGATCGGCTGTTGGATTCGGAAGGAGTTCTGCGAAGTCGGTTCGAATCACATAGTCCACCAACCGTTTGAGGTTTTCGACGTCTTGGCGAGCGGCGAAGATCTCAAAGTTTCCAAAACGAACAAAGGTCGGTGCCACACGACAAACGATCGCACCGGGCTCCCGTCGTGGACGGCCATCGTAAAACATATCCCGGACCACGCGATCCCCAGTCTCAACCAACGACAGCGCGCGCGTTGTCGGGACTCCCAAATGATGCATGGCTTCACTGCAAAGAAACTCTCGCACGCTGGACCTCAGAACGGCATATCCGTCGGCATGCCTCGAATAGGGAGTCGGTCCGGCCCCTTTGAGTTGCAACATCCAGCGCTCGCCATCGGGATTGACGACTTCACCCAAGTTGATCGCGCGACCATCCCCCAACTGCCCCGCCCAATGGCCGAACTGGTGCCCCCCATAACAC
>Ga0194055_10000560_pt1 | contig 30073 bp, 30 predicted proteins | sample SepL449m_MetaG_FD_155482 | JGI IMG/M metagenome (GOLD analysis project Ga0194055, IMG submission 155482) | Anoxic zone freshwater microbial communities from boreal shield lake in IISD Experimental Lakes Area, Ontario, Canada - Sep2016-L442-9m | ecosystem: Environmental > Aquatic > Freshwater >... | reverse complement strand
TTACTTAAAGACTGGTTGATTATACTAAAAATAACATCTTTCGGCTAGAGATGAACGGACAAAATACTGTACCATGTATGTAGTGAGAAATAATATATGGCGACTGATTGGTGTAGCTGGCACGATTGTTTGTGCGGGATTGTTTATTATCCACCCTAGCTGGCCGACACCAGATAAGCTAATCATATTCTTAACTTTTGTTTTTATGACAGTTGGTCAAGCTAAAGAAATGCTTAAACATCTACTCCCTTTTGTCGCACTACTGTTAGTTTACGAATCATTCCGGGGTCTTGTACCTCAACTTAACAGCCATGTTAATTACATGTGGATGGTCTCGGCCGATAAGTTCCTGTTTGGCCGCTTGCCGACTCATACATTGCAGAATTGGTGGTGGCATGGTGCAGTCCAGTGGTTCGACTTTATTTTTTACCTGGCCTATATGCTGCACTTCATCATTCCGATAAGCCTGGCGCTGCTGATCTGGAAGTACCGCGAAAAGTCGTACTGGCAGTACGTCAGCACTTACTTAGTAGTTTCATTCTTTGGGTTTCTGACGTTCTTGATTTTCCCTGCCGCACCGCCGTGGCTAGCATCAGATAAGGGCTTGATTCAACCAATTACTCGAGTATCTAGCTATATATTCGGAGCCCTTGGGGTCCAGAACTTCCCTTCGGTATATAACAAGATTTCGCCAAACCCGGTTGCGGCCGTGCCTTCGTTGCACGCCGCCTACGCTACCTTACTTGTAATCTTTGTCTACAAATTATTTGGCTGGCGCTGGGCATTGTTGGCATGCATCTATCCGTTACTAATCTTCGTCGGTACGGTTTACATGGGCGAGCATTATGCAATCGATGAGATATTAGGCATCGTCTATGCCGTTGGAGCCTACTTGATTGTTAGTTGGATTTTTAGCGACAAGGTTACCCGGACAATAAAACAACGTCTTTCGCGGGCTTAACTTGCTACAATAACAGTATTATGGCTGTACCAGCAATCCAGTTTAACCACGTCAGTAAACACTGGGGCTCAAGCGTTGGAGTCAGCGACCTTAATTTAAGCGTCCCCCAGGGGGTAGTTTTTGGCTTTCTTGGCCCCAATGGTGCTGGCAAAACTACCACCATCCGTATGATGATGGATTTTATAAGGAGCAGCGAAGGCTCGATTAAAATTCTTGGCTTGGACAGCAAAACAGATTCTGTTGCTATCCATAATCGGATTGGCTACTTGAGCGGTGACATGGAAATGGATCGACGTTTGACCGGCAAACAGTACCTAGAGTACGTTGCTAACCTACGCGGCAACGTGCCATGGGCGACCATACAAAAGCTTATCGAAAGACTAGACTGCCAAACCGATAAAAAGCTGGCCTACCTATCGCGTGGTAACAAACAAAAAATTGGCTTAGTTGCCGCCTTGATGCACAACCCTGATCTTTTAATTCTAGACGAGCCGACCAGCGGCCTAGACCCCCTAATCCAGCAAGAATTCAAAAAGATTATAGCCGAGTACCGGGCAAAAGGTAAGACATCCTTTATTTCTTCGCATGTGCTGAGCGAGATTCAAGAAACTTGTGACACCGTCGGTTTTATCCGCGAAGGTAAACTAGTTGACGTTCAACCACTAAAATCTCTCCAACAAAAGTCTCTGCGCAAAGTCCGAGCTACACTGAGCAAACCAAAACCGACTGCCCTCAGGGGTATTAAGGGTATCCACGACTTAAAAGTCAGCGGTCGAGTGGTCACCTGTGATGTAACCGAAAATTTCGAAGGATTACTAACAGCCCTGGCCAAACTGCAGGTTAAGGATATTGTTATCGAGGAAGCCAGCTTGGACGACTTGTTTATGCACTACTACGTCGGCAGCAATGAAAGCGACGGAGACAACCATGCTTAATAACGTTTTTAGGAAAACTCTGTACGAAAAGCGTTGGATGACACTAGCCTGGGCCGCAGGATTTTTTGCCATGACCATTTTAACCATGTCCTTTTACCCCTACTTTAAGAATGCCGGTTTTGGTGACTTGTTCGCCAACGCACCCAAATCAATTCAAAATATTATTGGCGCCGCCGCAGATTACAAAACTGTTACCGGCTACGTTGATCAGCAAATTTTTGCTATGCGTATGCCAATGCTGACAATAATTATGTCGATAAGTTTGTTTTTTAGTATCGGAGTTGGCGATGAAGACCGAGGTATACTAGAGACCCTACTGGCTCAAACGGTTTCGCGCAGCAAAGTTTATTGGCAAAAATTTTTAGCGGGCGCTCTGCTATTAGGGCTAGCTCATTTGGCAATTATCGCTGGCGTTATGGCAAGTTACCCAATCGTCCACGGCTCGGTCGCTTTTGACCGCTTACTGATGGCTACGTTTGCCTGCTGGCTATTAAGTTTGGTTTTTGGGACTATTGCCTACATGGCTGGAGCCATCACCGGCAAACGCGGATTAACTATAGGGACAGCTAGTGGCTTGGCTTTTGGTTCCTACCTAATCAGCTCCCTGGCCCCTGCAGTAGATAAATTAGCCAGTGCCGTAAAATTCACTCCCTTCTACTACTACAACACCCCGGCCGTTGGCCAACACGGGCTTAAATTAACTAACGTACTGGTATTAGTTATTTCTATTTTTGTATTATGCGTTGCTGGTTTGCTCGTCTTTAGACGACGCGATTTAGTTCGTGACTAGTTGTCATCAGCTTCCTGAACAATTAACTCAACGGAATCGCTTAGATCTTGGTATGAACGAAGCCGCTCTTCAACTAGCTCAACAGAATTAAAATGATTAGCAATAACGTTTGACCTATAGGCATCGGGAAATATTAACCGGATCATTTCGAGGATGCGGTCTGCTTTTGCTGCGGATATAAAAACTCCCCTACCCAACAAGCTCTCATGCAACATCAACAAACCAAAACCTTCTTTCAGGTTTTTAAAGTCTTTATCGATCCGAAAATCCGATTCAAGACCGCGGACTTTACTGTAAGATCTGCTAATTGAAAGATGTGCTTTTATGTAATCGCTCTGACCATCCACGTCAACGTGATAACCTCCTAAAACGTTATTCATATAAATAGAGTTACCAAGCGCGCTCATAGCTTGCTCCGCAAAAATCCAATCAAGGACCACACCGCGGATATTATCCGATCCGTCGGGTGGTAATTCAGTTTTCTTGAAAACTGCCTCTAGAAATTCGATCTTTTCACAAGCATCTTTTTCGCTGACAACTAATACCCTTTTCCATTCATGCACAGCATCTTGGCCAGTAGCTACTCTAACAGCCAAAGAATTTTGAGATATCTTTTGAACTCCCAAGTATGATCGGTTAGATAATCCATCCTCGCCTTTTTGATCAAACTGGTTCTCTCTAATAACCAAGTTAAGTTCTCTAAGGTGAGTTTCGAAAATGTCTACAAACCCAGCATTTAAACCAAGCCTAGCACAGGCATCAATAACTGGCGAAGCTTGCTGGTTAGCATATGTTGTATCATAATTCCTAAAAGTCACGCCTTCTGCCACCCCAGGAAGAAAGAACAGTATATTTTCGTTTGGGGTTGAATTACTAGTCTCTGTCATTTATCTACTATACCACTTTGTAGTATTTTTGGCCACGACAATACCGGTGGAATCTTCGTAACGGACCCAGCCAAACTGACGACTATCGGAACTACTGGCCAAGTTGTCCCCTAGTACGAATATTTCATCCGGACGGATGTCGCTGATGCGTTTAATTTTTTCAAGGCCATTATGTTCGAACATAATAATCTGGCCGACCCGTGGCTTAACCCGCCACTGCAGTACTAAAATTAGTTGCCCCGATTTGAGCGTCGGCAGCATACTATCGCCAATAACCCGCCGAATGGCGAAGGGAGCTTTAGGCAGGGTTTTTAGTCGCCCAGAAGATCTTGGCAATGTCATCAATCATCTCTAGCAATTTATCGGCTTCTGCAACTTCTAAGTGATGTTTGCACTCGCCGGCCTGTTTGGTAGCTTTCCAAAACTTGTCGTGCAAGTCGGGGTATTTGTCCAGATGTTCGGGCTTAAAGTAGTCGGTCCACAGCACCCAGAGGTGATGCTTGACCATATCAGCGCGTTGTTCCTTAATAATAATCGCTCGGGTCTTGTTATGATCGTCGAAGCTGGAATATTTTTCCATAATGGCTTTAACCGACTCAGCCTCGATGCGGGCCTGAGCTGGATCATAAACTCCACAAGGCAAGTCACAATGCGCGTAAACTAGTTTAAAAAATTTCATTAAGCCTCCACTAATTTTATTATTATACTCCTTTATTTTTCTTGGTTGCGCCACCTGGCGATTTCACCATGATGACCACTTAATAGCACTTGGGGAACTTTTTTGCCTCGAAATTCCTCGGGGCGAGTATACTGGGCGTGCTCGATAGCCTTATCGTCAGCCTGGAATGACTCCATCTCGGCCGATTCTTCGCCACCTAATACACCAGGTAGTAAACGCACTACGCTGTCGATTATAATCATGGCCGGTACTTCGCCGCCAGTTAGTACATAGTTACCTATACAGAACTGCTGATCGATGTAATCCACAACGCGCTCATCGTAGCCCTCATAGCGTGGGCAAACAATAATCAGGTTCTGGTTACTAGCAGCCAGTTTTTTAGCGTTAGATTGCTTGTAAAGCTCACCGCGCGGAGTTGGCAAGATAACTAAGGCACCTGGGCTTTGCTTTTTGGCATGCTCAATCGCCGCCACTAGTGGTTCGGGCATTAGTAGCATCCCGTCGCCACCACCGTAAGGAGTGTCGTCAACTCGATGCCGCGGGCCAATACCAAAGTCACGCAGGTTGATGTATTCAAACTGCACGGCCTTTTGCTCCTGAGCTTTCCAAAGCATGCTGGCGTTCAGCACGCCAGGAAACATCTCTGGAAACAGGCTAATTATCTGGATTTTCATCTGGAGCTACAAGTCGAGGTCGTCGAGTTCGGCTAATTCTTTGCGAGTCTTGCTGAGGTTGCTGCTAGCGTCATCTTCGGGCGCTACTTCAGGCTCTTCGGCTGGCTCTGCCGGTTTTTCGGCTTTTTCGCGTTTTGGTTCTTCTTCAGACTTAGGATTTTCTTGACGTTCTTCGTTACGTTCTTCGCGAGGGGCACGCTCTGGGCGCTCTGGACGTGGTGCGCCGTTGTCGACAATCTTTAGGTTATAACGAGCGTCGTTTTTTGTACCAAGGGCACGCAATAGAGTCCGTAAACTTTGAGCGGTTGCACCACGCTTACCAATTACACGCCCGAGGTCTTCGGGGTCAACGGTAAGCTCTAGGAGCACGCCTTTTTCGTCGATTGTGCGTTCTAATTTTACAGCGTCGGGGTTACTGACTAAAGACTTTACTATGTATTCAATGAACTGTTCGTCTATGTTGCTCATCTGGTTCCCTTCCATTACTGACATTCTCATTATAGCGCACTTAGCGTGAGCGATTTGTAGAAATTATTCTTTTTCGGTGGCTAGAGCTTCTTTAGCTGTAGCTGCTTCGGCAGGAGCTTCTAGTTCTGGAGCGGCCTCTTCGGCGACTGGCTCTTCTGGAGCTGGAGCTTCTTCTTTAGGTTTTTCTTCTTTTGGCTGGTTTTTTCGCAGCTTTTCAGCGTTTCGCAGTTTACCAGCTTTTTTGTTGTCGAGTTCAACCCAACTAGGTAGCTTTACGCCTTCTGCCTTAAGCAGGCCGGCGACCCGCTCGGAGGGGCGGGCACCATTCTTTAGATACAACTCGGCTTTTTCCTTGTCGATCTGAACAGTTTTGCTGTGCGGATTATAACTACCAAGTAAGCAGACAAAACGTCCACTAGTTGGAGTCCGCCGCGAGTCCTGGACTACCATCCGGAACTGCGCATGGCCTTTGCGGCCGGTTCGTTGCAAGCGAATCGCTAACATAGGTGATTGCTCTCTTTCTTAAGTTAGTTTATATACAATCAGATGCTTATTTTACAGATAATCACCTCTGTTGTCAAATCCTGGTTTGGGGCGTTCGATTTGGTGTCTGGCGCGAAATTTTTTAAATTTCAAATAAAATCATTCCACGACAACTAATATTTCTAACATACCCAAAATTTTATAGGCCCCAGGAAGCAAGCCACCAAACAGATTAGCTATTATCGTATCGATCCAAAGCCACTTGTGCAGCAGCCTGTTGACCAGCTTGCTTGCTAGGACCAGTGCCCTGCCCGCGTAAAGTTCCGTCGATGTAGACCCCAACAGTAAACACTTTGTCGTGATCCGGACCCTCTTCACTAATAACCTTGTAAACAGGGGTGCTATTATCCCGGCTTTGGGCTTGTTCTTGTAAAGAAGATTTAGCATCCATCCAAGATCCTGTTTTCAAAATCTCTTCAAAAGTTATTAACAAACTGTTTTCAATAAACTTCTGAGCTGCATCGTAGCCTTGGTCTAAGTAAATGGCGCCCAGAACAGCTTCGTAACTATTGGCTAAAATTTGATCACGGGCTCTGCCGGTGCCGCGCTTTTCGCCACGACTAAGTCGAAGCATCGGTTCAAAACCACAGCGTTTAGCGGCTTCGCCAATACTTTCTGTACGCACTAAAGCACTGCGCCAGTTTGTCAAAATTCCTTCCGGTTCACTAAAATGGGTATACAAAAAATTAGTAACAACTAGCTCTAACACTGCATCACCAAGGAATTCCATTCGTTCGTTGTGACTTTGAGAGGTTTTTTTATGCTCGTTTACGTAAGAACGATGAGTGAAAGCCCGAACCAGCAGGTCAATGTCACTGAATGTGACGCCAAGTGTGTCACGGGCAAATTGTTGGTAGGCGTTAGAGTCTTGCATCTCTTATTTTCTTTAAAGCTAATAAAATAATCTTACCGATGTCATCGTACTCTATCTTATCAAGCGCCTCAGCAGTAGAAAACCACTTAATACCGTTCATCCAATCTTCTGGCTTGATTTTGTCGGTGTCGCCTTGAGCTTGAACCAAAAAAATTTCGGTAGTCATCAGAACTAGACGGTCTTGACGTCGGTAACGGAAGTTAATTTTGCCTAACCAATTGTAAACTCTAACCTTCATTAGACCAGTTTCTTCGCCGATTTCGCGTTCTGCGCATTGCTTAGCGGTTTCGCCCTCTTCTATGTGGCCTTTAGGTATAGTCCAGCGGTTCTTGGCATCTTGGATTAGCAATATTTCTATCTGGCCTTGTTTGTTCCGTCTAAAAACAATTCCACCGGCAGTTGGTTCGCGGACTACTTCTTTAATAGTAGGCCTATGGGTGCTGACAAAATTGCGGAAGCCTTTGATTGGTTTAGGGCGCTGGGGCATTTTATGCTTTCTTAGTCTTAATTGATTCGGGAGGTGCTTCGGCGGCAATCTCACGATTACGTAATACCGTTCCAAGGACACCGTTAACAAATTTGGAAGAGTTCTCACCGCCGAAAGCTTTGGCTAGTTCGACAGCCTCGTTAATAACAACTTTTGGTGGTACTGAGGGCTCATGTAGTAGCTCATACAAACCTAGTCGCAAAACTGTCCGATCCATGCGAGCAATCTGATCGATTGGCCATTCTGGCGCAACCGGTTGCAGAGCGGCATCCAAATCGTCTTGTTCATGAATAACGCCTTTGACCAATTTAACTATAAAGTCTTGGTCCTCAATTGTGTCCTTATAACGACGAATGTTACGCTGCAGGATTTCGTCAATATCCAGGTTGGTGTCGTTACACGACAAACGGAACTCTTGTTCATAGAGTGTTTGCAGTGCGACGATTCGACCTAGGTGACGATTTGATGCCATGTTGTTAAGTTCCTCTCATCGGCTGATACTTTTAGTATAACCGACTAAATACAAAACGTGCTTACGCTTCGTTAATTGTTCTGGTATTTTTCTTACCGAACTCTTTGCGAGTAGTAAAAGCTTTGACCGGCGATTTAGCATTGACCTTGCGGGCCAGGTTGACCACCAAATGACTACGACGAGTACCGGTACGACGTGGACTGGTTCGTTTTTTGGGCTTACCCATATGTAAAAACTACTCCTTATTACTGAATATTATCTGATAAACTTGCTTTGATTATAACCTGTTTCCCTGTTAATGACAAGTTATAAAGCATAACAGGTATTGACAACAATAGTGTTTGGCTTTATAATAGCCTAGTTATGTTTGATGCTACTACAGAAAAAAGACAAGGAATTCCAGCCCACAAACGCTGGGGGTTCCTTGATCCAAACGTCAAAAACCCTAATCTCGGCGATATTCGTAAACGTTGGTTTGTAGGTGCAGCCGGAATCCTTTTGGTGGCCGCAAGCTTTGCTAGCTGGAGGGAGAGTCAGGAACCAAGGTACAGCTCACCTCTCAATTCACATACAAAGACTTCTGCCGGTTATTTGGTAAGTGATTATGATAGTTGCATGAAAAGAGCCAGTGGTTTGGTCATTACTGATGTAGCTGCGGGCAGTGTAGCAATACAGCTTTGCCAAGCCGAAAATAATTTATCACTGGCTGGCCAAGAACAACCTCTAAAAAACACCCCCTCGGCGGCTGAAAATTCTACTCCACTACCAGGCTAACCAGTTTATGTGGTACGTAGATAGTTTTAAAGACTTGTTTGCCATCTAGGTGTAGTTTAACCTTACTGTTAGCTTGAGCAGCCTCAGTAATAAAGGCTTCGTTGCTGTCAGTTGGAACCTCAATTTCGGCCCGTAATTTTCCGTTAACTTGAACGGCAATTTTGATAAAGTCAGTAACTAAATACTTTTCGTCCCATTCTGGCCATTGGGTAGTGTGGATAGAATCTTTATGTCCCAATTGTTGCCATAATTCTTCTGTAATATGCGGCGCGAACGGCGCCAGTAGCTGTAATAATGCCTTCAGAGCTGGTTGCCAGTCTTTGGACTGATAAGAGTCTTTGGCTTTAAGTTTATAGAGTTCATTAGTGAACTCCATCAAGGCTGCAATAGCTGTGTTAAAGCCCATCAAATGCAAATCTTGGCTAACCTTTTTGATGGTTTTATGTGTAGCGGTAACTAGGGCAGAGTTAAGAACTTCTGATTTAGAATTTACTTCTAAGTATTCCTGAGTTAATGTCCAGATCCTCTGTAAGAACCGGAAGGTTCCGCCCAAGCCCTCGGGGCTCCACGGCGTTGTCTGGTCGTAAGGAGCCAGGAAAGCAATCGTTAAGCGGAGAGCATCAGCCCCATAACCTTGTTCAAGAATTTCGTTTGGGTTAAGAACATTACCCTTACTCTTGCTCATCTTGGTGCCGTCAGCGGCCAGGATAATCCCTTGACCGCGTCGAGCTTTATATGGTTCTGGTGTTGGTACTAGGCCTTGGTCGTACAGGAATTGATGCCAAAAACGTGAATACAGCAGATGGAGAGTAGTGTGTTCCATGCCACCCAAGTACATATCAACTTCACCCCAGTAGTCGAGCTTTTTACGGTCGGCAAAAGCCTTGTCATTATGAGCATCGAAATAGCGCAAGTAATACCAGCTACTTCCGGCCCAGTTTGGCATAGTATCGGTTTCACGCTTTGCCGGGCCACCGCACTTAGGGCATTTAACATTTACCCAATTGGTAATGGCCGCCAGTGGGCTTTCTCCGCTGTCGGTTGGTTCGTAATGCTCAACTTTCGGTAGTTCAACTGGCAACTGATTTTCTGGAACTGGTACAGAACCATGTTTGGCGCAGTGAATAATCGGAATCGGTTCGCCCCAATAATGCTGGCGACTAAAGATCCAGTCGCGTAATCGGTAATTAATCTTCTCTTCACCGTTGCCGGCTTTAACAAGATCAGCCACGATTTTTTCACGAGCCTCAGCTGACTTTATACCATCGTACATGCCAGAATTGATCATAATGCCTTCTTCATGGGAGCATTCATCGTCAGCTGCGTTGTTTTTTACAACTCGCACTATCGGCAGATCGAACTTTCTTGCAAACTCGTAGTCACGTTCGTCGTGAGCTGGCACGGCCATGATTGCACCAGTGCCGTAGCTGGTTAGGACATAGTCGGCAATCCAAACTGGAACCTTTTCTCCATTTACCGGGTTAGTGGCATGGGCGCCGCTAAAGACGCCGGTTTTTTCTCGGTCGGTGTTTTGACGTTCGATTTCGGACTTGCCCTGAGCGGCTTTAATGTAGCTATTGACGTGTTCACGCCGATCGTCGGTAGTGATTTTAGCGACTAATGGATGTTCGGGAGCCAAAACAACGAAGGTGGCACCAAACAATGTGTCTGGTCGAGTCGTAAAGACACGCACGGCATCCCCGCCAACTTTAAAGTCGACTTCAGCACCTTTGCTACGGCCGATCCAGTTGATCTGTTGATCGGCAATTCGGCTAGGGTAATCAACGTCTTTGAGGCCTTGGATTAAGCGATCAGCGTACTTGGTAATCTTAAGTAGCCACTGATTCAAGGTCTTCTTTTCGACTAGTGTGTCGCAACGTTCGTGGCGTCCATTGACAACTTCTTCGTTAGAAAGGCCGGTTTTACAGTGAGGGCACCAGTTAATGGCAACTTCAGCCTGGTAGGCCAGGCCTTGTTTATAAAACTGCAAAAAGAGCCACTGGGTCCATTTGTAATAGTCAGGATCGGTGGTTTTAAAAGCCCGATCCCAGTCGATGCTGTAGCCTAAAGAGTCGAATTGCTTTTGAAAATTATCGGTATTAGTTTGGGTAGCCAGCTGAGGGGCAATCTTATTTTTGATGGCATAGTTTTCGGTCGGTAGTCCAAAGGCGTCATAACCCATCGGGTACAAGACGTTATAACCGTTCTGACGTTTATGCCGAGCCACAACATCACCCAGCGTATACTCGCGAACATGCCCCAAGTGCAAACCGTCACCAGATGGGTAGGGGAACTCTGTCAACATTACATACTTAGGTCTCTTGTTATCAAAGTCAACCGCCCGATACAGCTTATTGGAAGCCCAGGTTTTTTGCCACTTAGGCTCCAGCTCTTTGGGATTGTAGCGTTTCATATCTGTTTATTATACGAATAAAGCAGTCTAAAAGAAAATGCCATGCTGCGAAATAGCATATTAGTACAGATAAAGCTGTATTTAAAGTAACTGACTAAAACTGCTTGAGAAAGTTGGTGCTAAAGGCAGTGTCGAGTTTTTGCTTATCCTGCCAGCGGGACTCGGCATAATCAACCAGACGGCTAACCAAATCTACATTGGCGATTCCAGCTTTGTTCCAGTTGTGACTGTAAAGACCGCCGGGTAACGGGTTGATTTCGTTGAAGAATACTTCTTGGGTTTTACTATCAATCAGCATGTCAACACGTGCAATGCCAGTACAGCCAACTGTTTTGTAGACATTCAACCCTACGCTGACCGCCTTGTCGTAAAGTTCTTTGGAGACATTGGCCGGAATCTGGCTATAGCCCTGGGCACCCTGTGTACCAGACTTCTGACCACCTTTTTTGCCATTCTTTTTACCACCCTGCATGTACTTGGTTTCGAAGTCAAAAAAATCCTCAGAATGAAGTATAGGTTGCTCAAGTAGGGCCGGTACTGGCACTTCATTGCCGATGATCGGCAAAGTGACCTCGATCAGGTTATCAACAGCTTGCTCCACAATGACTCGGTCGTCATAGTGAGCGGCTACTTCTAAGGCATTCATCAGCAGGCTTTTTTCGGTCACTCGAGTAATACCAATGCTGGAGCCTAGGTGAGCCGGCTTAACAAACAGCGGGTATTTTAGGGCGTCGATTTCTTTAAGAATTCTGGTTTGGTTTTGAGAAAGATCATGGGAATAAAACCAAGTCCACGGAGTACTGGCAATCCCGGCCGACTGTGTGACCTGTTTCGACAAAACCTTGTCCATAGCCACGGCACTGGCAGCGACGCCACAACCAATATAAGGAACGTTAGCCATTTCTAAGATGCCCATCAATTCGCCATCTTCGCCGTGCGTGCCGTGCATTGCCGGAAATACCATATCTATCTTTTTGGACTGCTTCCGTCCAGCAAAAGAACCTGGTTTGAATAATGTTAAGCTACCGTCAAATAACAGTTGGGTTTTAGGAGCTTTGCGCATTAATTCATCAATACCGGAACCCTGGTATAGACTGATGTCTTTAAGCTTTTCGTCCCAATACCAGGCCCCGTCTTTAGCGATGTAAATTGGCTCGACCTGAAATTTTTTTGTAAGTTCCAGGGGTTTGATAATTGCCGCCAAAGCCGTGATTATAGAAACGTCGTGTTCGGCCGAGCGGCCACCAAAGATAACGGCTATGGTTTTCATTCCTTTTAGTATACTACTTTTCCGATTGCCGATGGTTAATTGTAATTGTCGGTCCAGTCGTTCTGGAGCATAACTACATCACCGGCAGCCAATAAGTGTTCCAGGTTGGTATAGAAGTCTAGCGGATAGTGTTCTATCTGGAGTTCGCCCTGGTAGTTACCCTGTTTAAGCCCGGCTTCGATATATTTTGTGACCGAGTTTAACATCAGTACCAATTTGTCAGGGTTGGCAGCAGCAATCGCTTTACCTAGCTCGATGTGTACGGCTTCAGTTTCGACTCCCTGGTCAACCAAGCCAGGCGTTACATATATCCGTCGTCTAGCTGGTAAATCTTTTAGCAGCACCAGGCCAGCCCTGAGGCCATCAATATTGCCGTTATAAGTATCGTCCAAGATCCAGGCCCCGTTTAAGGAGCGGGGCTGCATACGGTACTCAAATGGCACGGTCTTAGCCACTCCGGCTTCGATCTGAGTTTTACTAAGTCCAAGTTGGTCAGCCAGAACCGCTGCTAAAGCCAGCGGGCCAACCTGGTGACGACCTAATAGGCCGCTTTTTAGATTAAGGTGTTGCTTACCCTTGGACATCTCAAACGAGGTACCGGTAAAACCAACTTTAATGTCGGATATCTTCCAGCCCATAACTTTCTCGGAGTTGTAGGTGTGGTAATCGGGTTTAATAAAGCTTTTTGTTGCCTCAGAGTCGGAATTTACAAAGGTTTTGTTAGCTCCTACGGCTTTCGCTAACGAAAATATATCCTTTCCAGCAGCTTGCAAGCTAGGATAGTGGTCAAGGTGAGCCGGCGCCAGACCGGTAATAACACCGATGTTTGGCTGAGTAGTATTAGCAAATCTAACCACATCGCCTGGATTACCCTCGCCATATTCGATAATCAACACGTCTTCATCACCTTTTAACTTTTTTGCGAAATAGGCGTGCGAGACGGCAACATTTTTGTTCGCAGGGGTAGCGGCCACATTCTTTCCTTGCTCAAGAACTGTTTTTAGGAGTTCTTTCATGCTAGTTTTACCGTAGCTCCCGGCCACCGCGATGGTAGTACCGGGATGTTTAGCGAAAATAGCTTTGGACTCATTAATCAACTTTTTGTGAAGTGGCTTAATAACTAACAAGCGACCTAAAGCCAATGGGAGAACCAGTAGATGAGCCCAGACAAATGGATAGGTTATCACCAATAAAGTTCCACATAGAGTCAGGGGTAGGCGACCACGGTGGTTGCCTAAATAAAGTAAAGCTAGCCCAAGAACTACCTGTAAAACCATGCCTAACGAAATCAATAGAAGCAGTGAGCTGGCAACCCGGGTCTTTTCTAATTTTCGGCGATACATCACAGAAGAAAAATCTTTGGTTCGCCAGAACCACTTAAGATAAGGCTTGGCTTCGTACTCGGTGCTTTGAAGCATGTAAACAAGTGTCTGGGGATAATTTGGCGAAAACAAACTGATCAATAATCTCATGACACCAAAAAATCCTGAATTAAAGCCAAGCATTGAGCCTGTTGATCGTGGTGAACAAAATGCCCGGCAGACGCTAATATCTTCAACCTAGAACCCTGAATTAGCTGATTGTAGATTTCGCCGTACAATGGCGGTGTCGCTTTGTCGTTTTCTCCATATAACAATAGTGTCGGGAGCTTGAGCTTCGCGGCTTCGGCCTGGACGTCCTGTCGAACGGTTTGCTTGAAAGTTTCTTGCATATGTGGCACCAGTAGCATGTCAGAGCCAACCACGCCGTAGAGGCGCTTACGAAGCTGCTGCTTTTTTTCGATTGGCAGCCAAAAAGTTGCTGTCTTGCCGGTTTTAGCAATTATCTTAAGTAACAGGCGCTTAGTTTTTTGCTGATCACGAATGCCAGCAGCTCCAATTAAGATCAGCTTTTTTGCAGCCAGTTGCTTTTGTGCTAAACCATAAATCGCCAGAGCGCCCCCATTAGAATGAGCAACAATGGCATAAACTGGTTTTGAATTAATCTTTTCTAAAAAAGTTTGAACAAATAATGCGTAATCTTCTAACTTCCAGGCCTTATCGGGCGGCTGGCTGGCTCCAAAACCAGGTAAATCCAGTGAAATGACGCAGAATTGCTTAGCTAAGTGTTTCTGTAGATCGGCAAAAGATCGGCTACTATCTCCCCAACCGTGTAAAAACATAATAGTTTTGCCGGAACCGGTTTTACTATATTCGGTTAGCAACTTGTTCGTAATAACTTGCATTCTACTGGCCGTTTAAAATCGAACTAAGTTTGTTTTGCAGGTCGGCCTGGGTAATTGTTTTTATTGGAATGTCTGGGATGATCTGGGCGCCCCATTCTGCGTAGTCTATCTGGCGCGAGTTACCAATGTAGGTGACAGTAGCGAACTGATGCCCAATAGCGTCGATCTTAACGCCCAGCTTAATTGGCTGAGCGCCTTGGTATTTAACAGGATCAAGATTCTTAAGCTGATTTAGCCCCATTAAATTATCAACCTGCTTTATTAGTTGTATGTATTTATCGGGAGCTATTGAGGCAACGTAGCCATAGTAAAGGCGACCATCCTGCCGATTTTTAGCGACTTTTGTAAAATCAACGTCATAAACTTTATCGTTTTTGATTGAATTCATGACCTGTTCTCGTTGGCTAGCGCTAAAATTTGCAAACGGGAAAGCATCAAAGATAGCGTCAGCAAACACACCACTCGTAGCATTTGCTGTACTTTGTTTACTCCACTGCCCGACGACCGGCTTAAAGTTTAATGGTTGCCCGGAAGGCGTCCTCTGGTTAGTTTCGATGCTTGTATAGCGAGAAAAACTGGCTTCGGGCGTGCCAATAGTTTCACTGGCAACCTTAATTTTCTGGTCGCCACCCTGCTGGCTAGACAACGTCGTAGTTTTAACGACGTTATGAGCGCCCAAACTAAGCTGGTCATACTGATCGAGTTTGGCGTTGGCATTACCGCTGACGGTATGTTTAGTCACTCCGCTAACAACTAAGTTATTATTAACGGCTGCCCAAAAAACAGTTTGTGGGTTGAGGTAGCTATAGTGCCACCATAACCAACCAGTTAATACCAACAGAGCCGTACCCCCACCTACTGTAATGCCGTAAAAGCGGGCTCGCCCGCCAGCTAAGAGTCTTTCTAAATATTCGTCTAACATATCCATTATTGTAACAGCTTTATTTTTAGGGGTGAATGCTGTAAAATTACAGATTGTTCACGGGGATATAGCTCAGTTGATTAGAGCGCTGCCCTGGCAGGGCAGAGGTCCAGGGTTTGAGTCCCTGTATCTCCACCAAAATTTCAATTCCAACAGATCAAAGAGAGTTCAGTAGAACAGCGGCTCTCTTGAGTAACCCCCACTTTTCTTGTAGAATGGCGGTGTTAGCGTGGCTCTTTAGCTCAGTTGGTAGAGCAGAGGCTTGAAGAGCCTTGTGTCCTCGGTTCGAGTCCGAGAGGAGCCACCATTTTATAATCCATGCGGGTGTAGCTCAGTTGATAGAGCGCTTCCTTGCCAAGGAAGAGGCCAGGAGTTTGAGTCTCCTCACCCGCACCAGTAATAAATTTACGGGCACTAATTCAATAATGAAGATGTTCTAACATCGTCTTTTTCTGAGTTTTTCAAACTACTAATAGTTAACATTTGTAGCTGTAGGAACAATAAAATACTTTCAAATGAAAAAACGTAGAGCATTAAGCACCATAAAACCTATGGCTCAATAAATATACATTCACCTGGGCATTCCTCGGCAGATTCTACGACTAAATCTGACAAACCGTCAGGAAAACTTGCCATACCTTCGCTCATTTTTAAAGTTGGTTCTGCACCAGTTAGACCTGTAGTACCTAGATCCCTAACATATGCAAGCCCGTCATTATGCATGAAAAATACATCTGGTGCAATTTCAGTACAAAGCCCATCTCCAGTACACAAATCTTGATCTATCCAACTTTCATCGTCATACAACTTTCTAGTATTAATAGCAGTCTACACTTACTGTATAGTACCACTTTGACCTAGATAATGAACAGATAGCTCTAGTCGATTATATTGCTCGTTCACTACCATGAGCAAAGTTAGATTATATAAATTTAGAAGCTCATCCACAGCAACGCACCAATAACAATTTTAGCCGCTCAAGGTCCATTATTATTTTGGAGTAGGTATATTCTGATCACGCGCTATAATGAATAAAGTTATCCAATAGCAATCAATAAAAGAGGAGACGGATATGGTTACAGGATACTGCGTAAAGTGCAAAGAAAAAGGTGTTGAGCTGACGGCTCCAGAGATTGTCCAAACTAAAACCGGGGGTTTCATGGCCAAAGGCAAGCATGCAAAATGCGGAACAACCGTTTGTGCAATGATGTCTAAAGACACTGCTGAAAAATCTGTAGAAGCTGGTGCAACCAAGTCTTACTAAGCTTTTACTCTCGTAGCGTTTAGCGATACGAATCAAAAAGGTCTCGTAAGAGGCCTTTTTATTTGACTCTCGGCATATAATAAACACAGCTATGTCCGTAACTTACACAATAAACAAAGCTAGCCATAAGTTACGGCGCTGGCTCATTTCCACAATTATCATTGCCCTAGAAATTTCGAACTATGCTGCCGTCTAGCTTAAATATCACAGCAAGCTAACTAAAAGTAGATAAGTTATAATGTTACTATGCAATATACGATTATTGACGTCCGCGAACCACACGAATTTACCACCGCTCACGTTGCTGGGGCGATAAACATCCCACTAGGAACTATCTCGCACGAGACTACTGTGCTTAGATCTGTCGCCAAAGACGAACCTATAATTGTCTATTGTCGCTCGGGTGGTCGATCGGGTATGGCCATGGGTATTCTTCAGGGTCAAGGATTCACTGATGTCACTAACGGTATTAACCAGGCAGAAGTCGAAGCCAAATACGGCTTATAGAAGGGTTATTTTCTTCCCCATATCTGTTACAATAGCCTAGATGGCGCGTTGGCGGAGTAGTTACGCAACGGTCTGCAAAACCGTGTACATGGGTGCAAATCCCATACGTGCCTCCATTACAAATGGGCGAGTGGCGGAATTGGTATACGCGACAGACTTAAAATCTGTTGGTCGAAAGGCCTTGTGGGTTCAAGTCCCACCTCGCCCACCACATTTAAAAGGATCAACTATACTGTTTGGTCTTTTTAATTACTTAGAATTTTAAGCAAATCTAGTTCGCTGATTTGTTTAGTGCCAAGTTTGTCAGCCTTAGCGAGTTTACCGGCGCCAACGTTACCCCCAACAACAAGATAGTCGGTTTCTTTACCGACACTTGACTGAAAAGTTCCCCCCAGGGTGCGAATTTTATCGGCGGCTTCATCGCGGCTCATAGTATCCAAACTACCAGTAACTACAAAGTTTTTGCCGATAAGCGGGCCGCCAGTTTGGCGAACCGGGACTGGCTCAACACCATGCTGGCTAAACTTATCAAGTAATTTCTGGTTAAGTGGATCGGCGAACCAAGCCACCAATGACTCTCCAACGACTTCACCAACACCATCAACTGCGGCTAAAGCTTCGGTACTAGCGGACTGGAGATTTTTCAGTGTGTAAAAGTGATTAGCTAGGTCAATCGCGGTCTGTGTACCGACATGTCTGATCCCTAAGCCGAACAAAAACTTAGCTAGCAGTGGTTGCTTTTTATCGGAGATAGAAGCAATTAGTTTTTTGGCAGAAACCTCGGCAAAGCGATCCAGCTGCAATAGCTGTTCTTCTGTCAGTTTATATAGGTCGGCTGCGTCGGCAATCAATCCGGCGCCCAACAATGCCAGAACGTTTTTTTCGCCCAGACCGTCGATATCTAGCGCACCCTTACTGGCATAATGCCGGATATGATTATGTAAACGCGACGGGCAACTAATATTTGGGCAACGCCAAATTGCTTCATCTTTTTTAAACTTAACAAGTTTAGTATTACAATCAGGACAATTTTCTGGCATTTCAAATGGAATTTCGTTGCCAGTCCGAAGCTTAACTAACGGCTCAACAACTTCCGGGATAATGTCCCCGGCTTTATGCACTACAACAGTGTCACCAACCCTAATATCCTTACGTCGGACTTCTCCTTCATTATGTAATGTTGCCATTTGAACTGTGCTACCTGCAATAAAAACTGGATCAAGAATTGCCACCGGCGTAGCCGCACCAGTCCGTCCAATCGATATGAATATATCTTTAATTTTAGTAGTCGACTGTTCGGCGGGATACTTATAGGCAATTGCCCCCCGCGGTGTCTTCCCAACCACGCCTAACTTGGCGTAAAGCTGACGGTCGTCAACCTTAATAACCAGCCCATCGATGTTATATGACAAATCCTGGCGTTTAGTGTCCCACTCAACAGCGTAGTCATGAATAGCTATAATGTCGGGGAGTTTGGTTGAATACTCCCCACCGCTAAAACCTAGTTCCTTTAAGACTGTATAGGCAAAATGATTACTAGGGATATCTGCCGGCTCATCACGCAAGATGTCATATGCCAAAAATTGCAGTGGACGGGCCGCTACTAGCTTAGGGTCTAACTGCCGGATCGTACCGGCTGCAGTATTGCGTGGATTTGCAAACAGCGGCTGACCGGCAGCTTTTCTTTGCTTATTGAGATCTTCGAAATCTTCCTTAAACATCACAATCTCACCGCGGACTTCTGTTCGCCCCATTAATAATATCTTGGTTACATTATTTTTTCTAAGTCGTAAGGGGACATTTTTGATCGTTCGGACATTAGTGGTAACGTCCTCGCCGACAAATCCGTCACCTCTAGTTAAAGCTTGGCTGAAAACCCCATCCTGGTATATTAACGAAGCTGCCAAACCATCCTTTTTAACATCTCCAAAAAAGCTAAATTCAGTTCCTGTAGGTAAAAGCTTAGTGATTCGTCTGGCCCAGGCTTCAACCTCAGCTTCGTCAAAAACATCGTTCAAACTGATCATACGGATTTTATGTGGCACACTCCTGAAGCCTTTAGAAATCTGCCCCACTACTCGTTGAGTCGGCGAATCGGGTGTAATCAAGTCCGGATACAGGCTTTCTATCGATTTAAGCTCCTGTTCTAGGCCGTCCCAAACGGCATCAGTTACAATCGGCTCATCAAGAACATAATAGTTATAGTCATACTCCGAAAGCTGAGTACGCAATTTTTGAGCTCGCACCTTAGCTTCTGCCTTATTAACTTTACTCATAGCAATTCTCTGTACAATGCGTAGATGTAGCTATGGACGACCCCCAGAATCGCTAACCCAAATATAAAGAAGAGCCATTCAGCTAGCGGTGTTAACCACAAAACTATCGGCAACATCACTAGGCCGTACATCAGCATGATTATCAGTGGCAGGAATAACAGTTTGCGCATTACTGTCCAGCGACGATATTGAACCAACTGTTTGGCTGAGCGTAAGGCTTTGATTGGCGTCATGTCTGGCAATGTAACTATGTAGAGCGCGAAAATTGCCGAAGTGAGCATGTAAATAGACCAAACTGCCAGCACAAAAAACATAACCACCCAAGCCGACTTCTCAAGCAGCCCAACCGCCAAACCATTACCAATTACCGCCGAGTAAATTGTCGCACCAATAACCAGGGGGATTAGCTCCAAAGTAATTACAAGTAAGACCAGTACGAACGGAATTAGCGGATAAGTGCTCCCGTAAAAAGCCTGTTTTATTCGGATTTCTTTCGGTCTATCGGGCGAATACACCTGACGCAATGCCAAGATAAATACCAGACTCATGATGATAAGTAATATTGATTGATAGGTATTAGCTGCGGGGGTCGAAGCACCACTGGAGTTACTGAAAAGATTGCCAATCAGAGTAAAACCCGTGCTTAATGTACCACTGTGTCCGGCCTGTAGTGCGGCTTTAGTATCACTAAGTTGGGTTACGCTGTTAAAACCACGGACTAAAATTACCGATACTAGTGCATAAATTACAGTTATACCGCCAAACAAGCGCTGATTCTGACGTAGCACACCTATACTATTCTTGAATATCTTCCAGCTACTAATCAGCTTTGGGCCAGGGTGCTTGATGCGTTTATGGTAGCGCGCCCGATTGTAGGTTGGGGCTTTTAGCTTTCTTGGACCAGACACTATTTTAACTTCATTTTTTGGAGATTGAGATTTTGCCATAATTATTACTGATGCGTCTCCATTTGTTTTAGACGAGCAATCCGATCGTCTATTGGTGGATGTGTACTGAACATTGTAGTCACGCCTTTACCTTTTAAAGGGTTGGCAAAAAATAAATGAGCAGTTGATGTATTTTGGTGTTTAACGGCACTACCAGTTTTCTTTATTTTCTCTAAAGCACTGGCGAGGCCTTCTGGGTAGCGAGTTGTCAGAGCCCCAGTAGCATCAGCCAGATATTCACGTTTGCGCGATACGGCCATTTGAATAATTATCGCTATCAGTGGTGCAATAATGGCGGCAGCAATTCCAACCAACACTATTATGCCATTGCTGTTGTTGTTGTCATTGTCCCGAAACCATGTCATCCTCAAAAGAACGTCAGCGATGATGCTAATAGCCGCCACTAGGCCAAATACAATCATCGAAACACGAATGTCATAGTTCTTAACATGACCCATCTCATGGGCTAATACCCCTTCCAGTTCTTGGTCAGTCATAATTTGTAGTAGTCCACTAGTGACGGCTACACTAGCGTGCTGTGGGTCACGGCCAGTCGCAAAAGCATTAGGTGCTGGGTCATCCATAACATAGACCTGTGGAACTGGTAGTCCATTGGTAATACTCAGGTTCTCGACAATTCTATACAACCGAGGATTATCTTTTTTAGCAATTTGCTGGGCTTTATTTAAACTCAAGGCCGCCCGGCTTGATACATAATAGGCAACCGTGGCATACAACAGCGCAACAGCGATAACATACAGCGTTATACTGGGGTCACCGATGGTGAATAAGCTGAAGATTAAGCCCAAAGCAGTAACTAACAGAATAAATCCTACAATTAAGTAGATTGTCTTCCGCTTATTGGCCGCAATCTGGCTATACATTATTTAAACTAGTTGAAGTTTACGTCAGTAGGTTTTGCTACGGCAGCAGCTTCGGATTCTTCGACCTCGAAGAACTCACGAATCTTAAAACCTAGTTTTGTAGCAAAAATATTAGTTGGGAAGGTTTTAATCTTAATATTGAGATCACGTACCGAGCCATTATAGAAACGTCGTGAAGCTTGAATCTTATCTTCGGTATCAGTTAATTCAGCCTGAAGATCCTGGAAGTTCTGGCTGGCTTTTAGGTCTGGGTAGGCCTCGGCAACCGCGAAGAGACTTTTTAGAGTCTGCGAGAATTGGTTTTCGGCTTTAGCAGTTTCGGCCGGACCTTGGGCGCCCATAGCTTGCGTGCGAGCCTTGGTAACATCCTCGAAAACAGTTTTTTCGTGCTTTGCGTAACCTTTTACAGTATTAACTAGGTTGGGTATCAGGTCGTACCGGCGCTTTAGCTGAACAGTAATGTCACTCCAAGCTTCTTCAGTACGAGTATTTAAACGGACTAGGCCGTTATACATAAAGATTACGGCCAGAACTGAAATGGCAATTACTACGAGGATAATTATGATTATCATGCTGCTCTTCTCCCGTGATTAATTTATATCCCAATTATAGCACTATTTAGTTGCCATGACAGCGGTCATTAGCATTAGTTTTTTTGAGTTAAATACAGATCAGCTCAATCGGTAACGCCGTGTCGCCTGGAGCACTCATAACAAACTTGTTGCGCTATAGAACTGTTATTCCTGCCAAGACCATAAGGATACTTTCCCCGTCGTATCCAACTGAGCTAAATGAGCTATTTTAGTCTTCTAAGCTGAGATCTTTGTCCGCAGCTTATTGTTCCATATCTATAGCGACTGATAATGTACAGCTAAAATGACTATTATTAAACAAATAAAAAGCCCCGATTTATTGGGACTGTTATTTGGTGGGTGATGAGGGACTCGAACCCCCGACCCTCTCGGTGTAAACGAGATGCTCTAGCCAACTGAGCTAATCACCCATATTGCGTGGTAAACATGGTGCGCGAGAGAGGACTTGAACCTCCACGCCTTGCGGCACTAGTCCCTCAGACTAGCGTGTCTACCATTTCACCACTCGCGCCTATGTATATTTGGCAATTTACTGTCAAAGAACCTAGCAATCTTACGATGTTTAGGGCAAAAACTCAAGAGGTAAACATGGATTAGCTCTTAGGCAAGTGGTCAAATAAACGCTCCATATTATATTCGTGGCGCAAGAGGGGCTTGATATCCTCTAACCCAACGTTAATCTTTACACCTGGATTAAGTGTATTATGCGGATCGAATATCTGTTTTACGCGCTGCATAATGCTATAGATTTCAGAACCATAAAGTTTTTCTACGTAAGGGGCACGAAGGCGTCCATCACCATGTTCGCCAGTAGTACTACCACCTAAACTGATCACCAACTGATAGTAATCTTCTATTAGTCTAAAGCATTTTTGGCGGTCACCGATCTCTGATAAATCCAAGAATGGCTGCATGTGCAAATTAGCATCTCCAGCATGTCCCCAAATAGCAGCTTTAAGTCCATACTTTTCGAGAAGTTTATATATACCGTCCAGGAAATCTTTAAACTTTTCGGTTGGGACAATGCCGTCCTCAATTAATGGCAGCGCCTTTAAATTTCCTTCATTATGGGCGATTACTGCCGCGGCACTACGCCGAATATTCCACAGCTCGGCTTGATGATCGGCATCTTTCTCAGTTTGATAGCTAACCTCATAATGCTTAAGTATCTTTTCAGCCTTTTTAGTCATCCTTTTTTGCATACGGTCATTACTGTTATCGAACTCAATGAGCAAAATTAGCTTATGAAATGGCTTCTGAACAACATCCTTTAAAAGGTTCGGGTTATGTTTATCAATAAAATCAAGTAAATTCTGGTCAACTACTTCGATGGCACTTGGCCGGTCAGATAAAGCGCGCAGGTCGATGGCAATCTGTTCAGCAATCTGTATATCATCGACGGCTGCAACAATCAGGGTTGACTGGGCGCTATATGCTTCGGTAGATAATTCAGCCTCCGTAACAATACCCAGGGTGCCTTGAGAACCGACAAATAGTGATGTCAGGTCGATTGATCCGTCCTTGCGTTTGACGTCCCAAATATCATAACCAGCCGAATTTTTTGTAACTTTTATGGGGTCATCATTTATTAGTTCTTGATTTTCTTCATACAACTTGTCGAGCGAACGATATATCTCACCTTCAAAACTGGCTAGCCCAAGTTTTCGATTTACTTCACGCTTGTTAATCCGGCCGGTGTGAATCACTTCGCCGTTAGCCAAAACAACCCGCAAGCTACGCACATATTTGCGAGTCTTGCCATACTTGATGCTTTTTTCACCGCCGGCATTATTACCGATCGCACCACCAATACTGCTGTATTCAAAAGAAGCTGGGTACGGAGGTAAGAAACGGCCATGAGTGTGCAGGGTCTGCTGCAAATGACCATAGTTTATGCCAGGTTGAACAGTAACTAAGCCGCTCTTAGCATCCATTTCGGTAATATGATTCATGTGAGCCGGGAATACCATCACAATCCCACTACCAATCGCACCACCGCCCTGATCGGTGCCACGACCTCGAGCTGTAATTGGTATAACTCGCCCCCTTTCGGCTAGTTGCCAGGTAAACCGAGCGGTTTTACGAACATCATTTTCGTTTCGAGGGTACAATACAACCGAAGGTGTAACTGTAAAAATACTACCGTCAGTCGAAAAATGTTTTCGAAGATCGGCCGAAGTCATAACTTCGCCGAGGACGTGCTCCTGTAAATAATGCGCTACTTTACTCATATTTCGGTGTTAATGATACCACAGGCTGATAAGTTCGGCTAAGCACTGTCGCTGGTGCCGCGAAGAGGACTTGAACCTCCACGGGGTTGCCCCCACTAGTCCCTGAAACTAGCGCGTCTACCAATTTCGCCATCGCGGCATTAGCAAGAGTACTTCTACCTAAGTATCGCTGTTTATAGTACGATTTTTGAAGCAAAAACTCAAGGCTAGCTATTGAGGTAGATCCTGGCTAGATTCACGAATTGTCCAATTTTGAACATTGCTATATCGATCGGTTGGAGTGTTAATAGTATGCTCAACTAGACCTCCAACCGTCTGACGGGTTATGTATAGGAAATGGGGCTGATATAAACCGACGGCCGGGGCATCGTTACGCCATGATTCTAGGAACGGTCGATACTTAATCGCTCTTAAACTGGGGTCCGACCTAGTTCGGCCAGCTTCTAAAGCTTTATCGGCAACGGCAGATTTGTATTCAGAAAAATTCAAACGATTGGCCGATCGAATATCGGCCTGAGAACTATGCCAATAAGCTAAAACATCTGGATCCACCCCGATCGAAATGCCGTACAATAATGCATCGTAGTTATGAAAGGCCAGTGCGGTTTGTAAATCACTGGCCGGCTGCAAGCTAATTTGCAAATTAACACCGATTTCACGCCATTGCAGCTGAAGCTTTTTAGTAATAGCAGAGTACTCTGGGGTATCTACGCTCGTTAGCGTGAAGGTCAGAGGTTGTCCATTTTTAGTCCGAATTCCGTCGTTGCCTTTTACCCAGCCGGCCGCATCTAGGGCTTGATTGGAAGCAACGACATTAAAGGCTAGTTGGGCTAAAGATTTATTGTAGCCGGGTTGAAACCGCAAAAATGGTTCATCGACAGTTTGTACCGGGTAGCCTAAAGTGACTGCGATTGCGGGCACATCAGTAGCCTGAACGAGTGCCCTGCGGACTGCTTGATCGACCAAGACGCCCTCTGTAGTCTTGAAGAAAACTAGGGTTTGGCTAGTTAGCGGAAAGCTATAACGCCGAACCAATGTATTCTTAGTGATCTTAGCGGGTACGCTGTTAAAACCAACTACCCCGTCTAGCTCCTGCTTATTAAAGCTATCGATAGCTGCAGCCTCACTATGGAAGGCTCTAACAATGAAGCCGTCCAACTTGGGTTTACCTCCAACATAATACTTGTTTGGATACAAAGCGATTCGTTCTTCGCGTTTTTCCGGATCAGCGGCCGTAACTTCTATGGTCTTCCAGCTATAAGGCCCGGCACCGACTGGATGGGCAGTATCAAATGAAACTGAACGCAGCTGTGATGCTGGAACTCCTGCCAAGATATGTTGGGGAATGATGCCATTAACCATAGAGTACGGGAAAGAGCTGAGTGCTTGAGGCAGGGTGAAAGTGATGGTCTGGTTGTCAGTGGCAGCAACTTTTACGCCTTGCCAGCTATTAAAAAGAACTGATTCGGCGTCGGGGTTTTGGATAGTTCTATAAGTAAAGACGACATCCCCTGACCTTAGTGCCTGGCCGTCTTGCCAGTGTAGGTTTGGTTTTAAAATGACGGTGTATACATTGCCTCTGTCATTAACGCTCCAAGATTGAGCTAAATCACCGACTAATTTATTGGTTGAGTCGTACTTAAAAAGTCCACTGAAAACCAAACGCGAAACTGAGGTATCCACGGAACCTGTAGCATAGAGCGGGTTGGCGGTAGTGAAATTTCCCAGGATACCTTCGGTGTATGTGCCACCGGGTATGGTCTGTAGTGATTGGTAGTAAATGCTCAGGGCTCTAGTCTGAAGAACTAGAGTCGTAATTAATAGAACGATTAGTAGTGTCCAGGCCGTTAAAAAGCGGCGTACTTTCCAAAGACGAGCGATTCGGGAAATAACATGCGCTTCTAGATGTTGCTCGGCCTGTTCGCCGATACTCTCAACTTGCTTCCGACTGCGCCGAAAACGTCGGCGCCAGCGCAATTTTGTTGCTCGATCAACCATTAGCCACCTCTAATACGAACTATTTAATAACCACGCTCAATAAAATTGAAGCAGCAAAAACGAAAGCCACAATAATAGTAATTTGATGTAGTGTCTTGTCGGATCCACGCCGAACAGTATTAACTTCCCCACCACCGCCCAAACCAGCACCAAGCGTTGCGCCACGGGTTTGAACCAAAACTAGGATTGTCAGCAATATGGCTGAGGCGATAGTTAGATAGTTGTAAATACTCATTTACTGTATTGTAGAGCAAAGCGTCTCATGGCGAAAGCCTTAGCTGCTCCGTCTATCGAGGATGGTTGTCACTAAATAGTTAACAAAACCAATGATCATTCCGGCCAACATCGCGGCGCCAAAGTTTTCTACCTGAAGCGAAGCGTAGAGCTTACTCACCAACAAAACCATTAAGCCGTTAATAACGATCATAAATAGCCCCAGGCTAAACAATATTGCCGGTAAAGATAGGATTACCACTAGAGGTTTAATTACGGTATTTAGAATCGCAAGCAGGAGGCCGGACACAATTAAGACCAGCAGACTGCTTTGTACAGTTAAACGACTTCCCCCCAAAATCAAGGCAGCAATCCACAGGCCCAATCCACAGACAAACCAACGTAATAGAAACCGACCAGTTGCATTGTTCATAATAGTTACGATCTATTGTACCCCAGTTGTACCAAATCTAACAGATTGATCTTGGTAACTTATCACTCATCACCTTGTAGCCATCAGTGGTGATCAGTACATCATCCTCGATCCTAATTCCAATTCCCTCCTCAGGAATATATATACCGGGTTCGACAGTTATGACCATACTCGGTTCGAGGGGGCGACTATAATCACCAGTGTCGTGCGCATCCAAACCCAAAAAGTGTGACGTGGAATGCGGAAAATATTTACGGACGCTGTCACGGTTAATCGTTTGAATCAAGCCCAGCTCACGTAATTTTTCTCCCATATAATGCTCGACCAATTTTTCGTTTTCTATTATTAAGGCACCCGGTTTAACTAAACTGAACGCGTAGTCCTGAACGGAAATCACAGCATCATGAACGGCTCTCTGGCGCTTACTCGGCTGCTTGGCCTGACTATAGGTACGGCTAATATCGGCGCTATAATTATCGACTTCGGCGCCAATGTCTAGGGTAATCAAGTCTTTGTCGCTAATAGTGGCGTCATTTTCATCACGATGAAGAATGCAGGCATTTGCCCCAGCAGAGATTATTGGTGTAAAGGCGTGCCCCTGAGTACCGGCTTTACGGAACTGCCTAGTAATTTCGGCTTCCAGCTGGTATTCATGATCATAGTGGCGTTTTTGAACAAAATTAATTGCCTTAACTGTGATATTGATCGCTTCCTGCAAAGCTTCTAGTTCGGGTTTTTGCTTAAGAACCCGCATCAGGGACAATTGAGGGTTTAGGTCTAGTAGCTCGACTTCAGTATTGGCCAGCTTGATGCGGTCTAATAATTGTGCCCGGGCAGGATTGGCGTAAAACCCAAGTTGCTCAACGTAGGCTGGGGTAGCTGACAGAGTCGCGACGTGTTTTGCCCGCTTTAGACGGCTATTCAGCCGTTTCCAGCCCTCTTCTTGTTTATAGATGGTATCAATGCCAGATATGGCCTGTAAGGCAATTGGGTCCGACCTACCGTGAAAAATATCTAAATAATCTTGCTGAGTTGGCAGAATCAAATAATCTTTGGTTTTATCCATCACCAAAACAACGTCCGACTGCTTAATGCCGGTCAGATACCAAAAACTACTATCCTGCCTAAAACTAAAGATTCCGTCGCCGTTACGTTGCAAAACGCCATTAGCGGTAATTACGATCGGCGCGGTTCCCACAAACAGTTCCCGCAGACGTAGGCGGTTGGAAACAAAAAACTCCTTTGAGAAATGGTGGTACATACCGTTAACCTATTATATCAAACTTTACGTCACTATTAATCGGCAAAATATTGGCTGATTGTCAGGGCTTTTTGGCTTCCGACGACTGTTGCAAGATCCTCGGTTGTGGCCCCGGCAATACCTCTCATTGAGCCGAATTTTCGGAGTAATTTTTTACGAGTCAGCGGGCCGACTCCCGGAATTTCGTCAAGTAAACTAGAGGTCTGACGCTTGCCCTTTAGAACGCTGTGATAGCTAACCGCAAAACGATGCGACTCGTCACGAATACGCTGTAAGAGTTTAACTGTGTGAGAGGATGCCGGCAACAGAACTTTAATGAACTTATCGTCCTGAGTCAGTAAGGCATCATCTTTTATAACTTGAGGTCGGTTTAGCTCAACGGCCGATAGGTCGCGGTGAATGACGATTTCTTCTTCGCGTTTAGCTAAGCCGATCATCGGTATATGGCTGCAGCCAGCCTCGTCACGGGCTTTAATTGCTGCGCTTAGTTGTCCTTTGCCGCCATCAATTAAAAAAACGTCCGGCAGTCCCCAGGCTTTACGATTCTTTTCACTCAATCGTCGACTGATAGCCTCATTCATGTGGGCAAAATCATCGTTACCAGGTATGCGCATTTTGAATTTACGATAGGATGCTTTGTCGGGAATACCATTAGTAAATACCACCATGCTAGCCACCGTATCAGTTCCAGACATATGGCTGATATCATAGCCTTCGATCCGGCGTGGCACCTTTGTTAGCCCTAATAAATCAGTCAGGCCGGCCAGACCCTGGTCTTTGCTGATATCCATAAATTCACGATCCGAAAATATTATTTGCTTCCTAAGACCTTTTAGGGCGAATAGTTGATTTCGGGCAATGGCAGCTTCTTCGAACTTGCCAGCCTTAGCATAAGCCTGCATTTCTTTCTCGGCCTGACGGATTAGAACTATCCGCTCGCCCTTTAGGTACTTGATGAGTTTTTTAAGGTTATCACGATAGTCTTTAAGGCTGGTCTTGTCATCCTCGAGGCCTGGGCATAGACCAATGTGATAAAGCAGGCAGGCTCGCTTTGGAATGGTATGGTTATGCGTACTATATGGGAAGGCTTTGCGTAAGTACTTGAGGGCTCGCTTAACGGCTTGGGTGTTATAGTACGGCCCATAGTACTGAGCGCCGTCGTCTAGTGGGCGATGAGTAAAAGTAACCGTTGGGTGCGGGCTGTCATAATCAATTCGCACATAGCTACTGCTTTTGTCATCGCGCAGCAAAATATTGTACTTCGGCAGGTATCTACGAATTTGTTCTGCCTCTAAAAACAGAGCGTCAATTTCGCTGTCGACGGTAATCCATTCGACATCAACAATATCAGCGACAAGGGCGTCGGTTTTGATATCACGATAGCGACTAACCTGAAAGTACTGCCGAACCCGATTGCGCAAATTTGCAGCTTTGCCTACATAAATAATCTCGCCGGTCTTGTCCTTGTAAAAGTAAACGCCGGGGTCTTTGGGCAGCAGAGCCAGCTTGGCCTCAAGCCGCTTGTTCATGTCCTACCAATTGTTTACACTCAGTCTTCTCGCAAACACTCTGGCCGTCATCACATTTGTCACACACTAATACCAGTCGGTTGCAGGCATTGTTGGCGCAGTTAATGTAGTTGCTGGTCTTACCGCCACAATGAACGCAACTACCGATGTCTATAGATTTATCAGAAAAACGATGCTGCATGCGGTCATCAAAGATATGTAAAACACCTTCCCATAAGCCTTCGTCACCATATTTTTCGCCGTACTTAACGACACCGCCATCAAGTTGATAAACATCCTTAAAACCCTCTTGCTTCATAAGGGTGCTCAAAATTTCGCAACGCACGCCGCCAGTACAATAAGTTACGACTGGTTTATCTTTTATTTTTTCGTATTTTTTGCTTCGGATTTCTGTTACAAAATCATGAGTGGTTTTAGTATCCGGCACAATGGCACCTTTAAAACGGCCGACAGCAGCTTCATAAGCATTTCGGCCATCAAAAAAGACGACATCATCGTTCTCTTCGACTAGCTTATGGAGTTGCTCAGGCTTAAGGTGTTTGCCGGTACCAATTACTCCCGTAT